>Ga0068856_100005558_pt1 | contig 12412 bp, 10 predicted proteins | sample KBSCornC62_FD_66595 | JGI IMG/M metagenome (GOLD analysis project Ga0068856, IMG submission 66595) | Corn rhizosphere microbial communities from Kellogg Biological Station, Michigan, USA - KBS Corn C6-2 | ecosystem: Host-associated > Plants > Roots > Rhizosphere > Soil ...
CGGGGTGATGGCGGCCAGCCGACGCCTTGATGGCCGTTCGGTCAGCTTCGTTGGTCCAGAACCCACCTACGGTTCAGCGGAGCGCTGCCGATTAACTTGATGTGACCGACGTTGAGGCCGAGGCGGTGGGAATCTGGTCCGCTGCGCCCGATTGGAATGAGGATGTACTGCGGCGGGGCGAGCGTGGAGGCACCGTCGCCGGATGGCTGGTCGTGGCCGTGATGGTGGTGGCGGCTGCGCTCGATAGGCCCCTCGCGCTGTTGCCAGCTCTGATGTTCCCCGCAGGTTACGTTCTGGTCTTTAGATCAATAGAGGCGGATCGCGCACTGGCGAGGTTCGCGGCGGCCACGCTGTGGGGACAGGCCTGCATTGCGGCCTTTGTGCTGGCCGTACATGGCGGCGACACACCACTGGTCGCGCTGTTGGGAGTGCAGATCGCCGCCGGCATCGCCTCGTGGCCGGGCCGTCTGGCCACGTTCATAGTTCTTTGCTCCGCTGTGATTGCCCTCGGCGTGATGTGGATCGACGCTAAGGCTGGACTCGCACAGCAATTGCCTTCGTCAATGACGATCGTGCTGCTGTTTGGCGCCTCTCTGGTCACGAGCATGGCGGCTGGACGCGTGGGCCGGAAGTATGAGACGGATGCGGTGGTGGATCCTCTCACAGGCATGCTCAACAGGAGAGCGCTCGGGTATCGCGCTGCCGAACTACAGCATCAGGCAGCACAGAGCGGCCATGCCGTCAGCGTAGTGATGGTCGACATCGATCACTTCAAGTCGGTCAATGACACGCACGGACACGCGACTGGTGATCGCGTCTTGGCTGAGGTGGCCTATCGGATCCGCAAGCAGCTGCGCGCGTTCGACCTTGGGTACCGCCTCGGCGGAGAGGAGTTTGCCGTCGTGGTCATTGACGCCGACCGCAACTCTCCGTCGGCGCTAGCCGAGCGGCTACTGGCCGCGATCGGGGATTCCCCGTGCGCCGGGGTCGCAGTGACAATCTCCGCGGGAGTGGCCACATCGCCCGGTGGTAGCTTCTCCTTCGACGCACTTTTGGGTACCGCCGATGCCGCGCTCTATGAAGCAAAGCTCAGAGGTCGCAATCGGGCCGTGGTCGCAGGCTAGCCCTCGATTCATTCAGGTCGCGCATGATCAGTCCTGACGCTGTGAATCGTGCGGGACAAGCCGAATGAGCACCGACTTCGACGTGGGGGTGCCGCTTTCGTCTGCCTGGCAGTCGAGGGGCACCAGAGGGTTCGTCTCCGGGTAGTAGGCGGCTGCGCAGCCGCGCGCGGTTGGATAGGACACAACGCGGAAGCGGTCGACTCGGCGATCGACTCCGTCGTTTGCGACACCGATCAGGTCGACCACGTCTCCGTCTTGTACGCCAAGGTCTGGCAGGTCATCCGGGTTGATCATGATGACGCGTCGGCCTGCGTGGATGCCACGATAGCGGTCGTTCAGCGCGTAGATCGTGGTGTTGTACTGGTCGTGGGAACGGAGTGTCTGGAGCAGGATCGCGCCTTTGGGAACCGCGAGGATCTCAAGATGATTGACGGTCAGCAGAGCCTTCCCGGTTGGTGTCTCGAACTCGCGAGAGTCGCGGGGCGGGTGCGGGAGTACGAAGCCTTCGGCGATTCGTTCGTTGAAGCGCTCAAAGCCGGGGATCGCCTGTGCGATGAGGTCGCGTATGCGGTCGTAGTTTTCGGCCAGCTGCGACCAGACGACGTTGCCGACGTCACCGACAACGCGTTGTGCAAGCTCACACACAATTTGCACCTCTGAGCGCAGCCGCTCAGAGGCCGGCTCCAACGCGCCCCGGGAGGAGTGCACCGCGCTCATGGAGTCCTCGACAGTCACGACCTGCTCCTTGCCTCCGCGGATATCCCGCTCGGTTCGCCCGAGAGTCGGGAGGATCAACGCTTCCGCGCCGTGCACCAGGTGCGAGCGGTTCGGCTTCGTCGCGACGTGAACCGTCAGCCTGCAATTGCGTAGCGCTGCGGCCGTAACCTGGGTGTCCGGCGCGGCTGAGAGGAAGTTGCCGCCCATCGCGAAGAAGACATGAGCGTCGCCGTCGCGCATTGCGCGAATAGCGTTGACGACGTCAAGTCCATGCTTGCGCGGCATCACAAAGCCGAGGGTCTGCTCCAGGCTGTCGAGCAGTTCCGTCGAGGGCTTCTCGAATATCCCCATCGTGCGGTCTCCCTGCACGTTGGAATGACCGCGGACGGGGCAGACGCCGGCACCTGGACGACCGATGTTGCCACGCAGGAGCAGGAAGTTGACGACCTCACGGATCGTTGCGACCGAGTTCTTGTGCTGTGTCAATCCCATCGCCCAGCACACGATTGTCCGCTCGGCCGCGATCGCGATGTCTGTAAAGCAATTGATGTCTGTCTCACCAAGTCCGGTCGCGCGACGTACCTCAAGCTCATCCAGCTGCTGCAGGTGCGAGCTCAGGTCTGCAAAGCCGCTGGTGTAACGGGCGATGAAGTCGTGATCGACGGCGTCGCGCTCGATCAACCGCCGGTTCACCGACTGAAAGAACGCCAGGTCCCCATTGCTCCTGATCGGCAAGTGCAAGTCAGACAGGTGGGTTCCGAGGCCCAAGATGCCAAGTGGCGTCTGAGGGTTGTTGAACCGGGCCAATCCAGCCTCAGGCAAGGGATTGATCGAGACGATCTTTGCGCCGCGCTGCTTGGCGCCCTCCAGCGCACTCAACATCCGAGGGTGGTTGGTCCCCGGGTTCTGGCCGACGATTACGAGCAGATCTGCCTCAAGGATGTCCTGCAGCGTGACGCTGCCCTTGCCGATCCCGATCGTCTGCGAGAGCGCGGTGCCGCTGGATTCATGGCACATGTTTGAGCAGTCAGGCAGGTTGTTTGTACCCCATGCGCGCACGAACGCCTGGTAGACGAAAGCGGCCTCATTGCTGGTGCGTCCCGAGGTGTAAAAGACCGCCTCGTCGGGCGAAGTAAGCGCCCTCATGTGACGCGCGATCAGCTCATAGGCGGCATCCCATGAGATGGGGCGATAGTGATCGTCCCCGGTTGCCAAGTGCATGGGCTCGGTGAGACGCCCAAGCTTTCCGATGAAGAAGTCAGACCGGGCTGCGAGCTCCTCGACACTCAGGCTCGCGAACACGTCGCGGTCAGCGCGCAGCTTTGTGGCCTCCTCGGCCACGGCCTTGGCACCGTTCTCGCAGAACTCAGCGGTATGACGACTCTCGGGATCCGGCCACGCACACCCCGGACAGTCGAACCCATCCTCCTGGTTGAGGCGCGTAAGCGTCCTGGCAGTTCGCGCAAAACCCATCTGCGTGAGCGCAAGCCGCATCGAGTTGGCGACAGCGGGCACGCCAGCAGCGTGGCGTTTCGGATCGCTCACGCGCTTCGGAACGGCGTCGCCGCGGTCAGGGTTTGTCGTCATGCGCACCTTGTTCCGAGCGCCCGGCCGCGGTCTGCGCCGCTGGATCAGGCGGCCGAGAGCTCTTCCGGCAAGGGCACGCCCAGGCGTTCGGCGGCTTCGACAATCTCGCTCCAGATTCTCGACGGCAGCGGCACGCCGTCGCGCGTGCGCTCCAAGTAGGTGGCGGCGCCACGCGCACCGGGTACGAGCACCGGCCCATCACCGGCAGGGGGTAGCCCGCTGACCGCGTCGATCGTCTCGTCGACGATCTCCTTGAAGTCCTCGAGCGGCAGGAACGCAGAGACGTCGACGGCGATCAGGGCTGCGTTCTGGCGATGACCCTTCACACCGGCGTGGAACTGCGAGACGATCGGGTTGGCCGCCAGGCCACTGGCGAGCAGCTCGAATGCGAGCGACATCCCGGAGCCCTTGGCACCGCCGACCGGCAACGGGATCTTGGCCTCGGCAGGATCGACGGTTGGCTCGCCATCGGCGGTCACCGCGACGCCCGCAGGCAGCTGCTCCCCGCGCGCCTTGTACTGAGCGATCTTGCCCAGCGCGATCGTGGCCGTGGCCATGTCGAGAACGAAGTCAGGGTGCTCTGCGGCGGGCAGCGCGATCGCCAGCGGCGAGGTCGCCACCGCGGCGCCGCGGGCACCCTCGTAGGCCATGTTCGGCACGCCCGCGACGATGCCGATGCCGGCCATACCCTCGGCTGCGGCCATGCTCGTGTAGTAGCCGATCGCGCCGGTGTGCACGGTGCCGCGCACCGTCGCCCAGGCAACGCCGGTCTGGCGCGCTACTGAGATCGCTTCGCGCATCGCCAGCGTCAGGGCCAGCGGTCCGGGCGCACGGTCGGCCTCGACCAGCAGCGCCGCGTCACGGACGCGGGTCGTCACGACCGACGGCTGCGCGTTCGCCTCGCCGTTCTCGAACAGCTCGAGGTAGCGGGGGAGACGCGACACGCCATGCGAGTCAACCCCGCGCAGGTTCGCCCAGATGAAGGCGCCTGCGACGATCTCGGCATGGTCGGCGCTCAGGCCGGCGGCCTCGAGGATATGGGCGGCAAGCGAGCGCAGATCCTCGGCGGATACGCGAACTCTCTGGGGTGGCACGGTCTTCGCTCCTTGTTGGCGGAATCGGTCAGTAGCGGTCCTGGCCGAGCGGGCCAGGACCGATGTTCAAGCTCAGCGCCCGAAGGTGACGTTGACGATGGCGGTCGTACCGCCGGCTACGGCCGCCTTGGCCTCGACGATCACGGAGCGCAGCTGCGCCGGGTCGGAAACCTCCCAGCCCGGGCTCCCGAACGGGGCGCCGAACTCGGACAGCGCCGGCTGCGTCGAGAGGTCGACCCCATCGAAGTCGTTGCCCTGAACCGCCGCGCCATCGGGGTAGAAGCGCAGGTGGTTGAACTTCATCGAGAGGTATTGGCGGTTGTTGAAGATGACGATCAGCAGCGGTAGCGCCATATCCTTGGAGGCCATCAGCGCCTGTGGGATCGGGTTGTAGAGGAACGATCCGTCGCCGACCAAGAAGGTCACCGGCTGCTCGGGCCGTGCGAGCTTTACGCCGAGCGCGATGCCGGTGCCCTGGCCGAGGCCGCCCTGCACGTAGAACCAGCTGTCCGGTTCGTTCCAGCGCAGATGGCGCTGCACTATGCGGCTGTGGGTGATCGTCTCGTCCACGAAGATGGTGTCGGGAGCGAGCTCCTCCCGCAGGATCTTGACGAGCAACGGCGGGGTGATCTTCTCGGAGTTCGCCTCGGCTTGCTGTTCGTCTGCTTCGGCGTCCGCGAGCTGGCGCTCGTGAACCGCATTCCAGCGCAGCTGCCGCTCAGCGACCACGCTGGTATCCAGCCGGCGCTGAGCGGCATCGGCCAACGCGAGCAGCGTCGACGCGACACCGCCCTCGAGGTAGGTGTCGGCGTGCAGCACCTGGTAGACGATGTGCGGGCGCTGCGGCACCTCGTCGATCACGACCACATGCGCGTCGGGCGCGAGGTCGTTGCTGGGCGGGTACCAGGGTGAACGGCAGCCAACCAGGAGCACCACATCGGCGCCGCTCGCTTGCGCGACGTCGCCGCCCACGTGCAGCTCGTGGTCCTTGGGAAAGTTCGCGCACACGGCCGACTGCGGCTCTATCACTGGAATTGCCAGCAGTTCGGCTAGCGCCACGAGCGCGTGAAAGGCCTCCGGGTCACGGCCCGCCGACTCGGTCAGGATCACCGGGCTGCGGGCGTCCGCCAACTTGGCGGCGACAGCCTCGACCTCGGATATCGGACTCAATCGCGCCCCGCTGGGCGCAACTCGCTTGCGCACCTTGGGCGGCTGCCACGGTGCCAGCAGTGCCTCGAGACCCACGTTCAGATACACGGGACCGCTCGGCTGACGCACGGCCAGCTCGCCAGCTCGGATCACCGAGTCATACAGGGTCGCGACGTTGGGGATGTGGCCAGCCCACTTGGTGAAGGGCGTGGCAACCACGTGCGGTCCGCCGACGAATGAGAGGTTGCGGTACCACTGGGAGCCCGGATCCGGACCCTCAGCCTCGCCGTAGGTGACCGACTCGGATGAGGAGACCAGCATCGGCGCGCCGGCAAGCAGCGCGCCATGGATCGCGTTGCCGCCCTGCAGCAGTCCGGGCACGGTGTGCAGCAGCACGGCGGCCGGGCGGCGCTTGGCCAACCAGTAGCCTGTCGCCATCGCCACGGCCAGGGTCTCGTGGGTCAGGTCGTGGTAGGTCGGGCCGGCCGTACCATCGCGTCGCTGGCGGGCGAATGCCTCCCACACCGGGGCCCACTCGGACCCCGGGGAGGAGAAGACGTGCTCGATCTCCAGAGCCCGCAACGCCTGGAGGAGCGCCTCACCGCCGTCGATCATGTCGGCCATCGGCTGATCAGGCCTCGACCGATGCCGGGACCGGCCAGTCGAGCACGCGGCAAAGGCTCCTGCCCATGACCTCCTCAAGCTGCACCTCGCTCAAACCCATGTGCACCGTGAACTGTTCGATCGTGTCCTTCCAGCTGAGCCCGTGGCCGAGCAGGCGCGTGATATCCGTGCCCCAGTGGCAGCGCTCCGGTCCCATCTTCTCGATCATCTCCCTCACGTACGGGAAGATGTTCTCGTTCGGGAAGGGATGTGTCGAGTAACCCGGCAGAGCCGAGACCTTGACGGAGACGTTCGGGTACACGTGCAGGTCGGCCGTCTCCTGCACCCAATAGCCGATCGCGTCATCGACGCAGCGGGCCATGATGCCCATGTGATCGATGATGATGTTGAGTCCGGGGTGGCGCTCAGCGATCTTCCCCAGCTCGGTCTTCCAGATCGGGGCGTGCACCATGATCTTGATGCCGAGCTCCTCGGCGTAGGGCCAGATCCAGTCACAGGTCCCGTCGATCATCCAGTTGCGGTCGATCGGCCTATGAAAGGTCAGCCGGATGCCCTTGATCGCATCGATGCCTGAGAACTCCCGCATCAGCGCCCGGCCCTCCTCGGGCTTGTTCTGCGGTACACGCGCCATGATCCCGAAGCGGTCGGGGTGGGCCTCGGCAGCCTCGAGCGAGTAGTCGATGCGGTCACCCTCCCATGAGGGCGGCACGATGATCACACGGTCGACACCGGCCTCGTCCATCAGCTCCAGGCACTCCTCGTAGAGGAATGCCTCCTCGCGATGGCCGTTCAGGCGGATGCGCTCACGCGCCCCTGGGACCCAAGGGCGGTCGGGCGTCTCCTCTTTCCAAATGTGGACCTGTGAATCTACGATGAACACTTTTAACTGTCGCCCTCTCCGTCTTGGAACTGACTGATTGACTGTCGCTCATCCTGCCACGGGATTTGCGCTCCGAGGGTGCCCTCGACGCAATCAATGCGTGCAACTGTTGCGCCAGCCGACCTCAGGCGATATCGATCACGTACTTCCCACGCACGTGCTGCTCGCGGATATGTGCGAGCCCGGCGACCGCGTTCTCCAGCGAGAACGAGCCGACGACCGCCGCCGACAGTTCTCCGGCTGCGGCCAGTGCACCGAGCCGAGCCAGTTCGGCTGGCTCAGCTGGGGTCCCAGACGCGTTGATCGCGCGCAGGCCGCGCGCGCCGAGCTGCGCGGGATCAGCCTGCCGATGCACTGACACCACGGCCCCACCAGTTACAGCAAGCTGGGCGAACTGCATGAACTGATCGCCGCGGTTGACGAGATCGATCACCGCGTCAACGCCCTGCGGCAGCCGATGTCTCACCGCGGAAGGGAGGTCATCGCGGTAGTCGAGAACCTCGTCCGCGCCCAAGCCGATCAGGAAGTCCCGATCTTCGGGCAGACCCGTCGCGAGGACCGTCGCACCAGCTCGGTGCGCCAGTTGCACGATCACGCTGCCCACGCCACCGGCTGCGCCGATCACGAGCACACTCTGGCCGGCCTGCAGCTCCAGCGGCGCGACGCAATGCAGTGCAGTCATCCCGGCGAGCGGAAGCGCCGCGGCGTCCGTGAAAGTCAGGTCGTCCGGCTTGGCCACGAGGCAGGCATCGCCAGTGGGGAGATATTCGGCCAGCGAGCCGTGATGCAGTCGGTTGCCTGTCCCGAAACCGAATACAGCGTCACCGATGGCGAAGCCCTCCGCTTTCGCTCCGGCGTCGGCGATCACGCCGGCAAAATCGCGACCGATGACCACCGGGAAGTCGAACTGGAAGTTGTTGGTCAGCATCCCCTGCGCGATCTTCCAGTCGAACGCGTTGATCGACGCCGCCATGACACGCACTAGAAATTCGTCATCCCGCGGTGTAGGCATCGGAGCGTCCATGACCTGGGCGGTACTGTCAAAGCTGCTTAGTACGACGGCTCTCACGTGTTCTCCTCGTTTTGGATCGCAGCGATCGTAGGAGGGAGAGGTTGAGCGGGCCGCACGCTTTGGTTGCGCGAATCGCCATTGAAGAGCGCTGTGGGTGACCCGACACTTACCCCACAGGATGTTCGACGGCCTTCGCTGTCGTTCGCACCGGCTGAAGAGGAGTCAAGAACGCATGAGCAGCGCCGCCGCAACCCTACGCGAGGAACTGGCAACCGCGACGCGGATCCTGGGCAGGCACGAGATGATCGGCATGTTTGGGCACGTCAGCCTGCTGACCGACGATCCCGAGCGCTACCTGCTGTGCCCCGGCGCGGGAACGCGCAAAGACCGGTGTCGTGCCGCTGACGTTATCGAGCTCCATCTCGACGACGAATTCGAGCCTGGATTGCCGTTGGAGCTCTACATGCACTCCGAGGTCCACCGGTTGAAGCCCCACATCACGTCGCTGATTCATGTTCATTCGCCTGCTCTGGTAGCACTGAGCGCGCTCGAGCGGGTGCCCCCTGACCTGCTCATGTTCCATGCCGCCTTCTGGCCCGAGCAGGTACCGATGTTCGAAGAGCCGGAGCTGGTCCGTGATCGGGACACAGCTCAGCGTCTGATCGCGATCCTCGGCGACCAGGCGATCGCGCTACTTCGCTGGCACGGGGCTGTGATTGTCGGGGCCACAGTGCGCGAGGCTGTCTTCCGCGCGATCCTCGCGGAGCAGCACGCCAACCAGGTGCTGACCGCGTTGGCGCACGGATTGCCACTGAAGTCGGTGCCCGGTGGGCTCTCTCGCACTGAGCTCTACGACAAGATGCTGCCACCGTTCACGCATGACATGAACTGGCGGTACGAGGCTTCATTCGTTCCCGAACCTGGCGGGGCTCACGTCCATTAGTCAGCGAGCTGTCAGGAGGGTCGCAGCCGTGCGCGGATAGCAGCCCTGCGGGACTCATCGGCCGCAAACAATGCATGCAGCCTAGTGCGCACCTTCGGTGTGAGAATCGCCGCCATGTCTTCAGTAACATTGGGAAACCTGCTTGACGGCGAATGGGTGGCGACTGGCGGTGACGGTGAGATCACGGTCACCGATCCGAGCAACGTCGAATCCACCGTCGCCGTCGTCCCGGCGATGAGCCCTGCCGAGATCACGGCCGTCTACGACGCCGCTGAGCGCGGAGCCGAGATCTGGCGACACACTCGCCCACTGCAGCGTGCCGCGGTGATGAGCGCCGCCGCGAAGCTGTTGCAGGAGCGGACCGAATCGATCGCGAGGGAGCTCGCGTCGGAGATGGGCAAGACGCTCGCGGAGGCGACGGTGGAGGTGACCAAGGCTGCCGACTTCCTCGAGTATTACGCGTCGATGGCCCGCCTGCCATTGGGCGTCGAGATCGCGGACGCGCGGCCCCATGTGAATGTGGCCGTGCGCAACGAGCCGGTTGGGATCGTGCTGCTGATCACGCCGTGGAACGACCCGTTGCTGACCCCAGCACGCAAGCTCGCACCGGCGCTGTTCGCCGGGAACGCGGTGGTGTTGAAACCCGCGACGGAGACCCCGGTCGTGTCACTGCGCCTCGCCGAGGCGCTGAACGACGCCGGACTCCCTGCCGGTGTGCTCGGCACCGTGACCGGTCATGCTTCGCACATTGCGTCGGCGCTGCTTGCGGATCCGCGCCTGGCCGCGGTCAGCTTCACCGGCAGCACCAAGGTAGGCCTGCAGCTGCACCGCGATCTAGCGGGTCGCAACGTACGCCTCCAGACCGAGATGGGGGGTAAGAACGCGAGTGTCGTGCTCGCCGATGCGGACATCGAGCTTGCGGCCGACACGATCGTCGCCGCCTCCTTCGGGCAGGCCGGCCAGAGGTGCACCGCGACCAGCCGAGTGATCGTGGACCGGAGCCTCGCAGGTGAGCTCCTGCCCAAGCTGGTAGCGGGTGCGAAGCGCCCAAAGCTCGGACCCGGCCTGAGGCCGGACACCAACATCGGCCCGGTGGTCAGTCGCAAGCACCAGTCCGAGGTGATCGAGCACCTCCACCGGGCTCGCCGCGAGGGCGCCGAGATCCTTGTCGGAGGCGGAGCGCCCGCCGCTCCCGACCTGGCAGGCGGCTGCTACGTCGAGCCGACCGTGATCAGCGCCGTCACGCGCGAGATGTCGATCTGGCGGGACGAGGTCTTCGGACCTGCGATCGCGGTGATCGAGTGCAGCGGCATCGAGCAGGCGGTGGAATTCGTCAACGACTCGCAGTACGGACTCTCGGCCGCGGTCTTCACCCGTGATCTGGGTGCCGCCGCCTACTTCCAGGAGTACGTGAACACCGGCCAGGTGTCGGTCAACCTGCCGACCTCTGGCTGGGACGTACATCAGCCGTTCGGCGGCTTCCTCGACTCGGGGTCGGCGTTCAAGGAGCAGGGGCTGGAGGCGCTGCGCTTCTATACGCGGGTCAAGACGGTTGCGGTGAAGTCGGCGTAGATGGCAAAGCGCATCGGTGTGATTGGCGCCGGGATCGTCGGGCTCGCGGTGGCGCGGCGCCTGGGCGAGCTCGAAGCCGGCGAGGTCACCGTGCTCGACAAGGAGGACCACGTCGGCGCGCATCAGACCGGTCACAACAGCGGTGTCGCGCACGCCGGCGTCTACTACGCCCCGGGGTCGCTGAAGGCCCAACTCTGTCGTCGTGGGATCGAGTTGCTGAAGCCCTACTGCGAGGAGCATGAGATTGCCTACCAGGAATGCGGCAAGTTGATCGTCGCCCGCGCGCGCGACGAGATCGGTCGACTCGACGAGATCGAGCGCCGAGCGGCCGCCAATGGCGTCCCTGGCTTACGACGCGTCGACCGCGACCAGATGTCCGAGATCGAGCCCCACGTGTGCGGCGTCTCGGGGCTGCACTCGCCGCATACCGCGATCGTCGACTTCAGGGCCGTCGCCAGGGCGTACGCCGACGATGTCCGCGCCGGCGGCGGCAGGGTGCGGCTCGGATTCGCGGTGGCTCGGATCGATCGCGCCGGCGGCGAGGTACGGGTGCGCAGCCGCAGTGGTGAGCAGCTCGCGTTCGATCAACTGGTGGTCTGTGGTGGGCTGCAGTCAGATCGCCTGGCGCAGATGGCCGGTGAGGGCCGCGAGCCCAGGATAGTGCCGTTCCGCGGCGAGTACTACAAGCTGATTCCGGCCCGCACCGAGATGGTTCGCGGGCTGATCTATCCCGTCCCCGATCCGGCCTACCCGTTTCTTGGTGTGCACTTCACGAGCCGAGTCGATGGCGGCGTAGACATCGGCCCCAACGCGGTGCTGGCGTTCAAACGTGAGGGTTACCGCCGCGGCGACTTCTCGGCCACCGATCTGCTTGACGTGCTCAGATCCGAGGGCTTCCGGCGGCTCGCGCGCAAGCACTGGCGGATGGGTGCGGCCGAGATGTGGGGTTCGCTCTCCAAGCGAGCCTTCATCGCGCGCGCGCGCGACTTCATCCCGGCACTCACCAGCGCCGACGTCGAACGGGCTCATGCCGGCGTGCGCGCGCAAGCGCTGGACCCCGACGGCTCGCTAGTCGACGACTTCCGGATCACGCGCGCGGGTGGTCTGGTGCTCGTGCGCAATGCGCCTTCGCCGGCGGCAACATCCTCGCTGGCGATCGGGGAGTACGTCGTCGATCGGCTGCGTGAGGGTCGGCCCTAGGTCGGACTCCCGGAGTGCGCCTCTGTGCCGCCGGGTGCAGGAGAACGATCGGGTGAGCAGCTGCGATGGCGGGGCCCAGCGGGTCGCTCCATCCCGTCTAGCCGATCTCGACGTAGACCTCGTCGCCGACGATACGCACCGGGTAGGTCGGGACCGGCCGCTCGGCCGGCTCGTGGGTGGCCTCGCCGGTTTGAAGGTCGAAGCGACCCTCGTGCATCGGGCACTCGATCTCACAGCTGTCGGGGTGCAGGATCCCGTCATCCAGCCAGACCTCATCGTGGGTGCAGATGTTGCCGACCGCGTAGATACAGTCGTTCAGCATGAGCACGAGTACCTCGTGCTCACCGTGCTCGACGACCTTGCGCTCGCCACGTGCGAGTTCGACCCGCTCGGCGACCTTCACTAGGTCCATCGGCCGATTAGCTCTCAGCGGCCCATCATGTCCGCGGGTGAGAGGTGTTCGACCGTCTCGCCGGTGTCGGCGAACGTACGCGTAACGACCTTCCCGCT
>Ga0068856_100005559_pt1 | contig 12412 bp, 10 predicted proteins | sample KBSCornC62_FD_66595 | JGI IMG/M metagenome (GOLD analysis project Ga0068856, IMG submission 66595) | Corn rhizosphere microbial communities from Kellogg Biological Station, Michigan, USA - KBS Corn C6-2 | ecosystem: Host-associated > Plants > Roots > Rhizosphere > Soil ...
AGAGATTTCAGAAGCGGCGAGCGCACTGGGAAAGCGCAGCTATAGAGTTCGGCTCAAAAGATTTGGTTTGGAGCGGCTTCAGGAGATCGCCCGCGATAATGGCAAGCTTGGGGGCCGACCGAAGAGCGATAGCAAAGGTCAGTCCAAGAAAGGTGGCAAGTAATGGCAGTCTACAAGCGTTGCGACGTCTACTGGTACGAGTTCATCTTCGCAGGAAAGCGGATTCGTGAATCGGCAAAGACAGGCAGCAAGACTGTCGCGAAAGAAGCGGAAAAAGATCGGCCGCGAGAGAATCGCATCCGGTCTGTTAACGACGTGGTCCGGCCATATCTGCACGCGTATGAACTTAACCACCGCGAGCAGTCGGTACTTTTTGCAAAGGGACGGCTGACGCATGTGATGCACCTGCTTGGGAATGTGCTTCTGCCGGATCTCACGGAAGAAGCGATTCAGGGCTATATAAGGGCTCGCCGTCAGCAAGGTGCATCGGGCCGAACGGTCAACATGGAGATCGGTGAGTTAAGCCGTGCAATCGGTAGACCGTGGTCAACTTTATGGCCGAAGACGCGCAAGCTTGAAGAACGAAAGGACGTTGGCAAGGCCCTTTCTCCGACGGAAGAAGCAGCACTTGCTAGGGCGTTGCGCGAGAATGTCTCGCCGAATCGGTCCAAGACGCTAGGCACGTTTATCCGCGTCGCGTTATTGACGGGAATGCGCAGCGGAGAGATTATCAGCCTCACGTGGACGCAGATCGATTTCGCTAAGCGGGTTATTACAGTAGGTAAGGCAAAGACATCGTCTGGTACGGGACGCCAGATTCCAATGAATGCCGAATTGTTTGCCGTTCTGACGTCGCATGCCCAATGGTTTACGGAGCGCTTCGGCAGCGCCAGGCCAGAGTATTACCTCTTTCCCTACGGCAAGCCGATGCCTTCTGATCCGACCCGCCCAATCACAGACATTACCGGGGCTTGGGACGCGTTGCGCAGGCGCGCCAACGTTCAATGCCGATTGCATGATCTCAGACACACCGTCGCGACAAAGATGGCCGAAGCGGGCGTACCGGAATCCACAATGTTGGCCCTTTTAGGTCACATGAGCCGGGCAATATTGGAGCGGTATTCTCATATCCGCATGGCTGCGAAGCGGCAAGCTATGGAAGCCCTGGCGACTCACCCTGACCTAGTAATTTCAGAAGTGGTCCCCACAAAAGTCCCCACAGTGTCAATTACTCCACCAATTCAGTAGTTGCTAAACCACTGAATGATTTGGTGAGCGCGGTAGGAATCGAACCTACAACCTAGTGATTAAGAGTCACTTGCTCTGCCAATTGAGCTACGCGCCCGCTTTTGCGAATGGGGGAGATAAGCCGATACGGCCCGTCTAAGCCAATATAGCATTCGAGATCGGAGCAATCTGAGCGGCGAAATTCGGTCTATCTAACCGGCGGTCAGACGAGAATCGCTGGGTAGAGCGGCAGCGGCGATCTGCGCGATGTCCAATAAACGAGGAGGACTGGTCGCGGTCGTGGCAAGAGCGTCGCGAAACATACTTTGGCAGAACGGGCAGGCGGTGCCGACGATCGCAGCGCCGGTGGAAGCCAGCTCGCGCGCGCGTGTTTCGTTGACGCGTTGGCCGGTCTCCTCGCCTAAGAAGACTAGCCCTCCGCCAGCGCCACAGCAAAAGGAGCGTTCGCGCGCGCGGGGCGGATCTACGACTTCAGCGGTGCGGGCGATCACCTGGCGTGGCTGGTCATAAACGCCGCGGTAACGGCCGAGATAGCAGGGGTCATGGAACACTACCTGTTCTCTTTCTGATTCGCCCCCGGTTATAGGATGACGGGCGAGGAATTCGCTGTGATGCTCGATTTCCACTTGAGCGCCAAATTCGCGCCAGTCCTCCGCCATGGTACGAACGCAATGCGGACAAATCGAAATGATCTTCTTCACACCGGATCGGCGGAGGGATTCGAGGTTCACTTCGGCGAGTTGGTCGAAGACGAGATCGTTTCCGAGGCGGCGTGCAGGGTCGCCGGTGCAGCGCTCTTTCTGGAGTACGCCGAAACTAGTTCCAAGATGTTTCATGACGCGCGCGAAGGCGCTCACGATCTCGCGCCCCTGCGGATCGTATGCTCCCATGCAGCCGAGCCATAAGCAGTATTCCTGCGAGCCGTCGAAAATCGGGAACTCTTGCTTGGCGATAAATTTGTCGCGCTCGGTCTGCGAAAATCCCATGGCGTTGCCGTTGCGCTCGAGATTCAGGAACAATTTTGTTCCGTAATCGTCTTCCCACGCTCCTGTGTTCACCGCCCCACGGCGCAGGCCGACGATTAGCGGGAGGTGTTGGATACCGACAGGACACTGATATTCACAAGCCCCACAGGTGGTGCATTGAAAGATTGCAGTTTTTGAGATCGAGGCCTCTAGCAGCGGTGTTTCGTCCTGGTTGCCGTGTTCGCTCAGATGATTTCTGAGACCAAGGGCGATCAGCTTGGGATTGAGTTCTTTTCCGGTGTTGTTCGCGGGACAGTGTTCGGTACAGCGGCCGCACTCGACACAAGAATAAGCCTGCAGGGCGGCGATTTGGGTAATATCTTTGCCCGCGACCATGCCGAAATCGTCGTCGCCCACAAGCGGCGGTATGTGACTAAAGCCCCGGCGTTCTAAAAAAATTGCTAGTGGGCTGAGAATTAGATGTAAGTGCTTCGTGTGCGGGATAAGAGGCAGAAACGCGAGGATGGTCAACGTGTGAATCCACCAGAGGGCCTGACCGGAAGGTGAACTCTCTGGTACCCACTGCGTGGGCATGTAGGTGAACATCAGAAGAAAGATGAGCAGCGCGATGACGCCGGATTCGCGGGAGAGCGAGCCGAGCGCCGGGGGACGCACAACGAAACGTCGAAAGGCGAGCGCGGCAATCGACACGGCGCAGCAGGCGGCGAAAACGAAGGCGAACCAAAAATAGAAGGCCCCGAAAAAAGTGCTCCGCTCGAGAAAGGGTATGCCAAAGCCGGTCGCGATGTGATTGATGGTGACTAGCGCGAACGCGCAGAAACCCCAGAATACAAAGGCATGCGCCAGACCCGGCAGCGGCCGCTCGCAGATGACCTTCGATTGGCACAGCACCTCGCAGAAGAAAAGCCAAGACCGTCGCGCAAAAGAGCCGAAGTGAAAATCGGGATCCGCGCGCGCGTGGCGAATACGGCTCACGACGAATCCAAAACGTTTCCAGAACAGCCAAGCCGAGATGGTAATTAGAGAGAAAAGAAGCGCTTTTTGTACCATTAACAAGAGTGCGTTACGTAATTTCGGGGGCCGCTGGCTTCATTGGATCACATATCTGCGATCGGCTCGTGGAAAACGGGCACCAAATCGTTGCGCTCGATAACCTCATCACCGGACATCGTGAAAACATCGGCCATTTGCTGAATCGGCCAGGATTTGAGTTCGTTCAGCACGATGTCTGCGAGCCGGTTGAGGTCGCGGGCGCGGTAGACCGGGTATTTCACCTGGCGTCGCTCGCAAGTCCGGTGGACTACCTGGAGCATCCGATCGAGACGCTTGAGTCGGGGTCGACCGGAACGCGCAACATGCTGGAACTGGCACGGCGAACCAAGGCTCGATTCTTACTAACTTCCACTTCGGAATGCTACGGAGATCCGCTCGAGCATCCTCAGGCGGAAACTTATTGGGGAAATGTGAATCCGGTGGGGCTTCGCTCGTGTTACGACGAGAGCAAACGCTACGCAGAAGCGCTGACTATGGCACATCATCGCGTGCACGGCATGCGCACGAATATCGCGCGTATTTTTAACACTTATGGGCCGCGGATGGCGCTGAACGACGGCCGGGTCGTGCCCGCATTCATCGATCAGGCGCTCAAGGGCGCACCGCTCACCGTGTTCGGAGATGGCTCGCAAACCCGCAGCTTTTGCTACGTTTCAGACCTAGTAGAAGGATTGCTGCTGCTCAGCGAATCGGAGGAGCGCTATCCGGTGAATCTCGGCAACCCGAAGGAGATGTCGATCCTGGAGTTTGCGCGCGAAATACAGAAGCGCTTCGGTAGGGCGGCGGAAATCGAGTATCGCCCATTGCCCTCAGACGATCCTAAGCTACGGCGGCCGGACATCTCGAAAGCCAATCGCGTGCTCGGGTGGCAGCCCAAAGTGAGCTTAAGCGAAGGACTGGCCGTCACGATCGACTATTTCAAAGGACTCAGTCTAACCGTGGCCTAAGGCTCGCTCCCAACGGTTTTTTCCGTCACGGTTGGACCTTTACTTGTAAAGACGCCGATTTGCTTTGGCCTTTCGCGTTGACACCGGTGATGGTATAGGTCGTCGTCTTTTTGGGAGCAATTTCGATGCAATGACGGTAGCTCGGTTTAATGTCTTCTACCGGGGGATCGAGCTTCACGGAGACTGCATTCACCACACCGTAGCAGAGATGAGCGCTTTCGCCGGGCTTGAGAACCGCACTGTCCGCATGGAAAGTGGGAAAGCGAACTTCCCCCGATCCAAAGTACTGATCGACGACATCTTTGCGCGCATCTGCCTTCTTTGCATTCAACTCCTCCTGCGCCCGGCGATTGGATTCGTGTCGCGAATAGAATGTCCAGCCGACGTATAGCGCCGCCACGATCAAGGCCACAGTAGTGTAGGGAAATATCTTTCGTAGCACGAATTCGGCCTCACTCTGATACTATCTGACGACATGATTCGAAATGTGGCGGTTGTCTGCGCGGCATTATCGATCGCCGCGGGTGCAATGGGGCTCGAGACGAGCGATCTCGGTATCTTCACAAACGAGAGTAGCGTGGGACAGACGCCGCCGGGCTCGAAGGCGCATTTCGACGCAGCAACCGGCGAATATCGGATCACAGGCGGGGGCGAGAATGTGTGGGGCGCAACCGATGCGTTTTATTTCGTGTGGAAGAAAGCGTCGGGCAATTTGAGTCTCACGGCAGATGTGCAGTTTGTGGGCAGGAGCGCGGCGGAACATCGGAAGGCGATGCTGATGGTGCGGCAGAGCCTCGATCCGGGCTCGGCCTACGCGGATGCGGTTTCACACGGCAATGGGCTCACATCGCTTCAGTTTCGTGGGAAGTCAGGCGAGCAGACGTATGAAGTTTTCACGCAGGTGCCGGAACCGGCTCGCATACGGATTGTCCGGCATGGGAATGCGTTCACGATGTACGCTGGTAAGCCAAACGAGGAATTGAAGCCGTATGGGCCGGTTGACTTCGTGAGCATGAAAGAACCGGTTTATGTCGGGCTGGGCGTCTGTTCGCACGTGGCCACGACGCTCGAGACAGCGGTATTTACCAATGTGAAGCTGGAGGCGGAGTAGAGCTTACAACGGTGGCCCGAGAAACACGCCGATCACGACGCCATTACCGCTCTGAATCTTGACATGACCGATTACGTTCCATACAACGGATTGAGGGAAATTCTTAGCGGAATTCTTCCTGCAAACGATCTAAGGCTTCCGCGCCTGGGCAAAGTTTTTCATATGGCAGGTTGTTGAGGGGCGCGTCGCAGGTATTGTTTGCTTCGTGGAGATCGGCGACGCTTTCATCTGCAAAAAGCAGTCCCGTGACAATTTCACCGCTGTTCTGGCGCTCCTGAAGATAGGACATCACCTTCTGGCGATTGGTTGGATCGTAGCCCTGGGGCAGGGAGCGGAAGCGTATGACGCTGCCGTCGTGCATTGTCACGCTGGTCACGTCGTTCGTGGAAATCGAAGCCAGAATTTCCCTTGCTGGAGGCACAAAGTCGGTTTCCGTGGCACGTGCTTCGTGTTTGCGCGTGTAGAGATAGCTCTTGGTGGAACCGGTGTGGTCGTTAAATGTTACACAGGGCGAGATGACATCTACCAAGGCCAAACCGCGGTGCGCGAAGGCCGCTTTGAGGATCGGCACAAGCTGTTCTTTATCCCCTGAGAAACTGCGCGCGACGAAGGTCGCACCGATGCTCAGACCGAGCATCACGGGATCGATGGGCGACATGCTATTGGCCTCGCCGCGCTTGCTTTTTGAACCGACGTCGGCCGAAGCGGAGAATTGCCCTTTGGTGAGGCCGTATACGCCGTTATTTTCGATCAGATAAACCATCTTCACGTTCCGCCGGATGGCGTGGCACATGTGGCCTATTCCGATCGAGAGCGAATCGCCGTCGCCTGAAACTCCGATATAGGTCAAATCGCGATTCGCGGCGATGGCACCCGTGGTAATGGGTGGCATGCGTCCATGCGCAGAGTTGAAGCCGTGCGCACCATTTACGAAGTACGCGGGCGTTTTCGAGGAACAGCCAATCCCGCTCATCTTCGCGAGCCGATGCGGCGGCATCGAGATTTCCCATAGGGTACGTACAATGGCCGCCGTTATGGAATCGTGTCCACAGCCGGCGCACAAGGTCGACATTGAGCCTTCGTAGTCACGTATCGTAAGGCCTAGATCATTGTGCTCCAGACTAGGATGCCGGGCAACGGGCTTTGCTATCGAGGGCACGTCGTCTCCTCTAGACCGGGCGCAACGGGCACCAATCGCCCGGTTCGTTCTTCGATTTCCGTGTAATTCATGATTCCATCCACTACATTGCGAGCGCTGAGTGGGAATCCGCCGTAGACGAGCACGGAGCGCAACCGGTCTTTCGGAATGCCGGTCTCGAGAATCAGGAGCGAGTGGATCTGCGCGTCGCGGTTCTGTTCGACAACGAAGCAGAGCTCATGCTCGAGAATAAATGCTTCCACCGACTCCGGAAAAGGAAATCCGCGGAGGCGCATATAGTCGAGCGCAATGCCGCGGTCGCGAAGCAGATCGACGGCCTCACGCACAGCGGCATCACATCCGCCGATACTAATCACGCCCCATTGTGCGTTGGATGAGATCACGATCGGCTCCGGTACAAAATTGGCTGCAGCCTTGTGCTTTGCGGCCAGGCGATCGAGGACTTCCTGGTATTCGCTAGGCGTTTCTGTGTAGTCGCCAAACTTGTTGTGTCCAGAGCCGCGCGTAACATATGCGCCCGTGGGATGAATACCGGGGACCGTTCTCGCTGCAACGTGACTCTCGTCGGTATTCGCGTAGCGATAAAACTTCGGCAGTTCCTTGAGATCTTCTTCAGACAACACTCTTCCTCGATCGGGGCGATAAGAATCGTCCCATTGCATCCGAGGCACTACCCAGTCGTTCATGCCGATGTCCAGATCAGAGAGCATCATGACCGGCGTCTGAAAACGTTCCGCCAAATCGAACGCTTTCACCGCAAAATCGAAGCACTCAGCCGGATGGGCCGGAAACAACAGGATGTGCTTCGTATCACCATGCGAGGCATAGGCACACTCCAATATGTCGCCCTGCTGCGTGCGCGTGGGCATACCTGTTGATGGGCCAACGCGCTGCACGTCGATCAAGACGGCTGGAATTTCGGAATAGTAGGCAAGACCCAGCAATTCATTCATCAATGAGACGCCGGGGCCAGAGGTGGAGGTGAACGCGCGCGCGCCATTCCAGGATGCGCCGATGACCATTCCGATCGCAGCCAATTCGTCTTCGGCCTGGATAATCAGGTAATTGTTGCGACCGGTTTCTGGATCGCGCCGGTATTTTTGGCAAAATTCCTTGAACGCATCCATCACGGACGTCGAAGGCGTGATGGGGTACCAGGCAGCCACCGTCGCGCCGGCATAAACGCAGCCCAGGGCGGTAGCAGTGTTGCCATCGATAAGAATTTTGTCACTGTTGGCGTCCATGCGCCGGAGATGAAACGGCAATGGGCAGGCAAAATGTTCTTTGGCGTAGTCGTAGCCAATACGCAAGGCTTGCCGATTCGATTCACGCAGGGCGACCTTGCCGGCGAAGCGCTCGGTCAGCAACTCCTCGACAATCGGCATGTCGATGTCTAGAATGGCGACAAGTGAGCCCGCATACGCGATGTTCTTCATGAGCGTACGCTCGCGCGGCTCACGAAATCGCTCATTGCACATGCGCGCGAAGGGCACGGGAAGGAATTCGACGTCTTCGCGGTAGAGCGACTTATCGAGCGGCCAGGAAGAATCGTAAAGCACATGGCCGCCAGAGCATACTTCCTTGATGTCACGCGCGTAAGTCTGCGCGTTCATCGCAACCATCAAATCGTAATCGAGAGCGCGGGCCGTGTAGCCATCGGCATTGACCCGAATCTCATACCAGGTTGGCAATCCTTGAATGTTTGAGGGAAACAGGTTCTTGCCCGAAACCGGAATTCCCATGCGAAAGATAGCCTGCATGAGCAGACCATTAGCACTGGCCGACCCAGTACCGTTCACGTTCGCAAGTTTTATGGCGAAGTCGTTTACGCCGCTGTATGTTGATTCGCGCAAGCCTCTTCACCCGCGTATGAAATTAACAGCTCAAACTTTTGCATGTCCCAAGCTGCCGTAGGACAGCGTTCCGCGCAGAGACCGCAGTGGACACATACGTCCTCATCTTTCGCCATGATCCTGCCGGTCTGAGGGAGATCTTCAGACACATACAGTGCCTGGGTCAGATTGAGGGCCGGGGCCGAGAGCCGCTGGCGCAGGTCCTCTTCGTCGCCATTTCGCGTGATTGTCAGGCACTGGACCGGGCAAACGTCAATACACGCATCGCATTCGATACAACGCTTGGGGGCGAATTGTGTTTCGATATCGCAATTCAGGCAACGCGCGACTTCTTTTGCGATCTGGTCGGGCGTAAATCCGAGTTCCACTTCGATGGTGAGTTTGTCGAAGCGTTCCACCAGATCGACGTGCTTCATTTTCTGGCGACTGACTGGCGCGTAGTCGTTACCGTAACTCCACTCGCTGATTCCCATTTTCTGAGTCACCAGATTCATGCCGTACGACGGCCGATCGGTGACCGCATTTCCATGGCAGTGATTGTGGATAGACAGGGCTGCCTGATGGCCGTGCTCGACTGCCCAAATAATATTTTTGGGTCCGAAGGCGGCGTCGCCACCGAAGAAGACACCGGGCCTCGTGGACTGGTATGTAGTGGAGTCGACGACGGGCGTATCCCACTTATCGAAATCGATTCCCAAATCACGTTCGACCCAAGGGAAAGCGTTTTCCTGACCGATCGCAAGAATGACGTCGTCGGCCGGCAGGAAAAGAGTACCGACAGTTTGGGAGCGCCTTGCCTCGGCATCCCAGGTCAGTTGCTCGAACTCCATGCCTTTCACGACGCCATTCTCGACTTTGAAACTTTTCGGCGCGTGATTGATAAGAATCTCGACTTGTTCCTCTTCGGCGTCCTCGAGTTCCCAGGCCGAAGCTTTGAAGAATTGCCGTGGCCGCCGGGCCATTACTTTAATGTCCTTGCCACCCAGACGGCGCGAGGAGCGGCAGCAATCCATGGCCGTATTGCCGACTCCGATGATCAGTACACGCTCACCGACGGATGTTGTATGTCCAAAGGCAACCGATCCGAGCCAATCGATGCCAATGTGAATGCGTTCCGTACCGGCCCTTCCCGGCAGATCGAGTTCTTTGCCGCGCGGCGCGCCGCTGCCCACGAAAATCGCATCGAACCCGGCGGCAAGTAATTCTTTCATGCTCGCGATGGGTGTATTGAAGCGGATATCCACGCCCATATTCAGGATGAGCGCTATTTCCTCGCTTAGCACCCGCTCGGGAAGCCGAAAGGACGGGATATTCGATCGCATCAAGCCGCCGGGTTTGTCCAGCTTCTCGAAGATGGTCACTTCATAGCCAAGCGGCATCAGGTCGTTCGCAACAGTGAGCGAAGCGGGACCCGCACCAATACAGGCTATTCGCTTACCATTTTTAGACGGAATCTTCGGCATCAGATGCGCGATCTCTCCGCGCAAATCCGCCGCCACGCGCTTGAGCCGGCAAATAGCTACCGGCTTGGCATCGATGCGCTCGCGCCGGCAGGCCGGTTCACAGGGGCGGTCGCAAGTACGGCCCAAAATCCCGGGGAAGACATTCGACTCCCGGTTGAGCATATAGGCACCGGTGTATTCACCTTGCGCGATGAGCCGGATATATTCCGGAACATTTGTATGCGCAGGGCACGCCCACTGGCAGTCGACAACTTTATGGTAGTAGTCTGGATTCTGAACGTCGGTCGGTTTCACGCGCACCTATGACTAGCGACAGGGCTCGCCATCTTGTGGTTTGTCCCAATATACAACTACGCAATTGAGGCACATGTAACTGCGGGTTGACGTTTTCCGTCCGTTTGAGTAAGGTTCTTTTCAGCGGAGGGTCATTGCCTGCCATTCTCGGAACTCCTCGTGAGACGTTCCCGGGGGAACGCCGCGTGGCGATTACGCCTCGCCAGTGCGAGACGCTGCGTAAATCCAACATCGAAGTATTGATAGAGAGCGGGGCCGGCGCGGAGGCGGGCTATCCCGATGATGCCTATACTGCGCGGGGTGCTCGGCTGGCCGACCGGCAGACTGTCTTTCGGGAGGCGCAGATTGTGGCACAGGTCCGCAGCCTCGGCGCGAATCCCGAAGAGGGCCGCTCTGACCTTGCATTGCTGCGGCGCGGCCAGGTCGTAGCCGGCTTTGGAGAGCCGCTCACCGCCGCGCGAGAGTGCTCCGATCTAGCCGACTCTGGCATTTCTTTTTTCGCGATGGAGTTGATGCCCCGCATCACCCGCGCCCAGAGCATGGATGCACTGTCTGCAATGGCGACGATTGCCGGCTACCGCGGCGTCCTGCTGGCCGCCAGTCATTTGCCGAAGATGTTTCCGCTGCTGATGACGGCAGCCGGAACGCTGACACCTGCGAAAGTATTTGTGCTTGGGGCCGGCGTGGCGGGACTGCAGGCGATCGCTACAGCACGCCGCCTCGGCGCTGTCGTATGCGCGTATGACGTGCGGCCGGCAGTGAAGGAACAAGTGGAGAGCGTAGGCGCAAAGTTCGTGACCCTGGAAGTGGATGCCAAGGGCTCTGAAGACAAGGGCGGCTATGCGAAAGTGATGGACGAAGCGTTTTACAAACGTCAACGCGAGCTGCTGGCCGCGGTCCTGCGTGAGCAGGACGTAGTACTCACTACGGCAGCGGTGCCCGGGCACAAAGCGCCGATTCTGATCACCGGTGAGATGCTCACCGGCATGGCTCCAGGCTCCGTGATCGTGGACCTGGCTGCCGAGCGCGGCGGCAACTGCGAACTCACGCGGCCCGGTGAAACGATCATTCATGAGGGAATCACGCTGCTTGGCCCGTTGAATGTCCCTTCGATGGTGCCGCAACACGCCAGCCAGATGTTTTCGTCGAATATCGCGGCGTTTGTGAAACTGCTCGTGCGCGACGGAAATGTCGCGATTGATCGAGAGGACGAGATTATTCGTGAAACTCTGGTAACGCATGAGGGCCGCGTGGTGCATCCACGAGTGTTGGAATTGGTCGGATCAATGGAGAGAGCGTGAACAAATACGAGATCGCAGTTTGGGTTTTCATGCTGGCGGCGTTCTTAGGATTTGAGTTGATCCGGCGGGTATCGCCGCTACTTCATACCCCACTCATGTCCCTGACCAACGCTATTTCGGCAATTGCCGTAGTGGGAGCCATTCTGATCACGGGAGCCAAGGATGCAAGCCCTCTCAGCAAAGTGCTGGGATTTATCGCGGTGGTGGCGTCGACCGTGAACCTGGTGAGCGGCTATCTGATCACCGACCGCATGCTCAAGATGTTCAAGAAGCGGGCTGGGGAAAAGAAATGATCGAAACGGTCTTTCCGATCCTCTACATTCTAGCGGCGGCGGGCTTCATACTCGCGATCAAGTGGATGAATTCTCCCGCCACGGCACGGCGCGGCGTAGTGGTGGGTGAACTGGGTATGCTCTTGGCGGTGGTGGGCACCCTACTGCGCTACGAGGTTGTCCACTATGAATGGATTCTGATTGCGTTCTTTATCGGCTCCGCGATCGGGGTTCCGATCGCCTACATCATGCCGATGACGGCGGTGCCGCAGCGGACGGCCTTTTCACACGCCTGCGGTGCGTTGGCAGCGGCGCTGATTGGCACGGCCGAATATTACCGCCATACGCCGCATGGTTTTGTGATGGCGGCGCTCGCGCTCGAAACGCTGCTCGGTTTCCTGACGTGTACCGCAAGCCTGATGGCCTTTGGCAAGCTTCAGGAAATTTTACCCGGGCGTCCTTTCACCTACCCAGGACAAAATTTCGTCAACCTGGGCGTTTTCGGTCTGGCGGTAGCCATCGGCACGACGCTGGTCTTTTCACCCGAAAAGACGTGGCTGTTTCCGATTTTTATAGTCCTTTCGCTTGTCTTTGGCGTGCTACTGATCGTGCCTATTGGAGGCGCGGATATGCCGACCGTAATAGCGTTGCTGAACTCATATGCGGGTTTGTCGGCGAGCGCCATGGGGTTCGCGCTGGACAACAAGCTGCTAATCGTGGCAGGC
>Ga0068856_100005560_pt1 | contig 12412 bp, 8 predicted proteins | sample KBSCornC62_FD_66595 | JGI IMG/M metagenome (GOLD analysis project Ga0068856, IMG submission 66595) | Corn rhizosphere microbial communities from Kellogg Biological Station, Michigan, USA - KBS Corn C6-2 | ecosystem: Host-associated > Plants > Roots > Rhizosphere > Soil ...
ACGACAGTCTTGTCACGCGCGGCGGGTTGAAAGCCGGCGAGCGAGTGTTGATTCACGGCGGCGCGAGCGGCATCGGCAGCATGGCCATTATGCTCGCGCGAGCGGTCGGCGCCATTCCGCTGGCGACCGCCGGCGCGCCGGAAAAATGCGCCGCTTGCTTAGAACTGGGCGCCGAGCGCGCCATCGACTACAAGAAATCCGATTTTGTATCTGAGGCGCACGGTGTCGATATCATCCTCGACCTGGTAGGCGGCCCGTATCTCGACCGCAATCTGGATGCACTCGCGCCGGAGGGACGCCTTGTCATCATTTCGACACAAGGCGGCCGGACGGCGCCGCTCGACATAGGCAAGCTAATGGCCAAACGGCTGCGCATTTTGGGTTCCACTATGCGCGCTCGCGCGCCCGCCGCGAAGGGCGAAGTGGCGCAAGCTCTGCTCCGAAATATTTGGCCGCTGCTGCCGACAAAAGCTACTATCCGGCCGGTAATCGATTCGGTTTTTTCATTGGCCGACGCGGCGCGTGCGCACGAGCGGCTCGAAAGTGGAAACCATGTTGGCAAACTCGTTTTGGAAATTGCCAAATGGCGTACTAAGGATTAACTAGAACGCACGTCAACTAAGAGCTGCGCTTTGAGGACCGAGCGCTATAACATAACCGTTCAACGAAAAGTTTTTAAAGGGGATGCGGGCGCTTGGGTTTCGGGTAACTGGGGTAAGCGCCCGCATTCGTTACGGGGATGTACTCTAATAACGATTCATCTTTCGCAAGGGTTACCTTTTGCGAAAAAAATTGTTTTGCGTCTCCGTAAAAATCCCTAGTCGAACATCCCTTCAAACAGCGCGGAACTGAGATATCTCTCTCCGGCGTCCGGCAGCACGACCACAATCGTTTTTCCCGCCATAGCCGGCTCCTTGGCAACGCGCGCCGCAACCACGGCAGCGGCACCGCAAGAAATCCCGCTTAGAAGGCCTTCTTCCCGCGCTAAGCGGCGCGCCATCTCGATCGATTCTTCGTTGGTCACGAGTTCCACGCGATCCACTTGCGAGATGTCCAGATTTTTCGGGATAAATCCGGCGCCGAGGCCTTGAATCTTGTGCGGGCCGGGCTTCAGTTCCTGCTTTTGCATCGTCTGTAGAATGACCGCGCTGCCCGTGGGCTCGACGGCAATCGAGATCATCGGGTGTTTCTTCTCTCCTTTGATGAAGCGCGAAACGCCGGTAATAGTGCCGCCCGTTCCCACGCCCGATACGAGCACATCCACATTGCCCTCGGTATCGTTCCAGATCTCAGGCCCAGTGGTTTCAAAATGAATGCGCGGGTTGGCCGGATTATCGAACTGTTGCGGCAAGAAAAATCGATTGGGATCGGAGGCTACAATTTCTTCGGCTTTCGCGATGGCGCCCTTCATCCCTTTTGCGCCTTCGGTGAGTATCAGGTTCGCACCCAAAATTTTGAGTACCTTGCGGCGCTCGAGCGACATGGTTTCCGGCATTGTCAGAGTAATTGGATATCCGCGGGCGGCGGCCACGAAGGCGAGCGCGATGCCGGTGTTGCCGCTGGTGGGCTCGACGATTTCCCTGCCGGGCTTCAGCACGCCGCGTTCCTCGGCGTCCCAGATCATCGACGAACCGATGCGGTCCTTCACCGAAAATGCCGGACCGCGGCCTTCGATTTTTGCCAGCACCGTCGCTTTCGCGCCATCAACTACACGATTCAGTTTTACGAGCGGAGTACGGCCGATGCTGTACGAGTTGTCCTGATAAAACAAGTATTGCCTCCCTAGGTCTGCGATTTAGATTTCCCAATTGGGCACGTAGCGCGAATGGCGCGCCTTCCAATCTCTGGCGAGCTCGCCGAAGCTGGTTTGATCGAGCACTTCCGAGACAGCGGAATCGACCCGCTGCCAAATCTTGCAAAATGGATCTTCTTTCTGGCTGCGTGCGTTGCTCTTCACGTTCTCGACGGCACGGAGCACTTCGCCGATGGTGATCGAGTCGGCGCCTTTCGCGAGTAGATAGCCGCCCTCGGCCCCGCGCCGCGAATCCACGAATCCGTTTTGTTTGAGTCCGGCCAGAATCAGTTCCAAAAATTTCTGCGGGATCTGCTGCCGCTTGGCAATATCGGCGATCTTGACGGGAGTGGCCGGAGCGCCTTGCGGCATAGCAAGCGTCTGCGACGCCAGATCGAATACCGCTTTGAGTGCGTATTCGCTCTTGACCGAGATGTTCATCCTTTGCCCAATATCGATTCTAATCGAGAGGCCTGTAATTTGATAGGAATTGCGGGGTAGAGCGAGTTTCGGAGAGGGGCTTAGAGCAGCCACGTGAGCATGGTGTAAGCGTAGTGATAGTTATGACCGCGCGTGGTGCGGTTCAGGAATTCGCCGGTAAAGAGTTGGCCATAGCCGGCGCCGAACGAAATGGTTTTACTTAGGCTGTAAAGGCCGTAGACGTCGAGTTCTTCTCCTACATGCCGACCTGCGCTGCCATCCGGCGAGCGCGCAATCAACGAGCCACCCGCATTATATAAGCCGTCGCGCGCGCTGGCGAGCCAATACTCATGAAAGCCGCCGGCGATGGACAGTTTCTTGCTCGGCTTGACTTCGAGTCCGAGGTGGGGATTATGAATATTGCGCCAGCCCACCTGGTCCGCGATGCCGTACTTGCCGTGCGCGGTGGGATAGAGGGAATCAAACGTTGCACGCGTTCCATCGCTGGGATTCCGGTCGCCCGATGCGTAATTGTATTCGAGGAACACGCGCGGCTGCCATTGGAGCGAAGAGAATTGTTTGCCGAGCACCCAATGTCCAGCCCAGGCGTCAATCGAGTCCAGGCCAAACGACCCGAACTGCTTCGCCATTTCGATGTCGTAGTCGAAGCCGCGCGGCAATTTTCCGACCCAGCGCACGCCGCCGGTTTTTTCGTTCAACTTGCCGCCACCGCCATGTTCGGTTGCGCCTGAACGAGAAAGCGGCGCGAGATGCCACAAAATAAACGGTTCGATGGTCGCGTGCGGCACGAGCGAATCAAGGCCGCCGTAAAGCCCATGGAGGTCGTTTCCTTGCGTGTGGTGATCTAATTCCTGGTCGCGTTCATCGACGACCGAACCGGCGAAAGCCTCCAGCCGCAGGCCGGCATGATGCAGCGACAGGCGCGCGGCATCGAAAGAGCGGGCCGTGTTGGTCCAATTCGAACTGCCTACAAGGCGCTGATCTCCGAGATTAATCTCCTGTCTTCCCAACGTGAGCGCGATGGGACCGCTCTGCGCATCGCCGAGTTGAACATATGCCTGGCGAATATCCCAGGTGTCCTGATAGGACCCACCGGGATGCGGCACGTTTTGAAAATAGGCGCGCGCATCTTGCGCCTCTCCGAAAAATTTCAACCAAGGCAGCGGCTGAACGGCGAGATCGAAGCGCGTCCTGCCGAGCAAAAAGCCTTCTTCCGGATTATTAATACCGCTCGAGCCGGCATGCTCGAAGCGCAAGCGAAATTCGCCGCTGAAGGCGAGCCATGAGGGCAATCGTTCGTTCAGGTAGTCAGAAGGCTTGCGATCGAAGGCGGTGACAGGGTCGGCGACAGGCTGCTGCGCCAAAGCGGCGCTTGCGAGCAAATAGGCGAGAAGGAGGCGGGAGGAGGAGGCTTGCAAGTTGATCTTCAGTCTAGATGGGGAAAAGCAGGCGAAGCAATTCAACTTTCTTATAACCTCTATCTTCGCCGAACATCCGGTTGCGCGCACCGCTCCAATTTCGCTACACTGCGAACACGTACCCACCTTGCGCTGGGTGCGGCTCTGCCAAGTCGCCTCACTTCGCTCCAGTCCTGCGAAGCACAACAAAACACAATTGGGAGGCGCTTTGCATGTCTTTCCACGATTTTCGCAAGGCGGGTGATCCGCCAACGCTCGTTTCCGCTTTCCTGTATTTCGACGTCAGCTTCATGACGTGGGTAATACTGGGCCCGCTCGGAACGTTTATCGGCGAAAGTTTTCACTTATCCGCCTCGCAGAAGGGATTGCTGACAGCGATTCCATTGCTCGGCGGCTCATTCTTTCGCCCGGTTCTCGGTTGGATGACGGAACGCTATGGCGGCCGCCGCACTGGACTCATCGGAATGGGCGTGACGTTCCTTCCATTGCTGCTCGCCTGGCAACTCGCGAATAGCTTCGGCGCGTTTCTCGCAATCGGATTGCTACTCGGCGTTGCTGGCGCGAGTTTCGCAGCCGCTCTGCCGCTTGCCAGCGGCTGGTATCCGCCCGAGCATCAAGGGCTCGCGATGGGAATTGCCGGCGCAGGCAATTCGGGCACTTTACTTGCCACGCTGTTTGCGCCACGGATTGCGCAAGCGCTCGGCTGGCGGCCTGTATTCGGTCTGATGATGATTCCGCTGGCGCTGGTCTGGCTCAGTTTCTTCTTTCTGGCCAAAGACGCTCCCGGGAAACGCCGCGTGCGGAAGTGGAGTGAATACGCTTCCGTGTTGAAGATGGCCGATACCGGCTGGTTCTGCTTTATTTACTCACTTACTTTCGGTGGATTCGTCGGCTTATCGAGTTACTTGTCTATCTTTTTTCACGATCAATACCATCTCACGAAAGTGCAGGCCGGCGATTTCACTACCTTTGTAGTTTTGTTTGGAAGTTTTCTGCGGCCGGTGGGTGGAATGCTGAGTGATCGGTTAGGAGGACATCGCATGCTGGTCGTGCTGCTCAGCATCACCTGTGTCTGCCTCAGCGCCGTTGCTACGCTGCCGCCGGCGTTTGCCGCGCTATCGATTCTGGCTCTGGGCATGGCGATGCTTGGCATGGGCAACGGCGCGGTGTTTCAGTTGGTGCCGCAGCGCTTTCCGGAGCGCGTAGGCATTCTCACCGGCGTTGTGGGCGCGGCAGGCGGCTTCGGCGGATTTCTTTTGCCGTCGATTTTGGGATCGATAAAGCAAGCCACCGGCAGCTTTGGGATCGGCTTTGCAGTACTCGCGTCGGCAGCGCTGGGCGGAGTCGCAGCGTTGTTGTATTTGAAGGGCGCCTGGCGCAGAACGTGGCCGGCTTCAGCGGCGCAACGCGCAGGATTGCGCCAGGCAGCAGTGGAAACCGAGGTCTATGCAGCCGGCGTCTAGCGCCACAGCCACACACTGTCCCTACTGCGCTTTGCAATGCGGGATGAACCTCGCGCGCGCCGGGCGCAGCCTTGCCGTGCAACCCCGGTATTTTCCGGTGAATCGCGGAGGCTTGTGCCAAAAAGGTTGGAGCTCGACCGAACTGCTCGATCACCCCGAACGGCTCAAGATGCCGCTCCTCCGCGACGCGAAAGGCCGTGCGCTGCGCCCCGCTTCCTGGGACGAAGCGCTCGAGCGCATTGTCTCGGAAATTCGTAGCGCACAGGCGTCTTTCGGTCCCGATGCAGTAGGCGTGTTCGGCGGCGGCAGCCTGACGAATGAGAAGGCTTACCTGTTGGGTAAATTCGCGCGCGTAGCGCTGCGCACCTCGCACATCGACTACAACGGGCGTTTCTGCATGTCTTCCGCGGCGGCGGCGGCGATCAAAGCGCTGGGACTCGATCGCGGCTTGCCGTTTCCGTTGGCCGATATTCCGCACACCGAAGCCATTCTGTTGATCGGCAGCAATGCGGCGGAGACGATGCCGCCCGTGATGCAGTATTTCGATGCCCAGCGCGCTAACGGAGGCTCGCTGATTGTGGTGGATCCGCGGAAGACGCCGACGGCGCAGGCAGCAACACTGCACTTGCAAATCACGCCCGGTACCGATGCCGCGCTCGCGAACGGGCTTCTGCATGTCGCGATCCGGCAAGGCTATCTCGATGAAGAGTTCATTGCATCGCGGACCAATGGATTCGACGCGGTTCGACGCATTGCTTCGTCCTATTGGCCGGATCGTGTGGAACGCATCACCGGGATTCCGGAAACACAGTTGTTTCAGGCAGCGCGTCTTTTAGGAACCGCGGCTACGGCCATGATCCTGACGGCGCGCGGCTCCGAGCAGCAGAGCCATGGCGTGGACAACGTGCTCGGCTTCATCAATCTCGCGCTGGCATTGGGGAAGGCGGGACGCGCGTATTCGGGGTATGGATGCTTAACGGGGCAAGGCAACGGCCAAGGCGGTCGCGAGCATGGGCAGAAAGCCGATCAATTGCCCGGCTATCGAAGAATCGACAATCCAAAGCATCGCGCCCACATCGCACAAGTCTGGGGGATTCGCGAAGAACATCTGCCAAGCGCCGGATGCTCGGCATATGAAATGCTCGACGGGCTCGGGACCGACGGCGGTGTGCGCGCGCTACTCGTCTTCGGATCGAATCTGGCTGTGTCCGCGCCGCGAGCGCGGCACATCGAAAAGCGGCTGGATGCGCTCGACTTTCTGGCCGTCTCCGATTTCTTTCTTTCGGAAACCGCCGAGCGGGCCGACGTGGTTCTTCCTTCGGCGCAGTGGGCCGAAGAAGAAGGGACCATGACCAACCTCGAAGGTCGCGTTCTATACCGCCGGCTAGCGCTCACTCCTCCACCCGGCGTGCGCACGGATTTGCAGATTGTTTCGGAGTTGGCCGGGCGGCTCGGCTGCGCATTCTCTTTTCCGGCCGAGCCCGGCGCCATTTTTTCGGAGCTGCGCCGCGCGTCGGCAGGCGGCGCGGCCGATTATAGCGGGATTACGTATGACCGCATCGAACGGGAGAACGGACTATTCTGGCCGTGCCCGAGCGAGGACCATCCGGGCACACCGCGCTTATTTCTCGATTGCTTTGCCACGCCGGACGGGCGCGCGCGCTTTCACGCCGTCGAGTATCGCGGCGCGTGCGAGCAACCGGATCGCGAATTTCCGCTGTATCTCACGACCGGCCGTGTGATGGCGCAGTATCAATCAGGGACGCAGACGCGCCGCGTTCCGAAGCTGATGGCGCTGGCGCCGCGGGCTTTCGTCGAGATCCATCCGGCGATGGCAAGCGCTTATCAAATTTCCAACGGAGACCGGGTACGTCTTACGACACGGCGCGGAAGCGCCACCATGGCGGCACAGCTTACTTCGACGATCCGGCTCGATACGCTCTTCGTTCCTTTTCATTTTGCGGGAGGAGAGCGGGCCAATCTGTTGACCAATCCGGCGCTCGATCCCACTTCGCGCATGCCGGAATTTAAAGTCTGCGCGGTACGGATCGAAAAGGAAGAGTTTTAAAAACTATGCAGAAACGAAATCTGGTGGTTATCGGCAATGGCATGGCGGGCGCACGCGCGGTCGAGGAAATCCTGGCGCGCGGCGGTGCGGAACAGTTCGAGATCTCGATGTTCGGGGACGAGCCGTATGGCAACTACAACCGTATCCTGCTCTCGAACGTTTTGAACGGAAGCCAAAGCGAGAGCGAGATCTATCTCAATCCGCTCGATTGGTACCGCGAAAATGGCATTACGCTGCACGCCGGCGTGCAGGCGGATTCGATTCTCCGAAAGTCCAAGTGCGTTCTGGGATGCGATGGCACGATCGAAGCGTATGACAAACTAATCGTCGCGACGGGGAGCCGAGCGCACATTCCACCGATCTCGGGGCTTACGCTCGAAAACCGGCAGTATAAGCCCGGTCTGTTTGTATTCCGCACGCTGGAAGACTGCCGCGAAATTGCCGAGTATGCGCGGGAACGAGGCCGCGCGGCGGTAATCGGCGGCGGACTGTTGGGGCTGGAAGCGGCGCGTGGTTTGCAGAACTTCGGCGTAGCCGTGGACGTGATACACCTGGGGCCGCACTTGATGGGTCAACAACTCGATGCTCCGGCCGGAGCGATTCTGAAGGCAAGTATCGAGAAGCTCGGTATCGGCATACATCTCTCTAAGAACACAATGGCGGTGCTCGGCGAGGATCGGGTCACTGGCCTCGCTTTCTCGGACGGCACGACTTTGGCGTACGACATGGTCGTCATCGCCACCGGTATCACTCCGAACGCGGAAATCGCGAAGCGCTGCGGCCTGAAGGTGGAGCGCGCGATCATGGTGGACGATCACATGCGCTCGGTGGACGACCCGGATATCTACGCGGTCGGCGAATGCGCGCAGCATGATGGGCGGGTATACGGGCTGGTGTCGCCGCTTTGGGAGCAGGCGAAAGTCCTGGCCGATCAGATCACCGGGCGCAATCCAAACGCGGAGTATCACGGCTCCAAGATTGCGACCAAGCTGAAGGTAATGGGCATCGAGATGGCGTCGCTCGGCGTGCCGGAGCCTCAGGACGAACGCGACGAGATCGTGCAATTTACCGAGCCGAAAAAAGGAACTTACAAGAAGCTGATCATTCGCGACGGGCGGCTTACCGGAGGCATCCTGTTGGGCGACATCGGCAAGGCGGCGTACCTGATGCAGGCGTTCGATCGCGGCACTCCGCTGCCCGAAGACCGGCTGGCGCTTTTATTCGATATTGGCGCGCCCGCCAAGAAAGTCTCATTAGAAGAAATGCCCGCGGATGCACAGATTTGTAACTGCAACGGCGTAAGTAAGGGAGCGATTGTCGGATGCGTAAAACGCGGCAAACGCAGCCCCAAGGCGGCAATGGACGCGACGCGCGCGGGAACCGGCTGTGGTTCCTGCAAGAGCACGGTTACGGAATTGGTGGAGTGGGCGTGCGGCGGCGCGGTGGAAGAAGATCCATCGGTACATTACTACGTGCCCGGCGTGCCGCTGACCAAGCCGGAGCTGATTCGCGCCTGCCGCGAGCAGAATCTCAAATCGGTTTCAGCGGTTTTCGAAGTGCTTGCCGGCGGAATCGAAGATGCCGCCAGCAAGCCGGGGTTGGCTTCTTTGCTCAACACCATCTGGCCGGGCGAATACGAGGACCAGCGCGATGCGCGCTTCATCAACGATCGCGTACACGCCAATATCCAAAAGGATGGAACGTTCTCCGTGATTCCGCAGATACCGGGCGGCGTGACCAGTCCCGAGCAGTTGCGGCGCATTGCCGATGTCGCCGAAAAATACCAGGTACCCATGGTGAAGCTCACTGGAGGACAGCGAATCGATTTACTGGGAGTGAGGAAAGACGATCTGCCGAAGATGTGGCGCGATCTTGACATGCCCTCCGGTTACGCGTATGCAAAGCGCTATCGGACGTGCAAGAGTTGCGTAGGAACGGAATTTTGCCGCTTCGGCTTGGGCGATAGCACATCTCTCGCGATTAAGATAGAACGCGAATTACAGGGATTGGATAGTCCCGCTAAGTTGAAACTGGCAACCGCCGGATGCCCGCGCAACTGTTCGGAAGCGATGGTGAAGGATGCCGGCGCCGTGGCGGTGGAAGGCGGCAAGTGGGAAATCTATGTGGGCGGCGCGGCGGGAGCGCACGTGCGCAAAGGCGACCTTTTGTGTGTCGTCGATAGCCACGAAGCGGTCATTCAATACATCGGGCGTTTTATTCAGTACTATCGCGAGAACGCCAAATATCTCGAGCGAACTTATGGTTTCGTTCAGCGCATAGGAATCGAGAAGATTCGGGCCGTGGTGGTCGAGGATAGCGAAGGTATTGCCGCGCGGCTGGATGAAGAGTTACAAAAGACCTCCGCGGCATATCGCGATCCATGGAAGGAGGCGTTCCTTCCGGCAACACCCAATCAATTCGCGTCGCTGCTTCCGGTGATCCAATGACAGACACAACGACAGAGGTAATGGTAGGACCTGTGGACGAAATTCCACTGGGAGAAGGCCGCACATTTGCAGTAGGCGACGAGCGCGTGGCGGTTTTCCGGACAAGAAGCGGGCAGCTATTTGCCGTGCAGGCGGAGTGCCCGCATAAACGCGGGCCTCTGGCCGATGGACTGTTGGGCGGGACGACATTGATCTGCCCGCTGCATTCCTGGAAGTTCGATTTGCGATCGGGTGAAGCCCTGATGGGAGATTGCGGTTTGCGGACTTACGCCGTGCGCGCCGATGAGGCGGGACAGATTATCGTGAGTATGGGATAAACTTCCCAACAATCGGTAAACATCTTGTAAAAAGGGGGCGAATACGCCGCGGCGATCGCTTTAAAGCAGTTAAGCTTCTAGCGATGAGCCAATGGGTCACCTGCTTTTTTCGTCTCATTTTTCTCGTGGCAATTTTGGTTTCCACGGCACACGCCGGAATTCTGAGCCGCGGGCCGGCGCGGATGATCTGTCATCGGACGGCGAACACGGAAATGCCCGAGAATACGCTGGAGTCGCTCGATTTGGCGGCGCGCCTCGGCTGCGGCGTCGTGGAGATAGATCTGCGAATGACGTGGGACGGCGAGATTGTGCTTCATCACGATGGATTTCTGGAGCGCTTGACGGACGGCATCGGCGAGTCGGATAAGAGCTATTTCGATGAACTGCAGTTACTGGATGCCGGCTCATGGATGGGCAGGCGCTTCAGCGGATTGAAAATTCCACGCTTCGTGGACGCTTTGCATGTTGCCGAAAAATATGGAATCGGATTGACGCTCGATTTCAAAGATCAAGGCATGGGCGCGGTGGTCTTGTCCCAGTTGCGGCACGAATCGATGCTCGACAAAGTTCGTTTCGGCGGCGAATGGCAAGACGTGAAGGACACGTACCGTAGTGCCAATGACGATCCGATAGCCGGTGTCGAGCCACCTGTGAAACGCGAAGAGGTCGAGCGGCTTCATCGCCAGGGGAAGGCCGTGATCGCGAATTTTTCGGCCAACGGTCACGAAATGGATCTGCCGGCTATGCGAGCGGCAGTCGCGGCCGGTGTCGATTGGATCAATGTAGATTACCCGCGGCTTGGCGCCGATGCGATCGGCCGGCCAGTGGAAGCGACACTCAGCGCGTTGGTGGCGAAAGCGGAGAGCGGTCCTGTCCCGGACCGCGCCAAAGCGATTCTGGCATTGGCGCATTTTCCGGGATTCCCGCTCCAAAGTATGTTCCGGCGCTGGCTTTCTGACGAAGACGACCGAACATCCCGCGCGGCGGCACTCGCGATGCTGATCGCGCGGCCGGGCGCGCCGGATGCGACATTCTTGGCCGCGTTGCATGCGCCGCAGCCGACGGCTCGCAAAAATGCGGCGTGGGCGCTGGGAAGACGCGCAAGTGCGCCGGCGGAATCGTTTCTTCCTTTGCTGCATGACACGGACCATCGCGTGGTAACGGAAGCGCTGCTGGCAATCAGCCGATGTCCGGGCAAGATTCCGGCGGCAGGGATCGCTCCGTTTCTGAAGAATGAAAATCCGCTGGTGCGCGGCGCGGCGGCGCTGGCTCTGGCGCGTCATCAACCGGAGATTGCAGCCAAGCTAGTCGGGGAAGCGCTCGAGAGAGAAGAGGCAGTTGCCGCCAAGCAATATGCGCCGTTTGTCGATCAACATCCGCCCCGGCTTTCACGCACGGAGATCGATGTGACCGTGGGCCATTATCGCGCGCTCATGAAGCTGATCGCTTCCGGAGCGATGCTGCAGGACAGAGAAGCGCGCGGATTCTTGGAGCGCGAAGCATTTCGTTCCACCCGCGACTATTCTTCCACTGTGGGCCCTGTTGCGGGTTATCAACTTTGGGATCGCGTCGCATCCGACCCGCGGGCGACGATTCGCGCGCTCGGCTCGGCGGATCCGACAATTGCAAACCGCGCGGAATGGATTCTCGTCGAGGGCGGCCCGTCTGTGCTTCCGTCCGTGCGCGCGCTGCTGCATTCGGAGAATACGGCTTTACGACAACGCGCGATTCGGATTGTGGCGTGGCAGTATGATGCGGAATCCTTGGCTCCGCTGCGGGCCATGCGGGATGGCGGAAAAACGGACGCGCCACTCGCGGCTTGGGCGATTCACAAGATCGAAGGGTTGCGGCTGACGGTGCGGTGAGGCATGCGACTATTGTTCTTCGAGATGCTTGAACCGTGCGTCTACACTCGTTCAACACGTAACGGATCTGGTGAGCCGCCTCGAACTTCGCCTCCATCACTTTGGCAAGAGAGTCGATTTTGTTTGATAACGCAACGTACGGCAGCGAGATGAGTCCGATATTGATCAGCGACCGCACTCCGATAGCTAAGTAAAGCTGCTCGGTCGCCACACTCCAATCGTGGCCGGATGTTTCGCCCGCCGTCAATTCGGGGCGGTATATGCTTAATGGCAGTCCCCTTCTTAGCGGGGAATTTGCCGCAGCACTGTATGGAATCCGGCAACCACTAGAGTTCAAAGCATTTCAGTCCCCTTCGCGAAGGGGAATTCGCTGTGACCGGCAGAGGGAGCGCAGTATTCGGACGCGGCGTTTCTATTTCAGTCCCCTTCGCGAAGGGGAATTCGCTGTGACTGCTCCATAACTATTATATTTATCAATAACCTACAAGGGATTGCTCGCAGTATATCGACGAAGATTGCCTGATTGCTCAAAAGTCCCTCCAATCTGCGAAGTCACCAAATGTCCGCACAATAATTTGCAAACTCGCATTCCACACAACGC
>Ga0068856_100005561_pt1 | contig 12411 bp, 6 predicted proteins | sample KBSCornC62_FD_66595 | JGI IMG/M metagenome (GOLD analysis project Ga0068856, IMG submission 66595) | Corn rhizosphere microbial communities from Kellogg Biological Station, Michigan, USA - KBS Corn C6-2 | ecosystem: Host-associated > Plants > Roots > Rhizosphere > Soil ...
GGCACGGCAGCGCCAGGCCCGCGTGGGCAAAGGCGAGCACGTTGTGACAAGCGGTGACGCCGCTGCCGCAGTACATGATCGCATCCTGCGCGGCGTGGCCTGCGAGCGCGGCGTCGAAGGCCGCGCGCAGTTCGCGCTCGGGACGAAAGCGGCCAGCTCGCAAATTCTCGGTGAACGGCAGATTCTGCGCGCCGGGAATGTGCCCGGCAACGGGATCGATCGGCTCCTCGTCGCCACGGAAACGCGCGGGCGCGCGCGCGTCGAACAGTGGCGTTCGATCGCTCGAGCGTGCCACTTCATCCGCGGTGACCAGCCACTCGGCGCGCGGTGTGGGGGTGAAATCTTGCGCGGCGAGCGTGGGCAGCGCCGCGGTCAGCTCGTAGCCCGCCGCCGACCAGGCGCTGAAGCCGCCGTCCAGCACCGCCACCGCGTCGTGTCCGAGAAAGCGCAGCAGCCACCACAAGCGCGCCGCAAACGCGCCACTTGCGTCGTCGTAGGCCACGACTTGGCTCGCGTTGCCGATGCCCCACGCGCGCAAGCGCTCGACGAGAGCGGGCACGGACGGCAAGGGGTGACGGCCCGTGATTCCCGGCACGACCGGCCCCGAAAGGTCGCTCTCGAGATCGGCGAAGACTGCGCCAGGCAGGTGCGCGTCGCGATAAGCCTTGCAGCCCGCGTCGCGGTCCTGCAACGAAGCTCGACAATCGACGAGCCGCAGCTCGGGCGCGGCGAGATTTTCCTTTAGCTCTTCGGGGCTGATCAGAGTCGAAAATCGCTTCACGCGCAAACCTTGCCGGGCTCGGCCGGGCGAGTAAAGCGGGTCTCGCGGGAGCGCCAGGGCACGCGGCGTACCCACATGTGCGTCCAACGAAGAGCCCTGTTGAAGCGCCGCGGCTGGCCGTATCCGAGGAGGTGAGCCGCCAAGCAGCCCGCGCCGCCAGCGCCGACTGCTTGCGCTGCTGAAATCGGGAAAGGAGCCCATCTTGAGCGTGCGAATCGTGCGTGGTGTGCCGGCGCTGGTCGTCGCGCTCGGCTTGAGCTTCGGCTGCTCGAGCAGCGCTGCCAACACTGACGGCAGTGGCAGCAACGGCGGCTCGGCAGGGCAGGGGTTCGGGGGCAGTACCGCTGCGGGCGGTGGCACGACCTATACTCCACCCCGCTGTGATCAAACGTGTCAGGACTATCTCGTCGCCCACGGGCTGAACGACACGGTTTGGTTTCTGTGGAATCAGAACGTCGCGGGTCGCCCCTCGGGCATGACGAGCAAGATGGGTACTTGCTCGCTTTCAGGCACATTCACGATCACCGGTAACGACAGCGTCGCGAGCAACGGGATCACGACCACCGACATGGTGTTCGAGCTGCAAGCCTGCGAGCACTCGGGGAACCCGTACAGCCTCACTTTCACGGGCTCCGTCGAAATGGTTGGCTCCTTCGACAACAGCCAAGATTTCGCGGCATTGACCTTCAGTGCCTCGCCACTCGTTGCCTCGGGCGAACTACAGCTCTGGGACAATCCGAAGATCGACGAGAGCTGCGCGGTCAGCTTTGCGCAAGATGGCATCGGCAACGGCACGCTCGCGGGGCAAGTCTGCGGCCGCAAATTCAACTCGCAGACCGCGTTCGATTCCTCCACCGGAACGAGCGGGGGTGCAGGCAGCAGCACGGGTGGCACTAGTGCTGGAGGCGGCTCGTCTCAGGGCGGCTCGTCCGGCACGGGCGCGGACTGTCGCTGCTATTGCCCGGACAACCGTGACTGCACTGGCGCCAGCAGCCCCAATCCGTGTGGAGTCGATGCCGACGGCATCCCCGAACCCTGCGGTTGTCCGATCGGCTGTCACTGAGCCACCCCTCCGAGGCGTAAGGTCAAGGCGCCCGGGATTTGCGTGGAACATCCGGGTCGTCGGTGCGCTTCCAGCTCGCCCTCCGTCAGTCATCAGAACTCCGTAAGGACTTTCTGACGTGAAAAGCGGCAGGGTTCTCGCTAGGAAGGAGATGGACACCAGCACACGAGTCCTCGACAGCATCAGCCAGGGGCGGGGCGTTCGGCCGGGGGGTCGGGTGGGGAAGCGCGGCAAGGATTCGTTTGGGTCAACTCGGGGCGGTCTCGAGCCGCTGTCGGTGCGACGGACCCTGCTCGCACCGATGGCGCGCTCACTAATTCACGGCCCGGACGCGACGCTTGCCCGCGATTTGAGAGCGGTCAGATCGCGTTCCTCGATCAACGGCCTGGCCTCGAGTAGGCGAGCCTCCGCCATCTGATGCCGGCCCGTGGCGCGCAGCCATTCGGCATAACCTACGAGCGTGTGTGCGAGCGGCAAAGTCGCAGGCAGGCGACGGTGCACCGCGAGCGCGCGTTCGAAATGCGGCTCCGTCTGCTCGGCGCGACCAAGCGTTGCCGCGAGCAGGGCGAGATAGTGCTCGACCGAACCCAAGCAGGCGATGCCGGCGTAGCCGATCACCACCAGACGCTCGGCAAAAGGGACCAAGCGCTGGTACAGGATTGGAGCGCCCTCTCGATCGCTCAGCGCGTGACAGGTTTCGGCCAGCCACGCCATCGAGACCATCCAATTCAGATCGTCGGGCAAGGCGAAGTCGGTGCGGCGTAGGCTCTCGTACTCGGCGGCCGAGTCGCTCATTTGCCCCGCGCGGCAGAGCGCGTAGGCGTAGAGCACGCGCCAGCCCACGATCCGCGGATAGCGAGCTCGGTAGTCCCGGATCACCTCGAGCACTTCCGCCGCGCGCCCTTGTTCGATCCGAACCAGCGTCCAATGCACGCCGAACGTCAAGAGCGCGTTGTGATCGTGCACGCGTTGGCCCGTGAATAAACACGCCTCGGCCAGCCGCTCCACGTCACTCAAGCGCCCGTCGAGCAGCAGCCGGCAAGCGTGGTGTGCTTTGACGATCCAAAGTGACTGAGGTTGATTGGTTTCCTCGGCCAGGCGCTGGAACGCGTCCGCTTCGAACCAGGCGGCGGCGACGTCGCCACTCTCCAAAAACATCGCCACGCGCAGCAGCCGATTCATGAGCAGGCCGTGGTGGTCGCCAGCTCGCCGGCAGAGCTCGATTGCTTGCTCCGAGAGCGCGCGGCGCTCCTCGAGATTGGCCGGGCGCAAGAGCGCGAAAATGTAGGCCGTCGCCACGCTGGCTTTGACGTCGTCTTGGGTCACTTGGAGCGCGAGGGCTTGCGCCTCGCGACAGAGCGCGCCTCTCTCTTCGAACGTGTCCGACCAATAGAGCGCCAAGGCGAGTCGCGCCAGCAGCAGAGCTCGTTGTTTGGGGCTCGCGTGTCCGACCAGCTCGAGCGCCTCGCGTAGTAGGCCGACCAGGGCCGGGTCGAGCACGCCGGTCTCGATTGCAAAGAGGCCCGGCGCAAGATTGAGCGCGACCGACACGAGCTCCTGCACGTCGCCGAGCTCGCGTGCTCTTTCCGCGGCCGCGCGGAGCGTGGCCTGCCCCGCCTCGCGCTGACCGGCGCTCACTTGGGCCAGACCGAGGTCGAGCAACACCGCACACTCGGTGCTCGGATCGCTCTCGTCGGACAGCGGCATGAGTCGGCGCGCGCGCAAAAAGTGCTCGACCGCCTCCTCGTAGCCGAAGTTGCGCAGCGCGTAGGCCCCGGCGCGGATCGAGAAGTCGACGGCGCCGCTTGCACCCCCACAGTGCGCCGCCGCCACGAAATGGTGGGCGAGCATCGCCGCGAAACGGGGATCTTGGTAGTTCGGCAACGTCTGCAGCGCTCGCGCGACCGCCAAATGAAGCCGCGGGCCGTCGTGTTCGTCGAGCTGGGCGCACAGCACCTCGCGGATCAGATCGTGGATGAAACGATACTCGTTCACGCCGGTGCGGGCGATCACTCGCGCCGAGCCGGCGCTCGCCAACAGCTTCACGCAATGCTCCAAGTCTTCGCCGGCTGCGCGCGCCAGCACCAGCGCGTCGAAGGTTTGTCCGCACAGCGCGGCGATCTCGAGCAACCGCCGACAGCCCGGTTCGAGCGCGGCGAGTCGGCGAGCTACCGCTTGCTGAACCGCGCTCGGCAGTGAAGCCTCGGCCGCGCGCGGCAAATCACCGCCGGACGTCAAGACCGACAAAAAGAACGGATTGCCGCCGGTGCGCGAGAATAGAGACGCGGCGAGCCCCGCTTGCCCCGGCTCGACGTGGAGTTGCACGAAATCGGTCACTTCCTCGCGGTTCAGCCCGGGGAGCACGATTTCCGTGCGGCACGCGGCTCGAATTCTCGCAAGTGCCTCCTCGCGTGCGCGATCGCCGAGCCGCTCTGCGTCGCGCAGGGAGCCGATCACCAAGATCGGAGCCGCGAGCGCCTGGGTCAGAAACTCGAGCAGCAGCAGCGAGACGAGGTCCGTGGCGTGGAGGTCATCGAACACCAGGGTAAAGGGCCGCTGTTCCGCCAGCTCGGAGAGCCCGCGCGCCATCGCATCGAAGGTGCGAAATCGCTCGTTGGGCGAGTCCCACCCCGGCTGATCTTCGGCCTGCCAGCCGTCGGTGCCGAGCAGGAGCTTGCGGGCGCCGCTGGGCGCGCTGTCGAACGCGCGCCGCACGATCTTCAGCGAGCGAGCTCTGACCAAGGATCGAAAGATTTGTTGCCAAGCGAAGAACGTGGGCGCGCCCTCGACCGCGGAGCCACGGGCCGCGTGAACCTCCACCGAAGGCGGGGCGCTGCCGCGCATTTCCTGGAGCAAACGGGTCTTGCCGATGCCGGGCTCTCCGATCAAGAGCAGGAAGTCGCCGCGACGGGCCTCGAGCTGGCGCAGCGCCTGCTCGAGCCGCGCGCGTTCCCGCTTTCGCCCGATGAAGGGCCGCTCGCCGGGATTGCCCTCGCTAGCGACGAACCCTTCGGCGTCGGTGGGCTCGCGAGCGACGGCGGCGGCGGGCGAGCTGTGCGTGCTCACGGGCGCGATGAACTCATAGCCCCGGCCGTGCACCGTCCGGATGAAGCGCGGGGTCTTCGAGTCATCCGAGAGAAGCTTGCGCGCGCAGCTCACGCAGCGGGTCAGCACGCTTTCGCCGACCACGTCGCCGGCCCACAGTGAATCGAGTAGCTCGGCCTTCGAGACGAGCCGGCCGTGGTGGCGCATCAAATAGCTGAGTAGCTCGAATACTTTGGGCTCGGGGGTGACCAGCTCGCTGCCGACCCGGAGCGACCAGCGCGCCGGCTCGAGCACCACGTCGTAGCTCGTGTAACGGAGAGCTGGCATTGGCTGCGGAAGCTAGCGCACCGCGCGCCCGAGGTCAGCGGCTCCAGGGCCGTGCTCCGTGTTCCGGCCCCGTACGCAGCGCTGGGCAGGCGCGGCCGCAAGGAAGAACCGCGCCGCTCCGCGCTACGGACGGCCGTGCTGCACGAGCCGCGCGCCCGTTCCTGAGTGGCCCACCAAACCCCCCATCGCAAATGCGCGCTGAGGTGGCGCCTGGGCGAGGCCACTTGCGACCTCGCCAGGCAGGAGCGTTACAGCGTGAGGGTTCCGAGCTGCCAGAGCGTGCCGCCACCGCTGACCGTGACCGGATCGCCGGTGCGCACGGCCGCGAACTGTTGCGCGCTGAGCGTGAAGACGAGGCGCTGCATGTCGCTGGGATCCGGATAGCGCGAGAGTCCGACGTTGACGCTGCCGACGTGCAAAACCAAAAGATCGTCGATGACGGGGAAGCTCGTGCTGCTCTCGATCTCGATGTCGGTGCCGCCGCTGACGCTCTGAGCCGCGACCGTCGGTGCGATCGAAACGATTCGGCCGGACGCGATCGTTCTCGGCATGGCGGGCAATGTTGGGCTTGGCGCCGGTGCAGGCGTGGGGCTCGCGTTCGCGGAAGAAGACGAGCCGAGTGCGAACGTGTTCGCGCTGGTGGTCGCGCGAATGTTGGCCACGTACAGCGCGCCCGTGGGCGTGACATTGAACAGCAGGCGCACGCCGCGAATCGCGCTCAGCGGCATGCCGAACGCGAGCAGGGGAATGCGCGCGGTTTGCAGCATCGAATGCGGGCCGTACGGACCGCCGGCGGGCCCCGTCAAGTTCACGAATTGAGAGATGCGGCGCGCGACCGAGGTGTGGTTTTGAGCATTGACGAGCTGCACCGAAAAGTCGGTCGTCGGCGTGACGTTGAGCGAACTCGACGCCAAATCGACGCGTAGTTCGAGCGTGCTGTACGGAGTGAGCGAAATGCTCGAGCCGAGCGGCGCGAAATTCGTTTGAAAGAAGGTGTTGGTTCCGCTGCTGGTCCAGCTGAGCAGCCCGCCCCTGAGGGCAGGATCGTGCTCGGGGAGTGACTGGTGCGAGACCGTGACGCCGCTCGCGTCGTTCGCTTGGCCGAAGGTGCTGGTGCCGGTGGCGTTCACGAAATCTTCGAGCCGCAGCGTGACGCTCGCGTCGGGCGTGGGAGTGAACCCGCGGTCGACGCGCGTGACCGCGGTCAGCGCCGACGGCAGGGGGTTACTCGGGTCGAAGATCGCGTTCTGGTTCGGATCGCGGCCGGACCCGACGCTGCCGAGGAAGAAGGCAGTGGCGAGGATGCTGCTCACTTGGCGCTGCGCCGGTGAGCCGCTGATATCGGGCCCGGAGCTGAAGAGCGGCGGATTGCCGGCCCCGCTGCAGCCGGACGAATCCGATTGTTGCCACTCGGTGTTGTAATAATTGTGATTGGTTCCCCAAGCGGTCAGCGTGGCCTTGAAGCTCGGGTTCGACTCACTCGTGAACGAAAGCGCGCGATCGAACGGCTGCATGCCTTCGAGATCGCTGACGTCGCCGTCACACATCGGCAAGAGCACGGACCAGCGTGTATCGCGCATGTCGAGCACGCGTGAGGTCTGGCCATCGACCGGGCCGATCTCGAAGATGCCCCGGAACGTGACTGGCGTCACGATGCGCGCGGGCCAAGGGCTACCCGCGTCGAAGTATTGATTGTAGGCGGCGCGCGCGCCCTCGCCGCCGCGCGAATGGCCGAGCAGCCCGACCTGGCTGAAATCCAGATGGTTCGTGAGATCGACGGCAAGCGACGCGGGCGTCGCGCTGACACCGCGATCCCACTCGCTCAGCATGGTCAGGTGTTTGAGCAAGAGCCGGCCGCGCGCGAGATTCAGGCCCCAATCATCGGCTACCCCGACGCCCGCGTTGATCCCGCGATTGGCGTTGACCGAGACCACGATGTAGCCGTTCGAAGCAAGCTGAGTCGCGAGGTACGTGTAGCCGTTGTGGCTCGGCGCGACGACGTAGCCCGGCGGGCACATGCCGTCGGTCGTGTACTCGGTATTGTCGTCGATGCGCGGGTTCGAGCCGTGGCCACACGTCCAATGATTGCCGTGTAAAAAGAGCAACACCGGGTAGCGAACGCCGCTCTGCAGCGTGATCGGGCGGTAAACGCGCGCCCAGAGCTCCGTCACGCGATCGCCGAGCACATCCGGATCGACAGAGGCGGGCAGTTTGTATTCCGAGCTGGTCGACGGCACGAGCGCTTGAGCGAACTCTGCTGCCGGTGCTTCGTCCCGCTCGGCCGGGGCGACCGGCGCGCTGCAGCCAAAGACGCCGATTGCGGAAAGTGCCGCCCATCGCGTCATCCAATTGGATTTCGTCGTCATCTGCGCATCCTCTCCTTCTGGGCCAGAGCTGCTTGCTGTGAGATTCGGCCGTGCGAGCGAAACGAGACGTCACGGGGACGTGACGGGCGCCCAACCGAATACGATGTGCTGAGTCGTGTCCAACACTTGAATGCGTTGCGTCTGATACCAGCCGGGATGCGGCGGGCGATCGGCGGCCGCGTAGTCGTTTTGCCAATTCCAAACCCCGCCGGAGCCGCGCAGGCGGACGTGAACTGGAGCTGCGCCCGAGCGCGAGCAGGCCGCCGAACCGTCGAGGGCAAAGACCGCGCTGAAGAAGCCGTTCGGAGCCGACTCGAGCGTGACCCGTGATTGATTGGCCGGACTCGTCTCGAGCGCGATCGAGCTCGGTTCGCCGGGGCTGGCCAGGAAATCGTACGCGGCTTGCGCGTTCGCCAGGGCTTCAGGGCCACCAGCGTCGGTCGAAACGCGCAGCGCGACGTCGAAACCCTCGCCCTGGGCTGCTTCCTCCGTTTTGAGCCACACGCTGAGGGCCCGCTCATTGCGGAACTGCCACCCGGGGGTGACGAGCGGCGTCATCGGCACGTCGCCCGCGGCTGCCGGCGTTACCACGTCTCCGATCGGCAGCGTGTTGCCATAGCCAAGCTGACCGCTCGTGTTGCTGCCCCAGCAGCGCACTGAGCCCCCCGAGAGCACGCTGCACGTGTGTCCGGAGGTCAGGGCCAGGTCTAAGCTCGGAAGCCCCACTGGCACCGGCGCGAGGGTCGCCGGAGTCGTACCGGGTGGCAGCGGATCGCTATTTCCGTAGCCGAGCTGGCCATTGCCGTTGAAGCCCCAGCATTTGACCGCGCCGTTAGCGTAGAGCCCGCACGTCTGGCCTTGTCCGAGCACGAGCTTCTCGAGCCCGAGGCCGGCGTCGAGCGGGCCCGCATCGACGGGCCGCTCGTCATCACCGATGGTGTCGGTGTGCGGATAGCCCAGTTGCCCGAAGCCGTTGTCGCCCCAGCAAAATGCCGCGCCGTCGACGCGGATTGCGCACGTGGTCAAGAAGCCGGCCGCGATGCTGCGCACTGGGCCGCCGAGTGCCACCGGCTCAGTGGCGTCCGCGCGTTCGAAAGGGCCGCCGCCCTCGAACGTGCCGCGACCGAGCTGGCCGAAGAAGTTCTCGCCCCAGCAATAGACCAGACCCGCGCTGGTGAGCGCGCACGAGTGATCGAAGCCCAGCGCGAGCTGGGTCACTGGTTGCGGGAATTGCAGCGCGCCGACCGAGCTCGGCGCTTCGTCGTCGCCGATTGCCCCCGGCACGCCGTAACCCAGCTGACCGAAGTCGTCATTGCCCCAGCAGCGGACGGTTCCGCCATCGAGGATGGCGCAGGTGTGTGTGCCGCCCGCGACGGCTGCGGTCGCGGGAGCGCCGAGCGGTACGGCCCCCGCGTTTCGGAGCGGCTGCGCGGCGCCGATGTTGAGCAGGTTGCCGTAGCCAAGCTTGCCATCGCTGGCATCGCCCCAGCACGCGACGCGTCCGGCGCTGAGCAGCGCGCAGGTGTGCGTTGCGCCAGCCGAGATCGCGCTCGCCGGCGAATCCAAATCGACGAGCGGCTGCGCACCGGCGGGTTGGACGACCCCGGGATTGGGGCTCGGTCCGATGCCGAGCTGACCGAAAGTGTCGTCGCCCCAGCAGCGGATCTTGCCGCTGACGTTGAGCGCGCAGCTGTGGCTAACGCCCGTGGCGACCGAGCGCATGGTTTCGCAAGGGAGGTGAGCCGAACGCCCCGCGATAAAAGCGTCGAGGCCGCGCGCATCCTGCATGTCCACCGTGCCATTGCAGTCGACATCCGCAGCGAGATGGTGGACGGTGGGTGCACCCCGGTGATCGAGCGCTTGCAGTAAAACCAAAAGGTCGTCGCGATCGATCCGGGCATCACCGTTGATGTTGCCGCGTACCGGGACGCAAGCACCGTCGCTCGCGGCAAGCCCCGGTGGGCAGCCGCAATCGGCGGGGCAGTCCATCTGCAGCACCTCGTTCAGCTCGCACCGGCCGTTTCCGCACGCGCCGCAGTCTGCATAACACCGGTCTCCGGTCTCGGCGCCGTTGCATGCTCCGTCGCCGCAGCGCGAGCCGCAATCCTTCGCGCAGGTGGCGGTGGTCTCACCTAGATTCGGCTCGCACGTGCCGTTGCCGCAAGCGCAAAGTTGCGGATCCGGCGCGACCGCGCACAGTGCGTCCATCGCGTGGTGCAGATAGGTCGACTCGATCAGCGTGCCCGTGCCGTTCGGCGCGCGCTCGGGCCGCGCGCATGTCTGGCCGGCAGTGATGACGTAGCCAGGGCTCGGGCCGCGCACGAGCACTCCGGCGAGCTCACCCGTCTCCTCGACGAACACGCCTCCCCCAGAGTCGCCGGGGAAGCTGTCCAGATCCGAGAGAAAGAAGTCATTCGTGGACGCGCGAGGGTCCACGACCGTAGCGCCGCCGGCCACCTTTTCTGGCACACCGGACGGATAGCCCGCGACCACCAGGTGTTGCCCTTGCGCCAGCGGCACCGAGCCGACCTTCAGTTTGGGCAAAATGGCGCCGCTCACCGGTCGATCGAGTCGGATGACGGCGTAGTCGATTTGTGAGGTAAACTCGCGCGCCACGACCTCTGCGCAGGCATGGATCTGATCCACGGAGATCGGCGCAAGTTCGGTCGCGCTGCGCATGCGGTAGCCGGAGACGACGCGCACGGAGCCCGCGCAGCTGCTCGCATCCACGCAATGACCAGCCGTGATGACCAGGTCCGGGGCGATCAGCGTGCCGCTGCAATCGGCGGCGCTCACTTGAGTGGCGAAGCGCTCGTCCGAACACACGTTGAAACGCGCCTGCAAACTGGGCGCGTTGAGCCGCACGTTCGCCGGATCGGTGGTGTCGAGCGCGGTCGCGTCGATCAGCGCAACCGAGCTTTCCGCCACTTGAGCCGCCAACGAGCCCGGGGTCAGCGCGAATACCTCGGTCCGGTCGTCGTTGCCGAAGATGATCGGCTCGGCGAGCGAGGCGCGCGCGCCATCCTCGCTCGGGCCGCTCGAACAGCCGCTCAGCGCGAGCGCCCACGCGGTGCACCAGAGCGCAAATGCAACGCTCCCCGTAGCATGGTGAATCGACATTCACATTCCTCACGCGCTTGGCGAACCGCTCGCGCGCCTAGCTGGGTTGCCCGCGCGCTGCGGGCAACCCCATTTCCGTTCCTCCGCCCTCAGACGCGCTCAGGTCGCGCACTTACCGAAGTACTTGAGCACCAGCAAGTAGTCGGAAGTGTTGACGATCAAGTCGTTGTTCACGTCGCGTGCCTGGAGATCTTGCAGACTGAACGTCGGATCGTTGGCCGCGACGCGATGGCCGAACGCTTGCACGACGCGATTCACGTCGGCTTGATCGACGCACGACCGCGTGGGTGACGGGTCGGTGTCACCGGGCATGGGCAGGAGCGCGGCCACGCCGTTGATGTTCTTGGCCTCGAAGTATTGCCCATTGGTAACGGCCGCCAGCCCGCCCATGAGCGCCTGAAGGTCCGGCGTCACGGCTTGCTGCAAGCCGGATGTCGAGGTCGCCGAGCCGTCGACGCCGCCTGTCTTGGACAGACCGTTGATCGTGTCGAAGAGTAGCGTCACGTTGGTGACGAAGCGGATACCGCCAGGCGGGATCGACACGGTGTTCGGGTCGCCACTCAGCGCGGTGTTGGCGAGGTGCCATTGCCACGAGTTCACGTCGAGCCCGAACCCGGAGCCCTCGAGGCTGGCATTGAACACACCAACACTGGGCGGACCGGCGCAGGCATGGGTGGACGGCGTGCTGTTTTCCAAGCCGTCCGAATACAGGTAGAGCTGGTAGGCGGTTGGCGGCGGGCTGCCAATCAGGCACGACGCGTCGGTGAGGTTGGTGAGATCGATTTGAATCGAGTCACAGGCCGCGCCGGCCAGGGGTGTCCACCACGAGCCGGCGATGATGTCGTCGTGCGCGTGCTGAAATGCGGTAGTGATGGTGGCCTCGTCGACGACCGCCTTCTTGGGGTTGACCGGATCTACCGCGACGTAGGTGTGCGTGTAATTCGGATCGAATTGTGGCGCATTGCCAAAGCCATACACGCCGACCGGCGTGCCGGAAGCGAGCTGATGATAGTCGTTGAGCATTTTGGTGAGCGCCAAGTCCCGCTTCAAGGTCCCACCCATTCCGGGATCGTTCATCGAGTTGCTTTGATCCAACAAGAAGACGGCGGCGGTCGCCGGGCAGGCGGCCTGCGCGGCGGGCGCGAACGCCATGGCGGTTGCTAGTGCCAGCCCAAAAGCCAGCTGATTCGTGTAACGCATGGAGCACTCCTTTACGATTGTTGACGACAGACACATTGGATCGAGAAGAAACGGCGCTGGGGTTTTGTTCGGAGCAACCCAAGATCTCGAATCGGGCTCGACCCACGAACGGATTGGTTCCCCCAAAAAGAATCTATCGAATATCGATGCAAGCCCGAGAGCGCGCTCGCTGAAGATGGCGCGGGATCGATTCGGCGAATCCCGTCACCTGCAATTGCGATCGAGAGCGCGATGATCGATTGCGCGCACACAGAAACGTAACTACTTCTCATTCTACCGCGCCCCGAGTTCGCGCTCTTGGTACGAGAGTGAACTCGGTTTTGGTTGTAGAAATTTGGTTGCGGACGCGTGATGCAGCGATTCATAATCGCGGCCGCGTGGTTGGGCGCGAGACGCACCACGGGGTGGTCCATCGTGGAAGTCGATCTGGTCAAAGCGTATCAGGCGGGAAGTCGCGAAGCACTGGCGCGCATCTATCGCCAGTACGTTCGCAACGTGCGCGACTACTT
>Ga0068856_100005563_pt1 | contig 12409 bp, 5 predicted proteins | sample KBSCornC62_FD_66595 | JGI IMG/M metagenome (GOLD analysis project Ga0068856, IMG submission 66595) | Corn rhizosphere microbial communities from Kellogg Biological Station, Michigan, USA - KBS Corn C6-2 | ecosystem: Host-associated > Plants > Roots > Rhizosphere > Soil ...
GAGCGTGAGATCAATAAGTTTACCGCTGAAGCAGCGTTTAAAGTTGTAGCGATATTCGGTAAAGGCAAAGAAGCATTCAAAGCCGAATTGCCCGAGCGTTTTGCGAAACAGGAAGACGCTGAAAAATTCCTCAATGATTGCATCGGTGCAACGTTTACTATAACATCCCTTGAAACAAGGCCGACCAAGCGTTCGCCTGCAGCGCCGTTTACCACATCGACCCTGCAACAGGAAGCCAGCCGCAAGCTGGGCTTTTCGGTTTCGCGGACAATGACGGTTGCCCAGAAGCTTTACGAATCTGGTAAGATCACCTATATGCGTACCGACTCGGTGAACTTGTCTGACCTGGCATTAAACACCGCTGCAAAAGAGATCAACTCGGCTTACGGTGAAAAATACCATCAGCTAAGAAAATATAAGACCAAGAGCGCAGGGGCACAAGAAGCGCACGAAGCCATTCGTCCAACCTATTTTGACGCACATACTATTGACGGTGATAATGCGGAAAAGCGCCTATATGAGCTGATCTGGAAGCGCGCGATCGCTTCGCAGATGAGTGAAGCTTTATTTGAGAAGACCACCGCAAAGATCAGCATATCAACCCGTAAGGAAGAATTGATCGCTAATGGCGAGGTGATGAAGTTTGACGGTTTTCTTAAGGTTTACCTGGAATCATCTGATGATGAAGACGAGGTTCAAAACGGCGAGGATAATGCTATCCTGCCACCTTTAACCAAAGGTCAGAAATTGGATTTACAGGAAATGAGCGCTACCGAGCGCTATAGCCGTCCGCCGGCACGCTATACAGAGGCCAGCCTGGTAAAGAAACTGGAAGAATTAGGCATCGGCCGGCCATCAACCTACGCTCCTACTATTTCAACTATTCAGAATCGGGGTTACGTGGTAAAAGAGGATCGCGAAGGCAGGCAGCGCAACTTTAGGGTACTTACTTTAAAAGGTGAAAGCATTACTAAAGAAGAAAAGTCGGAAAATACGGGTGCTGAGCGTGGTAAGCTGTTTCCTACTGACATTGGTTCAGTCGTAAACGATTTCCTCGTGCAATACTTCAAAGGCATTGTCGACTACCACTTTACTGCCGGTGTCGAAAAACAATTTGACGAAATTGCCCAGGGCCTGGAAGAGTGGACCAATATGATCAGCAAATTCTATCAGCCGTTCCACCAGGAGGTTGAAAAGACGATAGAGAAAGCTGATAAAGCCACAGGCGAACGCGAATTGGGCGTCCATCCCGAAAACGGTAAAAAGATTTCTGTTCGAATCGGCCGTTTTGGACCATTCGTTCAGGTGGGCGAAAGTGAAGATACTGACAAACCGCTTTATGCGAGCTTAAGAGCAGGCCAAAGTATTGAAACTATCACTTTAGAAGAAGCGCTGGAACTATTTAAACTACCGAAAAAAGTAGGGCAGTTTGAAGACAAGGACATGACGGTTGCTATTGGCAAGTTCGGACCATATATTCGCCACGACGGCGCTTTCTATTCTTTACCAAAAGATGTTGATCCGCTGGACGTTGCCGAAGAACAAGCTATCGAAATTATTGTTGATAAACGTAAGCGTGACTCTGAAAAGGTGATCAAAACCTTTACCGAGGCGCCTGATGTGAAAATACTAAACGGACGTTGGGGACCTTACATAGAGTTCGGCAAGCAAAATGTTAAAATACCAAAGGGTAAAGATCCGGCCGAACTGACATACGAAGAATGCAAAGCCCTCGCCGACGCAGAAGCCAAAGCACCGAAGAAGCCTGGTGCTAAGAGATTTGTGAAGAAGGGGTCGAAATAAGTTGTAAACGTTATAAAAGTTATAATTGTTGAAATGGTTAAAATCCAACTTCTATAACTTTTACAACTTTTATAACTTCTACAACTAAAGCAAAATGATAAAAGATCTGCCTGAAAATATAGTTAAAGACATTGCTGTTGCTGTTGCTTTGGAAGGCGAAAGCATTCAGAATAAGACCTGGTATGTGTATCTCATCAATTTGAAAAATGAGCCGATTGAGAATGTGCTCATCACTTCAAAAGGTTATGGCGAAAAGGATGGTGAACCGACCAAGACTTCTACCCTGCGTCACATGTTCCCTAAGGTTGATGAAAACGCCTTCGTGCTGATCGAGCCTATAGATGAGTCAACCTTCGGTCTCAACAATGAATACTGGCTCAGCTATTACATCGGTAAAGATATCTACGATAAGAAATTCATTTTCCTGCCTGAAAGCATTGTTGAATCAAACTTCATTAAGCTACCCATTGTTAATAAACCGGGCGTGATGATAGGATGAGGTGTTAGTGTTCAGAGATTAGTTAATTAGAGATTAGGCCAGTTGCTCCCTTAAAAACTGGACTATAAAATAGCAGGTTGCAGCCATTATTGACGAGGATTTATTGTCATAATTTCGTAAATAGCAATATTAACAGAACATAATTTTACCATTAAAAAAATATTTGCGCAATTATTTGGAATATTCAATTCCAAATATCTAAATTTCGTAAATAAATAACCTTAATCAATGAATGATGGAGAGACGCCTCTGCCCAACCGCAAGCGTCCGATTTTCGCTGCTGCTGCGATTGTCCTAATAAGCATCGCTGTTTTTTCAATTTACCGCCTGTATCACAAAAAGAGTGTCGTCGACCCTGCCTTCAGCAAGTACATTGAGTCGTACACCACAGGTATCATTTCAAAAGAGAACACAATCCGGATCAGGCTCGCAAGCCAAGTGCAAACTACGCACGCGCAGAACGACCAGCTGCCGGATGGGGTCTTCGACTTCTCGCCTGCTGTAAAAGGCAAAGCCTATTGGGTGGATGAGCGAACCATCGAGTTTCGACCGGAGGCGAAACTCTCGTCCGACCAGAGCTACTCGGCGGATTTTAAGCTGAGCAAGGTCGTCAGCGTGCCCTCGAAGTTTGATGATTTCAAATTCACGTTTGAAACCATAAAGCCCGATTTTACGGTTTCGTTTGCTGGCTTAACAACAGCCACCAACACTTCAACGGACAAGATGAAGCTGGAGGGTTGTGTACAAACTGCCGACGCCGAGGACCCGACGTTGATTGAAAAGCTGCTCACGGCCAATTTTGAGTCGCCTGTAGGCATCAAATGGCAGCATAACAGCATCGGCCACTCGCACAAGTTTACAGTCACGGGTCTTATACGTTCAGCGGATCGCGTAAATCCGCTTACCATCAATTGGGATGGCAGTGTGATGAACATCGACAAGCGGGGCAGCCAGGAGTTTGAGGTGCCGGCAATCGGTGATTTCAAGGTACTGAACATTACCGCTGTGCAGGACAATGACCAGTACGTGCTGGTACAGTTCTCGGATGCGATCATGATCGGGCAGGAATTAAAAGGTCTGGTAGGCATCAATAATGTCGAGGATCCCGCCTACACGATCGAAGGGAGCACCGTCAAAATCTTCGCTCCTGAACGCCTGGAAGGCAATTTTACGGCATTTGTCAATGAAGGCGTTGAAAACATCTCGCACCAGAAGATCAGCAAAGCCTTTACCGCGAACGTGTTCTTCGAAAACCGTATGCCATCAGTAACCATCCCCGGCAAGGGCGTTATCCTCCCCGACTCCGGCAAACTCACCATGCCGTTTGAGGCTGTGAACCTGAATGCTGTGGATGTAAGCATTATCAAAATCTATGAGAATAACGTGCCGCAGTATTTCCAATCGAACGGTTTTGACGGGTCAACCGAGCTACGTATGGTGGGTAAGCCAATATTACAAAAGACCATCCACCTTGATCAGCAAAAGGGCATCAATCTGAATAAAAAGAACAGGTTTATGCTCGACATAGATCAACTGGTTAGAACCGAGCCCGGGGCTATTTATCGCGTAGTGATTGGATTCAGAAAGGAATATTCTTTGTATAACTGCAACGTTGCCGGAGCATCAACCCTCAAAGCGAAGGATGAAGACAACGAATATGAAGGAGACTACTCCGATCGCGACAACTCGAATAAAGTAAGTGACGAGGACGACGATTTCTGGTCAAAGTACGACAACTACTACCCAGAAAATTACCAATGGGATGAACGTGGCGACCCGTGTACCAACTCCTACTACAACCGCGACCGTTGGGCCATGCGTAACATTATCGCATCCAACATTGGCTTAATAGCCAAACGAGGGGTCAATAACAGCATGGTGGTTGCTGTAACGAGTATCTTGAGCGCACAGCCAATGTCGGGCGTCACCCTACAATTCCTGGACTATCAGAAGCAGGAAATATTTAAGACTACGTCGGATGGTGATGGCCTGGCTAAATTCGACCTGAAACGCAAGCCCTATCTTTTGGTTGCCAGCAAAGGCAGCGAACGCGGTTATTTGAAACTAGACGACGGAAGTTCGCTCCCCCTCTCCCGCTTTGATGTGGGTGGCGACGAGGTACAAGGCGGACTCAAGGGATTCATTTATGGAGAACGCGGCGTATGGCGGCCGGGTGATTCAATCTTCCTGACGTTTATCCTGCAAGATAAATTGAAAACGCTGCCACCCGATCACCCGGTTGAGTTTGAGCTGGATGATCCTGACGGACGCATCTATAAACATATTACGGCTACGCAGTCGGTGGATGGTTTTTATAGTTTCCATACTGCTACCGAAACTTCGAGCCGCACGGGCAACTGGACCGCTAAGGTGAAAGTAGGTGGTGCTTCGTTCACAAAGAATGTTAAGGTAGAGACAATTATGCCGAATCGCCTCAAGATCAACCTGAATTTTGGCGGCGCAACGCAATTGACCAAAGGTGGTGATGTTACTGGCGACTTACAGGCTCGATGGTTGTTTGGCGGCATCGCACAAAACCTCAAGGCCAAGGTTGATGCCTATCTATCGGCACAGCATACTACGTTCAAGGGCTATGACGATTACATCTTTGACAACCCGACGCTAAGCTTCAATACCCAAACAGCTACGGTATTTGAAGGGAAGCTGGATGCGAATGGCAAGGCCACATTCAAGCCGGACATTGATGTAGACAAGCAGGCTCCCGGTCAGCTGAAAGCTAACTTTATGATAAAAGTGTTTGAACCCGGAGGTAATTTCAGCATCCAGGGTATATCAATGCCATACAATGTGTACGATGGCTATGTAGGTATCAAGACGCCTAAAGGCAGCGACCTATCAGGCATGCTATTCACCAACCGCGATAATGAGATTGATATTGCCGATTTAGATACTAAAGGCGTACCCTTCAGCGGTAGCCGTGAGGTGCAATTGGAATTGTACAAAATCCAGTGGCGCTGGTGGTGGGATGAATCAGGTAATGAGTTCAGCAACTTTACCCAGGATCGCTATAATAAGCTTATCAAGACCGAATCGGTGCAACTCAACAACGGTCGCGGTAAGTGGAATCTGCATATCAGCAACGATGATTGGGGCCGTTACCTATTGCTGGTGAAAGACCCGCAAACCGGCCACTCAACGGGCAAAGTGCTCTATGTGGATTGGTCTAACTGGACCGAGAGGCTCCAGCAAAGTAATCCAACCGAGGCCGCGATGCTTTCCTTTACTTCGAATAAAACCGCTTACAAAGTTGGAGAGGAGGCCACATTAACCATCCCGACCAGTGGCGGCGGCCGTGCGCTGATCAGTATCGAAAATGGCAGTAAAGTACTACAAACAGCCTGGATCGATACTAAAAAAGGTCAAACCCAATACACCTTCAAGATCGACGGCACCATGGCGCCAAACATTTTTGTGAACGTAACATTGCTGCAGCGCCATGCGCAAACCGTCAATGACCTGCCTATCCGGATGTACGGCGTGATTCCGCTCCAGGTTGATGATCCGCAGACTATCCTTAAGCCGGTGATCTCGATGCCGGATAAGATCAGGCCTGAAACACAATCGGCAGTAACGGTTTCGGAGGCGAACGGAAAAGCAATGACTTATACCATTGCGATCGTTGATGAAGGTTTGCTGGACATTACCAATTACAAAACACCCAACCCGCACGATGCCTTCTATGCTCGTGAGTCGCTTGGTGTAAAGAGCTGGGACCTGTTCGATTACGTAATCGGTGCATTTGGCGGGGGTTTAGAACGTATCGTGAGTATCGGTGGCGACGGCACAAACGGCATGAATCATAACGTACAGGTGAATCGCTTTAAGCCGGTGGTCAAATTCCTCGGGCCATTCCGCCTCAATGCCGGCGAAAGGCAGACCAAACGCTTTATCTTGCCCCAATACATTGGCGCTGTCAAGGTAACGGTGATTGCCGGACACGACGGCGGTTATGGCTTTGCCGATAAAGAAGTAGCGGTAAAGAAACCGTTGATGATCCTGGCTACCCTGCCGCGCGTGCTGGGTCCAACTGAAAAGATCCAATTACCCGTAACGGTATTTGCTTTGGAAGACAAGGTGAAAAACGTGACCGTTGAAGTACAATCCAATGCCTTCAGCAACCTTGCCGGGAATAATAAAAAGTCGGTAAGTTTTGCAAAAACCGGCGATCAGCTGGTAACTTTTGACCTGGATGTGAAGGATTTTATTGGCGTAGGAAAGGTTAAGATCATCGCCAAAGGCGCCGGTGAGACAGCGGCTTATGATGTGGAACTGAATGTCCGTAATCCCAATCCGCCGATAACTAAAGTGATTGAAAAGGAACTTAAGCCGGGTGAAGTATGGACGATGCCTTATGCATCAATAGGAATGATAGGCACAAACAGGGCAACACTAGAAGTAGCTACCATCCCGCCATTAAACCTGACTAAGCGCCTGGATTACCTGATCGAATATCCTTATGGCTGCGTGGAGCAAACCACCTCCTCCGGTTTTCCGCAATTGTATCTGAGCCAATTGATGGATCTCACTTCGAGACAAACGGCCGAGATAGATAGGAACATTAAGTCGACCATCAGTCGCTTGAAGAACTTCCAGACTACCGACGGCGGCCTTAGCTACTGGCCAAATGAAGCTGAATCAGATGAATGGGGTACTAATTACGCCGGTCACTTTATGCTGGCTGCGCAGGGTAAGGGGTACTCCCTGCCTATAGGGTTCATCGAAAACTGGAAGAAGTATCAGAAAATGAAGGCCCTCACCTGGGCACCTGATTCGCGCAGCTTCTATGGGGCTGATCTGACCCAGGCCTACCGTCTGTACCTTCTGGCATTGGCACGTTCGCCTGAGCTAGGTGCGATGAACCGCCTGCGTGAGTTTAAATACATTAGCCCAGAGGCTCGCTGGCGACTTGCTGCGGCATATAAATTGGTTGGGCAGCCAGAGATTGGCCTACAGTTGATAAACGGGCTGTCAACTGCCGTTAAGCCGTATTACACGCTGTATGGCACTTACGGCTCCGATCTCCGCGATGAAGCTATGATCCTTGAAACGCTTACACTCCTTGGCCAGCAGCAAAGAGCATCGGCACAATTGAGAATAGTTGCCGCACGGCTTTCACAGGACGATTGGTACAGCACGCAAACCACAGCTTACTCGTTGGTGGCGATTTCAGAGTATTGCGGCAAAAACCATGCTTCAGCCAAGATGCAGTTTAACTTTAACTCGGCAAATGTTGATGCGAAGTCTTATATCTGGCAATCCGATTTAGCGGCAAATGGTGGTAAAGTTACACTTAAGGATATTGGCGGCAATAGATTATATGTAAGGCTGATACAGCGCGGACAACCGTCATCCGGCCAGGATGTACAATCGGTGAGTAATCCGGATATCCTGCAAATGCGCATAGGCTATTTTACGCTAACGGGGCATATGATCGAACCAACCAAACTGAAACAGGGAACTGATTTCGTAGCCCAGGTAAATATCAAAAACCCGGGGACACGCGGCCGGTATGATAACATGGCGCTGTCGCAGATATTCCCATCGGGATGGGAAATCATCAACACAAGGATGAACGATACAACCCAGGCATTCAACTCCTCGCCTTCGGACTATCGTGATATTCGTGACGACCGGGTGAATACGCACTTTAGCGTTGCAGAAGGCAAAGAGGTGACGTATTATGTAACGCTTAATGCTGCCTATGCAGGTAAGTATTTCCTGCCAGCGGTGTCCTGTGAAGCAATGTATAATCATTCGATCAACGCAGTGCAGAGAGGGAAATGGGTGGAGGTGGTGAAGTAGGGAGTGGTGAATAGTGAATGGTCGGTGTTTAGCCAAACCCTGTAGTTATTAATTGACAACTCGCCATTCACTGTTCACATTATGGTAAGTGATTGGTTAATTGGTTAACTTGTGATTAGTTAATCAGTGATAAGATTATGAAAGTGGAGTTTTTGGATGATATTTCGGGCGACGGTCATTATCCGCTGGAGGATCCTAACCGGTTAATCAGGGTTTATGATTTTGATTTGGAGGAAGCGCTGAAATTCAGAGATGCAATACAGGCTAAACTGCTCGATAAGGAAGAACCATTACAGCTTGTAAACGAGCCTTATATCACAGAGATTGCTTGTAATCTTGAATTTAGGATTGGAGAGTCCGATGCCGGTATTACGACATCGGACTTCATAAACTTCTATTGTGATCTTACTTTAGACGGCTATAAACATATGCTTTGGATGATGGAGCCATTTTGTGACGCTAAAAATGAAGATGCATACCAATTCACATCTTATCAGTGGCTATATAATCCGACAGATGATGCAATTGACCTATTATTTTCACCCGGAGGCTCCTGGTAGACAAAAGACCGGGTAGAGACGCAAAATTTTGAGTCTCTACATCCGGGTCGTTATTCGGCCCGGAACAACCCATACTTTAAAATACAATAAATGGCGCGGAAGCCGTCCTTCCATCCTATCTTCTTGCCGTCTTCATAGGTGCGGCCATAGTAGGAAATACCGACTTCGTAGATGCGAATACGGGGTATACGGGCTATTTTTTGGGTCACCTCGGGTTCGAACCCAAAACGTTGTTCTTTTAATTGGATTGACTGGATGATACTCGTATCAAAAAGCTTATAGCAGGTCTCCATATCTGTCAGGTTCATGTTGGAAAACATGTTGGAGAAAAATGTGAGCCAGCGGTTACCGATAGTATGCCAGAAAAACAGGATACGGTGCGGGTTATTGCCCATAAAACGCGAGCCGTATACAACATCGGCAAAACCATTGCAAATGGGTTTTAACAGATCATTGTATTCAGCAGGGTCGTACTCAAGGTCAGCGTCCTGTATGATGAGATACTCGCCGGTGGCTTTGGAAATACCGGTATGCAGTGCGGCGCCTTTACCTTTATTGACCTCATGCTTAAAGTATTGGATATCGAAATCAGGATTGACAACCTTGTAATCGGCAATGGCTTGTTCGGTATGATCTTTAGAGGAATCGTTAACAATAATGATCTCTTTTTGAATGCCATGTATGAGTTCAGTCGCCTTAATTTTATTTAAGATCAAGTGTATCGTGTCGCCTTCATTATAGGCAGGTATAATAATGGATAACTTTTTTAACTTCATTTCATGCGACTAAGGCTAAACGGCTTAAGAAACCGCTTAAAGAAACCAAAAATAATAATATTACCCGCTTTTTTGCTGGGTTCGCTCCTGTGGTTTTGGTTTTGCCTGCCACGGACGCTGTTCACTTACCCTACTTCGTATGTGATTGATGACGATCGCGGGCAGTTGCTCGGCGCATCCATTGCCAGTGACGGACAATGGCGCTTCCCTTATGACACGAACGTTCCGATAAAATTCAAGCAGTGCATCATTGCGTTCGAGGATAAACGTTTTGAGCATCACATCGGCGTAGATTTCCTGGCGTTGGGCAGGGCCCTTAAGCAAAATCTAGGTGGCCGGCATGTAGTGAGCGGCGGCAGTACGCTCACGATGCAGGTTATCAGGTTGTCGACTAAAGACAAACGCACCTACTGGAATAAGATTTCGGAGATTTTTAAGGCCATGCGGCTTGAGATCAAATACAGCAAAAAAGAAATATTGGCGATGTATGCAAGTAATGCACCCTTCGGCTCAAACGTGGTTGGTTTGGATGCAGCTTCGTGGCGTTACTATGGCCGCAGTCCCGATAAGCTTTCCTGGGGCGAAATGGCGGCTATGGCGGTGCTGCCAAACTCTCCCGCTCTTGTCCATCCCGGCAGGAACAGAAAATTGTTGTTAAAGAAGCGAAACATGCTGCTCGACAAGCTGCACGAACAGGGCGTTATCGATGCATCGACGGCATCACTGGCGAAACTCGAGCCTATCCCAGATCAGCCTTTGGCACTGCCTCAATTGGCCCCTCACCTGCTGCAACGCTTTAAGGCAGATCATCTGTTGACGCCTGATAGTTTGACAAGGGTAAAGACAACGATCCGCTCCAGTTTGCAAAAGGAGGTAAATGATATTCTGGAACGTAATCATGATGTTTTGAAAGGAAATGACATCAACAATATTGCCGCCGTGGTAATCGATGTGGAAACAGGTGCCACCCTGGCTTATGCCGGCAATATATCGCATCCTGAGGATACTACGATGCAAAGCGATGTGGATGTGGTCAATGCACCACGTAGCCCTGGCAGCACGCTGAAACCTTTATTGTATGCGTCGATGCTTCACGATGGGCTGATATTACCCAATAGCCTGGTTCCGGATATCCCGACCCAAATATTGAGCTTCCATCCCAAAAACTTCGATTTGGTATATGACGGGGCTGTACCCGCTTCGCGCGCTTTATCCCGTTCGCTCAATGTCCCTGCTGTAAAAATGCTTCAGCAATATAAGTTCGAGCGATTTTACGATTTGCTACACGAGGTTGGGATGACCACATTGAATAAGCCAGCAGATCATTATGGCTTATCCCTAATCTTAGGCGGCGGCGAAAACACGCTCTGGGAACTCAGCGGTGCTTATGCGGAGATGGCACGCGTACTTAATCACTATAACGGCCCTTATAACGGCAAATACGATACTGCTGATTTCCATAATCCCGTTTATTCGATTCAGCCGCAAAAGGAACATCATCTCGATAAAAATGGCTTATTTGACGCCGCTTCCATCTATTACACTTTCCAAGCGATGGAAGAAGTGATGCGTCCGGGCGAGGAGATGCTATGGCAGCAATTCAGCTCGACACAGCGTATCGCGTGGAAAACAGGTACCAGCTTTGGCTTTCGGGATGGCTGGGCCCTTGGCATAACGCCAAGATATGTGGTTGGCGTTTGGGTGGGTAATACCGACGGAGAAGGCCGTCCGGGACTTACGGGTATCAATACAGCCGCTCCTATTATGTTCCAGATATTCCGGTTGCTCCCGGTATCACGCGAATGGTTCAGGATGCCTATTGATGACATGGTGAAGATCAAAGTTTGCCACCAAAGCGGTTATCGCGCCGGAATTTATTGTGATGACGTGGATCAGATGTGGGTTCCGAAAAGTGGACTAAAAGCTCCTGTTTGCCCATGGCATCAACCCATTCATTTGGATAATACGGGCATGTGGCAGGTGACCGGCGACTGTATGACCCCCTCAGCGATGATCACCAAAAACTGGTTTGTGCTGCCGCCGTCAATGGAATATTATTACAAGGCTAAGAATTATCAGTATCATGTTCTCCCTCCATACAGACCCGATTGCGCACTCGCGGTTAAAAGCAACCCGATGGAAATCATTTATCCCAAAGAAGGCGCTAAGGTTCACGTTCCTTTAGAAGTTGATGGCAAGCGTGGACGAATGGTATGTAATGCGGCACACAGGCAATCGGGTATCAAGATATTCTGGCATTTGGATGATCAATATATGGGCGAAACTACCGATTTTCACCAGATGGCATTAAATCCACCAGAGGGTCATCATAAACTTACTTTGGTAGATGCCAATGGCAACACCACGGAAGTGAGCTTTGATATAGTGGCGAAATGAGTTTGCAGTTGGCGGTTTACAATTGGCAGTAAAAGCGATTAAAAGAGACAACTGCAAAATGCCAACCGGAAACTGCCAACTGAAACAGCTATCTTGCCATGAACTATTATTATAAATATAATGCTCGAACAATACGATCTGCACAACATAATGGTGCTGGATATTGAGACGGTGCCACAATACCGGAATCATGAGGAGGTGCCCGAAAATATCCAGAAACTATGGGACCAAAAGACACTCTTCACACGCAAGGATGAAACTGCGGAGGACTTCTACGGTCGTGCTGGTATCTGGGCTGAATTTGGAAAGATCATTTGCATATCCGTTGGGATATTTACCCGTGGAAAAGGCACCGGATTGAGGGTAAAATCCTTTTATGACCATGACGAGAAGGAATTGCTGATCAAGTTCTGCGAACTACTCAATTCTCAACCTGCATCACTAATTCTTTGCGCACACAATGGCAAAGAATTCGATTTCCCGTACCTGTGCCGCAGGATGCTGATCAATAGTGTCAAAATCCCATCTCAGCTTGATATTTCGGGCAAAAA
>Ga0068856_100005564_pt1 | contig 12407 bp, 9 predicted proteins | sample KBSCornC62_FD_66595 | JGI IMG/M metagenome (GOLD analysis project Ga0068856, IMG submission 66595) | Corn rhizosphere microbial communities from Kellogg Biological Station, Michigan, USA - KBS Corn C6-2 | ecosystem: Host-associated > Plants > Roots > Rhizosphere > Soil ...
AGCTGCGAAATTTATTAACACCGGACAAACATGCGTAGCGCCCGATTATGTGTTACTGGAGAAAGCCATTGCGATACCCTTTGTTCAAAAAATTATCGATCAGCTCAAAGCATTATTTCTCGAAGGCAATCAGTCATTCAGAGAATCAAAACACTACGCACGCGTCGTCAACGAAAAACATTTTGACCGTCTTTCCAATTTGTTGCAGGATGCATTGAAAGAGGGTGCGTCATTAACGTACAGTGGCGGAGAGCATGATCGAACGGAATTGTTTTTTCCCCCGACTATCATCACACGGGCCGACGGAAAATTGCCGATCGGCAACGATGAGATTTTTGGTCCCATTTTGCCGATCATCACATACGAGAATCTCGACGAGGCAGTTGCATTGATCAACAGCAAACCAAAACCTCTCGCTTTGTACATTTTTTCAACTACTGTCTCTGAAAGAAATAAAATTCTTCGGGAAACTTCCTCCGGTGCGGTATGTGTGAATGATTGCGCGATTCATTTTTTACATTCTAACCTGCCATTCGGCGGCGTCGGCAACAGTGGTATGGGGCGGTCGCATGGTCACGCAGGATTTCTTGCCTTCTCAAATGAAAAGCCTGTTATGAAACAACGATCTGGACTCACATCGGTAAAAGCGTTCTATCCGCCCTACACGGCGTTTAAAGAAAAACTGATGGACTTGTTTCTAAAGTTTTTTTAACCGCCAACATAATCCTTCAGATACGAAAATCCCTCCGTGAGCATGCCATTTTTTGTTATCGTGCCGCGTTCAATTATTTCTTCCACATCGTTAACCAACAGTGGACGAAGAATTTTATCAATCAGGTCACGGCCAAATTCCTCGGAAGAACTTCTCGGCAATTCACACGGCAGGTTATCAACCGCCATGACGGTAACAAATTTTTCCCCGCTCAGCGGCGGCAATACAACATCTGTTACTGGATCATAATCGTAAATGGGATCCGGAATTGTGCTTGCACGCTTGGTCGACGGCACGGATCCGTTTATGTCGCAGGTGATGTCTGCTATGATCTTGATTTTGAAATCCGGAGTCAGCATGTCTTTCCGCGTAAATAAAACCGGCGCTTGCGGATTCCAGAAAGCGCCCGCCATGAGAACATCTGCTGTTTTCGCATAGTCGATAAAGCGAGATGAATATTTCTTTGGATCGCAATGAAACTCCTCCCGGTTAAAATGCCCGCCATCGGTTCGCACATGATAGTCCGCGCTGGTGAGCAACACATAAACGGGTTCATCAAAGGTCTGCGAAAGAAAATCTGTTGGGCTCACTTTCCGAATGCCCGCACTGTCAAGCGTCTCCATAGCTCCTTTGCCGACGCGGCCGGCGCCGGTGAGAATAATTTTTACGGGTGGTAATGTCACTTTTCGCAGCTCGATCTTCAAATCGTTTACATCAAAACATTCGAACGCCCTCCGAAGCGAGAACGTCTGAAACCTTTTCCCGTACATCCACAGTCCATTGTAAGCGCCGACAATTCCGGCGTAACGCCCAAATGCAACAAGGCGATTCCCCTGTTTATCTTTCAGTGCTTCATAGTCGATCAGCCTTATATTTTTAGCAAGGACAGCTTGAAGTAGTTTCCTATTGTAAGGTTGCTTCTTGATCGTGTGTGAAAAAAATAAATAGGTTTTGTTTGCAATGAGCTGATCGACGGGCACCTCTTTGATGCCCATGAGAATATCGCAGTCGTGCACGTCCGTTACCAGCTCAACATTCAGTGCCCTGTATTCATCATCGTTAAAGCATCGCACTGGGCTCTCCTGACAAACGATGCTGACCTTCGGAAAACGCTGACGGATTTCCTCCACCTGCTTTGGTGTGAATGGCACCCGTTTGTCGGGCGGCTGTTTTCCCTCGCGAATGATTCCCAGTTTCATACACAGCGATCTAACGAATGTTATCTATCAAAAATAAAAAAGGTGCAGCAAAACTGCACCTTTATAAAAAATTTCAAAAAGTCAATTATCCGTTCATCGACAACAGGAACTCGGAATTGTTTCGTGTACCTTTCATCTTGCTGAGAAGGAATTCCATGGCCTCGCTCGAATTCATGTCGCTCATGTACTTGCGTAGAATCCATACGCGTTGCAACTCTTCTTCTTTCATCAACAACTCTTCTCGGCGTGTGCCGGAAGCAGGAACATCGATGGCAGGGTATACGCGCTTGTTTGACAGCTTTCTATCGAGTTGAAGCTCCATGTTACCGGTACCCTTAAATTCTTCAAAGATAACTTCGTCCATTTTCGACCCGGTTTCTATCAGTGCCGTTGCTATGATTGTGAGCGATCCGCCATTTTCGATATTACGTGCCGCACCAAAGAAGCGTTTTGGCTTGTGAAGTGCATTCGCATCCACACCACCGGAGAGAATCTTTCCGGAGGAAGGAACAACCGTGTTATAAGCACGTGCCAGACGCGTGATGGAATCCAGGAGAATAACCACATCATGTCCGCACTCTACCATGCGCTTCGCTTTTTCAAGCACGATTGAAGAAACCTTCACGTGGCGTTCAGCCTGCTCATCGAATGTTGAGGCGATAACTTCCGCCTTCACGCTACGCGCCATATCGGTAACCTCTTCCGGGCGCTCATCAATCAATAATACGATCAAATAAACTTCCGGGTGATTTTCAGCAATTGCGTTGGCAATACTTTTTAATAAGACCGTTTTACCAGTCTTCGGTTGCGCCACGATCATACCGCGCTGGCCTTTACCAATTGGTGCAAACAAGTCGAGAATACGAGTCGACATGTTATCCGGTGTGGTACTGAGCTTTAATTTTTCTTCGGGGAACAGAGGCGTGAGATATTCAAAAGCCACGCGATCACGAATCTCATCCGTTGTCTTGCCATTAACAGACTCGACTTTTAACAACGCAAAATATTTCTCACCTTCTTTCGGAGGACGGATAAAACCGCGAACGGTGTCGCCGGTACGCAGGCCAAACAGTTTTATCTGAGAAGGCGACACGTAAATGTCATCCGGGCTGGCAAGGTAGTTATAGTCGGATGAACGGAGAAATCCGTAACCATCCTGCATGATTTCGAGAACACCTTCGTTGCTGATAGCACCATCAAAATCTTTGATGTGGCTTTCGCGGCGCGGTTGCTGCTGACGATCTTCTCTTTCTTTATTATTGTTATTATTCTCACGGTTTTCGCGGTGCTCGCGATGTTCACGCGGCTCACGTTGAGCGGAGGCTTCGAAACGCGTTGTTTCAGTTGAGGTGTTATCTGCTGATTCTTCAAATCGCGGCGATGGTGAATCGAGTTCCGTGTTGATGGACGCCAGCAACTCATCGGATGACAAGTCGCTTTTCTTTTCTTGCTCGTTGGCCATGGCCGGAGCAGCGGTTACATTTTCGCGTTTGCGCGGACGGAGTTTGCGTTCAACTTCTTCCGGTGCTTTTTTAGCCGGGGCCGGCTCATCTTTGGAGGAGACTGCTTGCTCGTCGAGGATTTTGTAGACGAGATCTTGTTTGGAAAGCTTCTTGGCATTTTTAACGCCCATCCCCTCAGCGATTTCTTTCAATTCTGAAAGAAGTCTGACATTCAGATCATCAATAGTGTACATGTTTGTTTTTAAAAGTGATTGGTATTTTTGGTGATAGTTATGTGGTAAAAAAATTGTTCCATTCAGAAAAGTCTGAAAACGGTTAATCAATACGGGAAATACTTGATCTTAGAAATGTTGGTATAAATAAAGGATTTTTATGTAATGAAGGCTAGAGAGAGCCATCTGGTAACGCAATATTAGACTAAAAATGAAGATATTCAAATTCAGTCAACATATTTTTCATACCAGGAAACAAATCTTTCGAAGAATGGATCCCTTTTTCGACAGAAATTCAAAATATTTTTCGTCCGACCCCAATCTCTTCCGTTCAAAAACTAATTTTGAATGTAAATCAATAGACAAACATGCTTCAGGTTGCTACCATTCGGGATGAAAAAGAGAAAGTCATCCAAGCGTTAAAGAAAAGGCGATTAAAAAACATCGAAGAGACTATCGAAAATATTCTTAGTCTCGATCAGAAACGAAAACAAACTCAACGCAGGCAAGACGACCTCCTGGCCGAATCGAACACACTTGCTAAAGAAATCGGCAGCCTTATGAAGTCCGGTCAAAAAGAAAAGGCGGAGCAACTCAAAAGCCGCACGGCCGAAATAAAAGCTAGTGTCGCCGAACTGGCAACGGAGCTGACAACTGCCGAGGAAGAACTTTTAAAAATTCTTTACACCATTCCCAATACGCCAAGCACCAATGTGCCTGACGGCAGTGGCCCGGACGACAATAAAGAAGTGCACAAATATGGCACCATCCCTACGCTTGGCAGCGACGCATTGCCTCACTGGGATCTTATAAAGAAATATGACATTATCGATTTCGACCTGGGCAATAAAATTTCAGGTGCCGGGTTTCCTGTGTATAAGGGAAAGGGCGCCAAACTTCAGCGCGCGCTCATTAATTTCTTCCTTGATGAAGCGGAGAAACAGGGCTACCGCGAAGTACAACCGCCTATTGTGGTCAACGAAGCATCGGGCTATGGCACTGGCAATCTTCCGGACAAGGAAGGTCAAATGTACTTTATCACGGAAGACAAACTCTATTTAATACCGACAGCCGAGGTACCGATCACGAATCTTTACCGCGATATGATTGTGGCGCCAAACGAGCTGCCTATCAAAAACGCAGGTTACACACCCTGCTTCCGTCGCGAGGCGGGGAGCTGGGGTGCGCATGTGCGCGGATTGAACCGTCTTCATCAGTTCGATAAAGTAGAGATCGTACAAATTAGAAAACCGGAAGAGTCGTATTCAACCCTTGAGGATATGTGTCTATACGTACAGGGGCTCCTTGAAAAGTTGGAATTGCCCTATCGTAAATTGCTCTTGTGTGGCGGCGATATGGGCTTTAGTGCAGCTATGACGTACGATATGGAAGTTTATGCAGCAGCCCAACAACGGTGGCTTGAGGTCAGCTCCGTCAGCAATTTCGAAACATTCCAGGCCAACCGGTTGAAACTTCGCTATAAAAACGACGAGGGCAAGCCACAGCTGCTTCACACACTGAATGGCAGTGCCCTCGCACTTCCGCGGATTGTGGCGGCCATCCTGGAAAACAATCAGTCCAAAGAAGGCATCAAAATCCCCAAAATTCTGGTTCCCTATACGAAATTTGAGGTTATAGACTAAACGCGAAACGAATCCCTCTCCAGCCGAGAGGGGTTTTTGTTTTCATCCCAATCAGCTTTTCAGCTCACGTGCGTACCGGAAAAATTCTTTTTCAAATTAGTATGCATGCATAACAATTATTTTATAGCTTCGTTCTATGTCAGAAATCGTATGCGGCGAGAGGAAACCATAGACCATAATATCAGAACGGTGTGGCATGCCATCGCCAGGATGTATAATCAGCAGGCCGCCAAGTATGACCTGACGATGTCTATGGGCTTCGTACTGCTAAACATTGATTCGGAAGAGGGCGCGCCGGCTACCAAAATCGCGCCCATGATGGGACTCGAAGCGCGAAGTTTAACGCGATTGCTTAAAACGATGGAAGAAGAAAAGGGGCTGATCTATCGTAAGGCTGACACCAATGACAAACGGTCTGTCAGAATTTTTTTGACAAAAGAAGGGAAAAAGAAAAAAGAAAAGTCGCGCGAAGTAGTGTTGAAGTTTAATAACTGCATCCGCGAAAGCATATCAAACGAAAAACTCAAGGCCTTCTTTGAAGTGCTTCAACACGTGAATCACCTCATCGAAAAAAATAACATTTACGAAAAAGTAATTATTTAATGTCCCGCTGATTCAACTCCAGCAGATGAATTTTAAAATATGAACCGAACCATCCGAAAAGTAGCCGTTCTGGGCTCCGGCATCATGGGCTCACGCATTGCATGTCACTTTGCCAATTTCGGCGTTGATGTGCTATTGCTCGACATCGCTCCAAAAGAATTGACTGATGATGAAAAGAAAAAGGGATTGACATTGGATAGTCCCCCTGTGAAAAACAGAATTGTAAAGAGCTCTTTTGATTCCACTATGGCCTCCAACCCGGCACCGCTTTACGCAAAAAGATTTGCGTCGCGTGTAAAGCTCGGCAACTTCACCGATGATATGCTCAAGGTCAAAAATTATGATTGGATCATCGAGGTTGTTGTTGAAAATCTGGATATCAAGAAAAAAGTATACGAAGAGGTCGAGAAATACAGAACACAGGGAACACTGATAACATCAAACACATCGGGTATTCCCATTCACCTGATGGCTGAGGGAAGAAGCGAAGATTTCCAAAAACATTTCTGCGGAACTCACTTTTTCAACCCTCCGCGATACCTGCGGCTCCTCGAAATCATTCCCACAAAAAAGACTGATCCGGAAATTGTGAAGTTCCTGATGCATTACGGCGATCTCTTTCTTGGTAAGACCACGGTGCTCTGCAAAGATACGCCGGCCTTCATCGCGAACCGCGTTGGCATTTTCGGAATCATGAAAATGATCGATTCCATGACGAAATACGATCTCAACGTTGACGAGGTTGACAAGCTCACGGGTCCTGTCATCGGCAGACCAAAATCTGCGACGTTCCGGACGTCTGATGTTGTTGGGCTTGACACGCTTGTGAAGGTGGCAAACAACCTGTATGCGGGGCTTCCCAACGACGAAGGACGTGATCTATTCAAACTCCCGGCGGTTGTTTCGAAGCTTGAGCAAAACAAATGGCTTGGCGACAAAACCGGCCAGGGCTTTTATAAGAAAACAAAAAACGCAAAAGGTGAAACAGAAATCCTTACACTTGATTTAAAAACACTAGAATACAAGCCAAAAGCAAAAGCAAAGTTCGCCACACTCGAGACAACAAAAACAATTGACAACCTCCGGGAACGTTTCAAAGTTCTGCTTGCGGGTAAAGATAAAGCCGGCGACTTCTACCGCGATTCATTTTATGGACTGTTTCAATATGTCAGCAATCGAATTCCCGAAATTTCGGATGAGCTTTACCGAATTGATGACGCACTAAGCGCAGGTTTTGGATGGGAACTTGGCCCATTCGAAACGTGGGATGCTGTGGGCCTCGAAAAATCGATCCAGTACATGGAAAGCGCCGGCTACAAACCAAATCAATGGGTGTATGACATGCTGGCTACGGGCAATAAATCATTCTATAAAGTGGAAGAAGGTCAACGCAAATATTATGACATTCCCACGAAATCATATAAAACAATTCCAGGCAAAGAGGAATTCATCATACTGGAGAACCTGAGTAGCAACGTCGTATGGAAAAACGCCGAATCAAAAGTAACCGACCTCGGCGATGGGGTTTTGAACTTCTCATGGCATAGCAAAAGCTATACGCTCGGAACTGCGGTGATCGAGGGCCTCAATAAATCTATTGATTTAGCAGAGAAAAATTTCCGGGGACTTGTCATCGGCCATCAGGGTGCTGACTTTTCGCTTGGAGCAAATCTTGGTTTGGTGTTCATGTACGCTATTGAACAAGATTATGATGAACTTGATTTTATGGTGCGCGCATTTCAAAATTCAACCATGCGCATTCGGTATTCTTCTATTCCAGTAGTCGTATGTCCCCAGGGGCGCACACTCGGCGGTGGATGTGAAATGACCCTTCACGCCGATAAAGTTCAGGCCGCTGCGGAAACGTATATCGGGCTCGTGGAGGTGGGTGTTGGCCTCATACCGGGAGGAGGGGGAACAAAGGAATTTACTAAACGCGTAAGCGATGCCATTCAGGAGGGCGACGTAGAACTAAACGCGCTTCAAAATGCTTTTATGAATATCGCCACAGCAAAAGTGGCTACCTCGTGGGAAGAAGCCAAAGACATGAATATCATTCGACCGCAGGATCGGGTGAGCATGAATCGCGATCGCCAGATTCTCGATGCAAAAGCGGCTGTTATTGAATTGGCAGAGGCCGGGTACACTATGCCACAACCTGCAAGAAATATTAAGGTAGAAGGACGCACTGGCCTTGCGCTTTTCCAAGCGGGCGTTTACGGAATGAAAATGGGCCGGTACATCAGCGATCACGACATGAAGATCGCGATGAAAATCGCCAACGTCATGTGCGGCGGCGATCTAACGTCACCACAGGAAGTCAGCGAGCAGTACCTTCTCGATCTCGAAAGAGAAGCATTTGTTTCGCTCTGCGGCGAGAAGAAAACACTCGAAAGAATTCAATCAATTCTTACCGGCGGCAAGCCGTTGAGGAATTAGTAGCTAGTCGGTGGTCGTTAGTAACTAGTAACAAAACCCCTATGAATAATTATAAAGATTTGAAAGTTTGGCAGAAATCAGTTGACTTAGCCGTGAAAGTATACCAGGTCACAAAAGATTTTCCTCGCGAAGAAGTTTATGGATTGACTTCCCAATTAAGAAGAAGCGCTATATCGATTCCTTCCAATATCGCTGAAGGTGCCGGAAGAAATTCAAAAAATGATTTCCGGAATTTTCTCGGGATATCGAATGGATCGTCATGTGAACTTGAAACACAATTAATAATCGCCAGCCGAATCGAATTGCTAAACAGTGACAATTTGCATGTCTTTCAGAATGAATTGATAGAAATTCAAAAAATGACCCGCGCCTTAAAGAATTCACTCGACACGAAATATTAATATCGCCAAAAACTAGAGACTAAGGACTAACTACTAATACCATGGATGCATATATAGTTGCCGGCTTCAGAACGGCAGTCGGAAAAGCAAAAAAAGGTGGATTTCGTTTCACCCGTCCGGATGATTTAGCGGTTGACGTAATTAAACACTTAGTCAAATCGATTCCCGGGCTCGAAAATAAAATGGTGGATGACCTGATCGTAGGCAACGCTGTACAAGAAGCGGAACAGGGCATGCAAATGGGCCGCATGATTTCATTGATGGCCCTCGGCATTGAAGTGCCAGGTATGGTGATCAACCGTTACTGTGGTTCTGGCATTGAGGCTATTGCAATTGCATCGGCGAGAATTCAAGCTGGCCAGGCGGATATCATCATCGCCGGTGGTGCAGAGTCTATGTCCCTTGTACCGGTGATGGGGTGGAAAACTGCTCTTAACTATGAGATCGCTAAAGATCATCCAACATATTACACCAGTATGGGCCTTACCGCAGAGGAAGTTGCCAAGCAATACAATGTTTCCCGCGAAGACCAGGATAAATTTTCCTATGAGTCGCACATGAAGGCAGCGGCGGCGATCAAGGCTGGAAAATTCAAAGATGAAATCGTGCCAATCAATGTGAAAGAAATTTTTGTCGACGAAAACAACAAAAAGAAAACGCGTGAATTTATTGTTGATACTGATGAAGGCGTGAGACCCGACACGACACTCGAAGGCCTTGCAAAACTTAAACCCGTTTTCGCGATGGGTGGATCTGTCACGGCGGGGAATTCATCGCAGACTTCCGACGGCGCCGCTTTCGTGGCGGTCATGTCAGAGCGGATGATGAAGCAACTTAATCTCAAACCAATCGCACGCTTGGTTAGTTACGCAACGGCGGGTGTCGATCCTCGCATTATGGGAATCGGCCCTGTGGCCGCTGTTCCGAAAGCATTAAAACTTGCTGATAAAAAGCTAAACGACATCGACATTATCGAATTGAATGAAGCCTTCGCCGCACAGTCGCTTGCGGTAGTTCGCGAGTTGAGCATTGATCCCAGCAAACTAAATCTGAATGGCGGCGCGATTGCGGTCGGCCATCCGCTGGGTTCTTCCGGAGCGAGGTTGTCGGTACAAATCTTCAACGAACTGCGAAGGCAGAAAAAGAAATATGGTCTTGTTACCGCGTGCGTCGGTGGCGGACAGGGCGTTGCGGGCATTTATGAATTGTTGAACTAATATTTAAATCATTACAGACATGGCTACTTCAGTTGAACAAAAAAAAGCAATCAAAGGCGGAGAGTTTCTGATCCGCGAGACGGAGGCACACGAGATCTTCACGCCCGAAGAATGGAATGAAGAACAGCGGATGATCGCCAATACTTGTAAAGATTTTTTGAAACAGGAAGTATATCCGCGACTCAACGAAATTGACTCGCAGAAAGATCCCAAGCTCATGCCTGCCATTCTTGATAAGGCCGGAGAACTTGGATTACTTGGAACCTCAGTGCCCCAAGAATATGGCGGCTTCGGAATGAACTTCAATACCACAATGTTAGTGGCCGAAGAGATTGGCGCCGGTTTTTCAGTAGCCGTGGCATTGTCAGCACATACCGGCATCGGCACATTACCAATACTTTATTATGGAAACGATCAACAAAAGAAAAAATACTTGCCCAAGCTTGCCACTGGCGAATTAAAAGCGGCATACTGCTTGACAGAGCCAGACTCAGGCTCCGATGCCAACTCAGGAAAAACGAAAGCTGTTCTTTCTTCCGATGGAAAGCACTACGTGATCAACGGCCAAAAAATGTGGATCACAAATGGCGGGTTTGCCGATATTTTCATTGTCTTTGCCAAAATTGATAACGATAAAAATCTCAGCGCATTTATTGTTGAGAAGGCCTTTGGTGGAATTACGATGAATGAAGAAGAACACAAAATGGGTATCAAGGGATCGTCTACTCGCCAGATCTTCTTTAACGACTGCAAAGTGCCCGTTGAAAACATGTTAAGCGAACGGGAAAATGGATTCAAGATCGCAGTAAATATTCTGAATGTAGGCCGCATTAAACTGGGAGCAGCTGCGATCGGCGGATGTAAAAAAACCATCTCCACGGCAATTACCTATGCAAAAGAGCGAAAGCAATTTGGAACATCGATCGCAAACTTCGGCGCCATCAAGCACAAGATCGCCGAAATGGTCACAAAAGTATTTGCAAGTGAGTCGGCATGCTATCGTGCCGGACAAAATATAGATGATGCCCATGACGCACTCGTCGCCGGAGGGATGGACTCCGAGAAAGCAAAACTCAAGGCCTTAGAAGATTTTGCAATTGAATGTGCCATTATGAAAGTCCACGGATCCGAAGTTCTCGACTTTGTGGTCGATGAAGGAGTACAGATCTATGGCGGAATGGGATTTTCCGCAGAAGGTCCAATGGATCGTGCCTATCGCGATGCACGCATCAACAGAATTTTTGAAGGCACAAATGAGATCAACCGAATGCTTACCATCGATATGTTGATGAAGCGCGCCATGAAAGGACAGATTGATCTTATGACACCAGCGATGGCCGTTCAAAAAGAATTGATGTCTATCCCCGATTTCGGCGCCGAAGAAGACACATCGGTCTTTGCAAAAGAGAAAAAGGTTTTAAGAAACTTAAAGAAAGCGGGGCTTGTTGTAGCGGGCGCAGCAGTCCAAAAATTCATGGCGAAGCTTTCTGACGAACAGGAGGTACTCATGAATCTCGCTGATATTTTGATTGAACTTTACATCGCAGAATCGACTATCCTACGCGTGGAAAAGCTGATCGTCCAAAAAGGGGAAAAAGCTGCCGATATACAAAAAGAGATCGCCGTTATCTATTTACACTACGCGGTTGAAAAAGCCGCGAATGCGGCGAAGCAGGCCATCTACGCCTTCGCGGAAGGTGATGAATTAAAGTTGATGTTGCTGGGTTTGAAACGCTTTACGAAAATCGATCCGTATAATCTGAAGGACGCAAGAAGGAAAGTGGCAAACTATGCTATTGACAAAGGTGAATATCCATTCTAACTAAACTGAGAGGATAAATTGGGGAAGGCTGAAGAAATTCGGCCTTTCTTTTTTTATCAAAAGCGCATCCATACGCTTATTTCAGATGTCAGAATTCGTCCTGACTAATCAAACAATCGAAATGAACATTTAAGTTTTTCTCGACACTACTCAGTATTGAAATTGCGACGCGGCGATTCTTTGTTCCTCGACAAAATTGAACAATGCAATTGTTCACAACTGAACAACCACATTCTGGGCGTTCTCCAAAAACTAGTTTTTAGCGATTTGTTGTAGGGTTTCAACTTTGGAATTCATTTTGATGTGTGGTTGCTAAACGATGATCATGGCCAGCAAAACAATCACTACACTCTTAGCAGTTATTTTGTGTATTATTCTATTTCCCGTTATAATCGGTTTGATTGGAGGGGCTTTAGGAATTGTGTTTGGAGTTTTCGGAGCAATCTTCGGTGTGATTGCGGGCATTTTCGGAGCAGCCTTTGGCGCAGTTGGAGGACTTTTCGGATGGATTTTCGGCGGTTGTCACGTGGGGTTCTTTCACTGGAATCCGATACCGTTGCTGGTGCTCATCATTGTTATTGCAATGGTGGCGGGAAGGTCCCGCCGGCGCTGATCAGGTGATCGGATGCTGATTGTAAAGCATCGGATTCAAAAAATAACGACTGTATACGCGATATCGTTTCTGCGCTTCAATGC
>Ga0068856_100005567_pt1 | contig 12404 bp, 13 predicted proteins | sample KBSCornC62_FD_66595 | JGI IMG/M metagenome (GOLD analysis project Ga0068856, IMG submission 66595) | Corn rhizosphere microbial communities from Kellogg Biological Station, Michigan, USA - KBS Corn C6-2 | ecosystem: Host-associated > Plants > Roots > Rhizosphere > Soil ...
CCACTCGCCCGCGGCGTTTTCCATCGGGCGAGCCGACCCAGTATTCGGCGTCCGCGGCTTCCTTCTCGCGAAAGCTCTCCACCGGAACGATGGTGAGCCGCGCTTTCGGTTGCCGCCCGAAAAGCTGGCCAACTTTGCCGTACATCTCGTCCGTGTACTTGCGATAGGCGTCCAAAATCTGCTCCCGGGAGGTCGCGCGATTGCGAGGATTGTTGTGAATCGCCGCTCGAAAAGATTTCAAATCGGCGTAGCCCTGCCGCTTGGCGAGTTGCGTCATCTCCGCTTCGATCGAACGGACCTGCTGCCAGCCGAGCGTATGGATCTGATCGGGCGTGAGCGAAGTCGTGATGCTTTGTTCGACCAGGTATCGATAGAGCGCATCGCCGTTCGGAAGCGACCAGATTCCTTCGTGCGTGCGGCCCTTCGGCGCGTAGTCGTCTTTTACGAACTTCGAAAATTTACGATACGCCGGCTGTACTTCCTCGCGAACCGTCGCCTCCACCGCGGCCCGCAAGCGTTTCTGATCGGCCGCCGAAATCGCCTTCGGGAACTTCTTCACCGGTTCGAGAAACGGACCGCCATTCACGGCAATCGCATCGGCCTGCGTGACAACCTTCTCGAGAAGAAACTTCGGTGGCATCAAGCCGTCGTGCTCGCCCGCCTTGCCCAGCACGATGATCTGATCGAACATCCGCGGGAACTGGTGCAGCCGCGCCAGGTAGTTCTCGTAATCCTTCGCGGTCGCGAACGGAAAAATGCTGACCAACTGCGCATACTGCAAATGCAGACCGTTGAACTGATCGATCGGCATCTCGTAGAGCTTCAAATCTACGTTCTCGATCGAGCGCCGCAGGTTCCGGATCATCAGCTCTTTGCTGAGCTGGTCCTGTTCCGGAAGGCTTGACACGTCCAGCGCCTCGAAGCGCCGCAGGAAATCTTTCGTCATCCGATAATTCGCCTGAATAGCGCCGATCGAATAATCCGTTAGCCTGTCGTTATAGCGATTGTCGCCGTAAATCGTCGCCGATTCCGGCTGCGTTCGAAGCTCGAACTCCCATTCTTCATGGAGGAGATCGTCGAGCTGCTGTTTGGGTGAAGGGGCTGGGTTTGCCACAACCACGGCCAGGAGGATCCAGAGTAATTTCATTCAGCTTGCGATTGCGTGTTTCGAGCGGCAGGCGTCCGAGCAGTAGTAGAACGTTTTACCGCTCACGCGCCGCTGAAAAGCCGTCGATTCCGCCACATACGTGCCGCACACCGGGTCCTTGTGCAGCTCGCCGGTGGGTTTCGCCTCGGTTTGTTGCGGCTGTTGTTGCGGATGAGCCTGCCGTGCCGCGGCCGCGGCGTGTCCGAATCCTTTGACCACGCTGCCGATCACGGCTCTCGCGACCATCGCCACAAGAATCGTAATGACTAATTCCAGGATTGTGCGGAACACAATCCTATTTTAGGACCTACTTCCTTTTTTTGGTGGCCGGAGCCGTTGCATCCGGGTTGTGAATCTTGGTCTGGACCTTTTCGCCCATGGCCTGCAGCATCGCTTCGGCTTCCTGGACATGCGTGCCGCTGGGCTGCAGTTCTAGGTATTTTTTGAAAGCGTTGGCTGTGTCCGGCGGATAGCTTTGTGCGCCGGTCTTTGGATCGACCTTGCCTTGCATCATCTGCAAGCTGCCGTATTGATACCACGCTTCGGCGTAATTCGGATCGGCGTCGGTGGCCTTCTTGAAGAATTCCGCCGCCTTGTCAGGCGATCCTGTGTTCACCATGTTTGCGCCCATGTTGTAGTATGCTTTCGCCGCCATTGTCGGGTCGAGTTGCGCGGCCTTGTTCAGCGCTTCCGTGGCTTCCGGAATCTTCTTTTCCTTGCCGTAGAGATTACCGATCTGGTTATATACGCCGGCATCGCCAGGCTTGATCTCCAGACCCTTGTTGTACGCCTGAATCGCTAATTCGTAGGACTTGTTGCGTTCGTCGCCGCTTTGCGCATCGCCCAACCCGGTGTATGCCTCGCCGAGGCTGTCCCAAATCGCGACCTGGCCCGGATCGATTTCTTTGGCCTTATTGAAATTGTCTACAGCAAGTTGGAATTTGGCGAGTTTCTGTGTTTTATCTTGTTCAGCTTGCGCGGCGGTCAGAGACTCTTTAGCCAGATTGAAGGCGTCGTTCAGGGCCTTGTTCTTCTTGATGGCTTCGGCATTCTTCTTAAGCTGAGCTTCGTACTGCTCCTTTTGCTCTTTGCTCATGCCGCGTGCCTGGTCGTTTGAAAGTTCTCCAGTCGCATTCGCCTGCTGCGTCGCAGCTTGTTGCGCTGCAACCTTGCGCAGATCGAAGTCGACGATGGTGCTGTCGCCATACTTAGACCTCACGCCTTTCATGCCGTCGACAACCTTGCCGTCCACCGCGCACGTGATGTCATAAGTGCCAAACGGCAAGCCGGTGTAGAGCCAATGGCCCTTCTTGTCCGACTTGACTTTGTAGTGGCCTTTGATATCGGTGCGCTCGAGGACGATCTCCGCGCCCTTCAGGGGCGCGCCGTCTGGGCCCTTTACATCACCTTCAATAGTGGTGGTTTGTGCCCATGTGGCGCCAGCCAAGAGAAACATCAATCCGCCTAACGATAAGGAACGCCGCAACCGGGCTTGCATAGTGTCTTTTACCTTCCTCAAAGTAAATTTCAGCCTAAGCATACTATACCTCTGTCCAAGACGAGTGGAATCATAGTAGAAGTCGTAGTAGAATCAAATACATAAGCGTAAAAAAGGGATCTTCGCAACGTGGCGGTAACCCGTTGCATCTGAAAGGCAAATGCCGGTTTTGCGAAAACTTGGGGTGATGCTGCTGTTGGTGGCTTCGGCGGCCTTTTCGCGAGATCTCACACAAGCGGAAAACCTGTACAAGCAAACCGACTTTGACGGCTCGCTGAAGCTTCTCGACAAGCAGAGTTCTGATGCCGCGGAGGTTTTTCTAATCGGTCGCAATTACTTCATGCAGGGCGACTTTAAAAAGGCCACCGATTACATCCAGAAAGCTACTACGCTCGCGCCGAAGGATTCCGAGTACATGGATTGGCTTGGCCGCGTGTACGGCAAACGCGCCGAGACGTCGAACATTCTGGCCGCCCCCGGGTTCGCCTCGAAAGCCCGCCAAGCTTTCGAGAAATCTGTAGAGCTCGATTCGACCAACAACGACGCCTTGAGCGACCTGTTCGACTACTACCTGGAAGCGCCCGGATTTCTGGGCGGCGGCTACGACAAAGCCGTTGCGGTAGCCGACAAGCTGGCCGTTATCGATCCGCCGGAAGCCTACTTTGAGCGCGCGAAGCTGGCGCAGAAGAAAAAGGAATATAAAAGCGCCGAGCTGCACATGCGGCAGGCGATTGCGGCTGCACCTCACGAAGTGGGCCATCTGATCGCGCTGGCGCGGCTGCTCGCCAATCAAGGCAAGCAGCGCGAGAGCGACGCCGTTTTTCTCGAAGCGCAAAAGGTCAATCCGAACGCGCCGGAGGTGTGGTTTGCGCGCGCGGATGTTTTAATCAAGCAGAAGCGCAACCTCGACGAGGCGAAGCGGCTGCTCGAAAAATACATGAGCGCCTCGACCACCGTAGATGATCCGCCGAAAGAGGAAGCGCGCCGTTTGCTGAAGCAAGCGGGCGGAGTGTAGTAACTGAATCTAGCCGAAGCGGTCAATTTCAGCTTAGAGGCGCTGCACGCCAACCGGCTGCGGACGTTTCTCACGGGGCTCGGCCTGATTATCGGAAACGCCTCGGTCATTCTTGTTGTCACCATTTCTCTGGCCGGTAGGAACCTGATTCTCGATCAGATTCGCGGTATAGGCTCGAACCTGGTTTGGGCCAACTATGAAGCAGGCGGCGAAAACAACGCCAAGGTACAGGCCGATTTCGTCAACCTCGCCGATGTGCAGGCTATCCGCGATACCCTGGGCGGACAGATCATCGCGGCTACGGCAGTGATTCCGAATCACAGTCAACTGGTCGTGAGCGGAAAGATCCGCGACATCAGTGTCATTGGTGTCGACGCCCATTACGCCGATGTCCGCAATCTGGTGGTTATCGAGGGCCGGAGATTCGACGATAGCGATATTAGCTTGCGCGAGCATGTCGCGCTGTTGACGGACAAATTAGCCATACGAGTTTTCGGCAGCCAACGCGCCGCGATCGGCGAAACGATCAAGATTAATCAACTGCAATTCACGGTAATCGGAACATTTCGCGAAAAGACAAGCAGCTTTGGGCAGGGAGAAATCGGAGATGAAACAATCTTGATTCCGATTTCAGTCATGAAGTATTTCATCCCGTTCGAGCGCGTGGAGCCGGTCTACATTCAGGTGCGGAACGCGAGCGATGTGCCGGCGGTAACCGCGAGAGTGGCCCAAATTCTCGAGCAGCGGCATCGTCCCGGCGCAAAATATATCATTCAAAACCTAACTGCAATTCTCGACACTGCTAACCAGATTGCCAACGTGCTGACGATCGTTTTGATCATTGTGTCCACCATCGCGCTGGCTATTTCGGGAATCGGAATCATGAACATCATGCTGGTGACCGTGACGGAGCGGACGCGCGAGATTGGGTTGCGGATGGCGGTCGGAGCGTCGCGGCGCGAAGTTATGCTTCAGTTCCTGGTCGAAAGCGTGCTGATCAGTCTGGTCGGCGGGGCGATTGGCATTGTGATCGGCCTGGCTTTGCCGCTCAGTGTCCGTCTATTGACCGATCAGGTGCGCGTGCCGATTTCGCCGTTTTCGGTGGTGGTCGCCTTCGGAGTTTCGTTTGTGGTCGGAGTCGGGTTCGGACTACTGCCTGCCCGCCGCGCCTCACAACTCAATCCGACCGAAGCGCTGCGCTACGAGTAATTACCAGGCCGAGGGCGGGTCGCTCGCGGGGAAACTGTCTTCGACCGTGATGTCGTGAGCCTTGTCCACTTCGGATTTACGGTTAGAGCCGGCGGTCTTACACCAGATCGCGAGACCGGCCAGAGGCAGCGTGAGCCCTAGCAGGAAGCAGGTAAAACGGAACGCTCGGCTGGAATTGCAGTCACACATCTGTGTCATAGCGGTCACCTTCTTGATGATGGATGCGGAATGCCGGCTTCCGTTACAGCCTTGCGCGTGTTCCGCAAAGTGGCTTCAAGCGATTCGCGCGGGACGTTTTGAAGCACCGGCTTCATAATCCAGCCCATGCCTGTAGGAACGGCTCGGGTCAGCGAAAGCGTGCGCAACTCGGCGATCACACCGTTGTTGGACGATTCGAGGCTCCAATAATAATATCCGCGCCAAAACACGCCAAGACCCTGGCCCACCGGCAGGATCTTTTCTTTGGGCGTGCCCGCATCCCGTACTTCACGAACGTCTTTGGCATAGGAACGGCAAATCCAGCGGCCGGGTGCTACCTGCTCGTAGTGGGCTTGCTGGGTCACGTCGAAGACCACATCGACGAGTTGCTCCTTTTTTTCCAACCGCCAATAGCCAGTGAAATCGTTGCCGGAATGATTGAGCAGCTTCGAGCGCAGGAGTTCCGGATACCACTGGGACTGATGGTCGAAATCTTGCATGACTGCCAGTACTCGGTCAATTGAAACATTAGGAAAAAAAATGGTTCCGGTCCAATCGTGAATCAGGCCTTCCGGAATATCGATTGGATTTTTGCGCGCTCCACCGGGGCGAATCAGCACGTCACCTCGCAAAAGACTCTGCTTCTGGCTTGCCGAAACCGACGGGGCGCGACTGTCTATTTCTTGCTCTGCCTTCTTGGCGTAATCCTCAAAAGCGGCCACGGTGCGCTGCTCGAGCTTGGTATCGAGCTGGGCGGGAAGCAGCAGGCAAATCAGAATCGGGAGCATTTGTTCCAGCCTAGCGGATGAAACGGTTTGATCCAGGCTGTGATCTTATTTAGTAATGGCTTCTACGGTTTGGAAAGGCTTTGTTACTTTCGGACTGATTTCGATACCGATACGGCTGACGCGCGCAGCGCGGCCGGAGCGCGTAAAGCTACGGCGGCTGAGCCGGCAGAAAATGGAGCCCGAGCACAAAACTGAGAAGGACACGGTCAAAGGATACGAGTACAGCAAGGGCGAATTCGTCAAAGTCGAAAAAGAGGAGCTGAAAGCCATCGAGTCGAAGACGACCACCGAGATGGCGATTCAGGAGTGCGTGGCGCTGGATGAAATCGATCCGGTATATTTTGAGATGTCTTACTATATGGCTCCGGAAGAAGCGGGCGGCAAAGCCTACGGACTGCTGTACCGGTCGCTGCAGGAGATGAAGCTGGTGGCGCTGGCGCAGTTTGCGATGCACAGCCGGGAGCACGTCGTGGTACTCCGGCCCGGCAAAAAAGGACTGCTGGCGCACACGATGTACTATCCGGCCGAGGTGCGTGCCGATCAGGAATTTAAGGCGGATACGCGCGCGGTGAGCGAAAAAGAACTGCAATTGGCCAAGACATTGGTTCGCTCGCTGGAAGCGCCGTTCCACCCTGAGAAATATCACGATAGCTATCGCGAGAAATTGGAAGGGATTCTGGCCGATAAGGCGAAAGGCAAGCGCGTCAAAGTGCAGGCAGGGGAGCCCCGGCCGAAGCCGGCGAAGGTGATCGATATTGCCGATGCGTTGCGCCAGAGTCTGGCGAATTTGAAAAAGCCCGCCGAGCGGCAACCTGCGCACAAAACGCGAAAAGCCGCCGGACATTGATGGTACGCCGAATCGGGGCGTTCGCGCTTTTGTGCGTTCTCGCGCCTGTTTGCGCCGCGCCCGCAACAACTCAGACCAAGCATATTCTGTTCGTGATGACCGATGGCCTGCGTTGGCAGGAAGTGTTCGGCGGCGCCGATTCATCGCTCCTTGAAAAGGGACAATCCGCTGTCTCGCGCGAAGCGTTGATGCCTTTTTTGTGGACCGTGATCGCCAAGCAAGGCCAGATTTTTGGGAACCGGAAAGAAGGATCGGACGCTTATGTCACGAATTCGTTCTTCTTTTCGTACCCGGGGTACAGCGAAACTTTGTGCGGCTTTGCCGACCCGCGGGTATCGAGCAACGACAAAATTCCGAATCCGAACGTTACCGTCCTGGAGTGGCTCAATAAAAAGCCCGCGTATCGGGGACAAATTGCCGCCTTCGGCGCGTGGGACGTCTTTCCGTTTATCTTTAATGAGGAGCGGGCCGGCTTCCCGGTGAATGCCGGATACGATGCCTTCACTGCGATCCCCGGAACGCCGCACCTCGATCTGCTCAATCGAATTAAAACGGAGACCCCGCGCATTTGGCCGGACGAGCCTTTCGATTTGGTGCCCTTCCATACCGCGTTGGAATACTTGCGCGCGCGCGACCCGAAGATTCTGTACCTTTCGCTCGGAGAAACCGATGAATGGGCGCACGCAGGAAATTATAGTGAATATCTCAAGTCGATTCGAAGAGTCGATGACTATCTGAGAGAGCTTTGGGAAACGGTTCAAAGCATGCCGGAGTATCGCGGCAATACGACCTTGATCTTCTCTCCGGATCATGGACGGGGCGAAGGCCCGGCATGGAAGAACCACGGCGAAAAAGTGCCGGAGTCAAAATATATCTGGATGGCATTTCTCGGTCCGGATACCGCGGCGCTCGGCGAACGGGTGCATATTCCGGCCGTCACGCAAAGCCAGATTGCGGCGACATTGGCGGGGTTGCTAGGCGAAGATTATTCCTCCGATGTGCCGCGCGCCGGAAAGCCAATTGCCGATGTATTGCCTAAATAAGCGATTTCATTTCCTTTAAACATTTCACCTTTATCTTTGGGCAAGGAGGAAACGATTCCCTTTGCTCAAGGCTTTACTATCCGCATCCGCTCTCTGCGCGTTTGCTTCGGTGCTTGGGGCGACCGTTCTCATCAACGGCACACCAAACCTGAGCGGCGGCTCGAACGGCATACCCAGGGGCTTGTCCCCTACATTTGGAACTTTGATCGGCTTCGACGATCTTACGCCGAATTCACTGCTCAACTCTGGCGCATATGTCGGTGCCGGCGTCAGTTCGATTTTGGCAATTAATTCGACGGCCGCGTTGTCGGCGGTGCCGCTCAGCGGGCAGACGCAACCGAATTATATTGGACCTGCAGATTTTTCCAACATCGATATCCTTATCTCTTTTGTTCAGCCTACCGACGAGGCAGGAACGGTTTACTTGCGGGCTCTTCGAACAGTTTTACGTTGACTGCGCGGAATGCGGCGAACGTGATTTTAGGAAGCTATGCGGTGGATGTTCCCGGCGATGGCGTAGGAGCATTCAATGGATACTTCGCGATACAGGACAGCGGGTTCACGATTAAATCCCTCGAAATTTCCGGGACCGGCGGTATAGAAGATCTGCAGTTCCAGACAGCGTCGGGGGGAGCGCCCGAGCCCGGCGGACTCGCTTTACTTGGCGGCGGATTGGTGCTCTTGGCTGGACTTGGAAAATTCCGGGGGAAGCGCTAATGCGAAAAATTCTGTCATTTTTGTCCTGTGTGCTGCTGGTAAGCAGCACAATGCCCACGGGCCGCTCGCGCAATCGGCTCCTAAGAGCCTATTCAGCATCTGGTGGTGATTTTCGGAGAGAACGAATCATTCGATCATTATTTTGGGAACGTATCCGCATGCACTGAATTTGCCCGGCGAGCCGAGGTTCACGGCTTTGCCCGGTACGCCGGCGGTAAACGGACTGAGCGGCTCGCTGCTGACCAATAATCCAAACTCAAATCCGGCGAACGACGCGGGCGCTTCGAATCCTTTTCGGTTGGGCCACGCGCAGGCGCTCACGGCCGATCAGGGCATGGATATACGGCGGAACAATCTTCATTCGACAATTTCGAAATGGACCTGTTTCCATCAAAGACAGGCGCGGCTGGCGCGCCACCAAAAAGATATCCCCCCGTGGTAGCAACTAAAGGATTGGTGATGGGCTATTACGACGGAAATACCGTGACCGCGCTTTGGAACTATGCCCAACGCTACGCGTTGAATGACAATTCTTTCGGCACAGTCTTTGGTCCTTCTACTCCTGGCACCCTTAACCTCATTTCGGGCCAGACAAACGGCGTAGCGACGACAAATGGGATTTCTGGTGGCTCCGTCATCAGTGATCTAAGCGGTGGGCAAACGGTAATTGGCGATCCCGATCCATTGAATGATGTGTGTTCTTCCGCAACTACATTGCAGGTTCGGATGAGTGGTAAAAACATCCGCGATTTATTGAATGCCGCGGACGTAACCTGGGGATGGTTTAACGGCGGGTTCAATCGGCAAACTGTAAATACAAACGGCACAACCGGATGCCTCCGAAGCACGGTTTCTCCGTTTGTAGGCGTGACGGCCAAAGATTACAGTCCTCACCATCGGCCGTTCCAATATTACGCTTCTACGGCTAACCCGCTTCATACGCCGCCGGCATCGGCAAACGAGATCGGCCACAACGGTCCAGCGAATCGCACCTATGATTCATCTTCTAAACGGCGCGCGCTGGCATGACCCGGTGACGGAAACGCCGAAGTTGGGTACGACCGAGATCTGGGCGTTGATCAATCTTACCGAAGATTCTCATCCGATTCACCTCCATCTGACACGATTTCAGATTCTGGATCGAAGAAGCTTCGATCCTGAGGAGTATTTGCTCCATCGGCGTTTGCGGTATACGGATGATGCTGTGCCGCCAGCGGCCGGAGAGACCGGCTGGAAAGATACGGTGCAGGCGCACCCGAAAATGTGACTCGCATTATGCGTTTCGAGAGGTACAGCGGACGCTAATGTGTGGCACTGCCACGTGCTTGAACATGAGGACAACGAAATGATGCGGCCGTTTGACGTTGTGGCGACTTGACCAGTTGTCAATAGCACGAAACCAGGCGAATTGTTTTATTAAACCGTCACAATATAGACATCAAAAGTTAGATTGGCAGGTTGCATGCTTGAGGCGTGCGGCAGAGCAGACTACACGTGGAGTGGTCGGGAACTCCGGCGCGGAGCTTCTCAACCGGCGTATCGCTGCATAGCCATACGCTGCACTCGAGAGAGACGCTGAGCTTTCTCGGAAGGCACAAGCGGATTCGTGCCAAGGACGGCAGGCGGCTCGATCTTTCGCGGGTCTGGTGGACGCCACCTCTGGGACCATACGAGGCTTGGCTGATTGAACGAAATCAGATTGAGCAGCATTTTGGCCTGTCGGCATTGGTTTCGCTCACCGATCACGATGACATTGAAGCGCCGTTGAAACTGCGGGTGCTTGGCGAATGCCGCCATGTGCCGGTGTCGGTTGAATGGACGGTGCCATATGGGCCGACATTCTTCCATCTCGGCATTCATAACATTCACGAGAGGACCGCGCGCTCGATTTTCGCGGATATGCAGAGTTTCACCGCGGCATCCATGCTACCGATGCTCGCCGCGGACCCGGCTACACTCATTGTGTTCAACCACCCGGCTTGGGATGAACAGGGCATAGGCAAGGCCGAGCACCTGATGCTTGCCACGCAATTTTTGCGTGCGCATGGTGAATTCATACACGCGGTTGAATTGAACGGATTTCGCCCTTGGAACGAAAATCGGACCGCCTGGCAGATAGCGCAAGCGATGGGCAAACCGATTGTGGCGGGCGGAGACCGGCACGCATTGGAGCCGAATACACTTTTGGATCTAACAAACGCCGGCTCCTTTCCGGAATTCGCGGAACAAGTACGAAACGGGCGGTCGGATGTGCTGGTCACCACTCAATATCGCGAGCCGCTCAGACTGCGCATTCTGCAAAGCGTACAAGATGTGTTGCAGGAATGCGAGACGCATGCATACGGATGGCGGCAGTGGCACGATCGGGTGTTTTATCAGGGTGATGACGGAACGGTTCGGTCGCTGCTAACGCTGCTTCCGCCAAGCTCCAGGGCCACAGTTCAGCTTCTGGTCGGGACCGTTTTGGCGATCCGCGGCCAATTATTTTCGAAGTCGTTGCGCAGTTTGCGCTCGGTACTGCCGCAACATGAGCTTGCGCTTTAAATGGCCAGCACCAACTCGACGCAATTTGCGAAGTTTTTCGGCTCCACGCCGCGCCACATTCGCGAGCTTTTACACTCCGCGCTACAGCTACGGGACCTCGACGAATTGTCCGAACGTGCGCGGAGCTGTTCATGCACAACACTATCGCGCGCGGTGCTGGATCTCCTGAACGTTCGCGTAGACATTCCGGACAAGCATCGCGAGCGATTCCCCCGCACCGGCGCAGTGGTCGTGGTGGCGAATCATCCTTTCGGATTTTTGGATGGACTCGTCCTAGATGTGGTGTTGCAGGAACTACGCCCGGACATAAAAATCCTTTCGAATTCACTGCTGTGGGGGATCGAAGAGATGCATGATCGATGTCTTCCGGTGGATGTATTCGGCGGCGGTCTGAATCTCCGGCCCGTCCGCCAGGCGTTGCAGCTTTTGGCGGAAGGCCGCGGAATTGCGATTTTTCCAGCGGGGGAAGTCGCGCACTGGCGGTCCGAGCAACGAGCTGTTACCGATCCACCCTGGAATGACATTGCAGCGCGAATCGCACTGAAAACCGAGGCCCGCGTTGTACCGATCTATTTTGCAGGAGCCAATAGCCTGGCGTTCCAAATAGCGGGGCTTGTTCATGCAAGATTGCGCACCGCGCGGGTGGCCGCTGAGCTATTCAACACGCGGTTCGCAGGTTGTGGTCAGAATCGGAACGTCGATCGGAGCGACCGAACTGGCAAAGCAGGGATCGACCGAGCGCGCGACGCGGTATCTTCGACCACGCACCTACATATTGAGTCATCACTGGACCGCCGGCCCGCGGTACCAGCCGGTTGAGTCAAAAATAGTTCATCGCAGACGTTCAAGCCGATAGCCGAAATGGAACGACTGAAGAGCGAAGACTGCATAGCTGTAGAAAACGAATCTTATGTAGTTTTCCGCGCTCGCGGCAGCGACATTGCCGCTTTGATGCGGGAGATAGGCCGCGCGCGCGAACTTGCGTTTCGCGCTGCGGGAGAAGGCACCGGAAAATATCTCGATCTGGATAGTTTTGACCGGAGCTATACGCACCTTGTCTTGTGGCACAAAGCGAGCGAACGCATCGCCGGATCTTATAGGCTGGCCTGGACGCAGGATACTTTGCCGGTGAGCGGTGTGCGCGGATTGTACACATCGATCCTCTTTCGCTTCGCATTGGACGTTCGGTCGCGGCCCGGCCCGAGGCGCTTGTTCTGTTCGGGGCAGTCAGCATCAGCGCTGACTATTCATTGGCGTCGCGCCGACTAATTGTGGAGTTCCTGCGCGAACGCCGATTTCGTGCTGACTTGGCGCATTGGGTGGCGGCGCGGAGACCGTTCCGCTCGGGTTTGACCAGACGAACTTCGGACGATGGCAGCATGCCTGAATGAGATAGAG
>Ga0068856_100005570_pt1 | contig 12401 bp, 11 predicted proteins | sample KBSCornC62_FD_66595 | JGI IMG/M metagenome (GOLD analysis project Ga0068856, IMG submission 66595) | Corn rhizosphere microbial communities from Kellogg Biological Station, Michigan, USA - KBS Corn C6-2 | ecosystem: Host-associated > Plants > Roots > Rhizosphere > Soil ...
ATCTGAGATCTGAGATCATTCTCCCCAAACCATCTGATGAAAGTTCGGGAATCGCTTTCGTATCAGTAAGAAGTCCAAAGTCGAAAGTCCAAAGTCCAATGTCCGGTAAGTCCACGTTCGTTTGACATCGGACTTTGGACTTTCGACCTTGGACTTTGGACTTTTGACTTTTGACGTTAGACTTCGCTCCCGATGTCCCCCGAAACATTCAAACTGTTTCTGACGATTGTAAGTGGTGTTTGCTGGACCATCGTTTATATCGACGGGATTCGACTGGGGTTCAAACACAAATCGTACGCGATTCCGTTCTATGCGCTTGCGCTCAACCTCGCCTGGGAACTGATTCACGCGGTCCGGGGTTTCTATGCAGGCCCGGACCTCCAAACAATCATTAACTGCGTTTGGTATCTGTTTGACGTCGGAATTCTGTGGACCTATCTGAAGTTCGGCATTAAGTACTTCCCACCTAATATTCCGCAACGTTGGTTTGGTGTTTGGTCCCTTTTGGGCCTCGCCACTGCATTTCTGGTTGAGTATGCGTTCGTCAGGGAGTTTGATCCGTTTGTCGGCGGTGCATACGCGGCGTTTCTGCAAAACCTTCTCATGTCAATTTTGTTCATAACCATGCTTGTCCGACGCGGGAGTAGAGAGGGACAGAGTTTTGTGATTGCGATAAGCAAATGGATCGGAACGCTAGCGCCAACAATTCAGTTTGGCGTGATCGGCAGTGGTGCGTTTAGAGGTCCAAGTTTCCTCATTCTCGTGTTAGGTGTCCTTTGTTCGATCTTCGATCTGATTTACATCTACCTTCTCAACCGTGCTCGGCAATTCGAACTGAAAGAGCTTTGATCGCGCGAGTATCAAGAAGTTAGTTGCTTCCACAAAGTGAAAATACCATCAATAACAGAACAAGTGAGGAAGGGCGGTTTACCCCCGCTCAACATCGATCTAAATGATCGGGGAACAGCGGGGGGTAAACAGCCCTTCCTCACTTGTTCTATTCTGGAAGTTATAGATGATAGTTCGAAAGGACCATTTTTCATGCAAACCAAACCGAATGATGCACTCGCAATATTAAAGCTGTACGAAATACGCAGTGAAGCCCTCATGCGTCAGGCTCGTGCCTGGTTCTTCAGTGAGTTTCACCCAAACAGTGGCTTGGAAATTCTTGCCTTGTTGCAAAGTGGGGAGAAGCCGAGTGCGTTCTATCGAATGGTGTCGTCGCATTGGGAAGTTGCTGCGGCATTGGTTAACAATGGCGGCATTGATGAGAAGATGTTTCTGGAAGCTAATTCAGAACATCTTGTGGTATTTGCTAAATTACAACCCTTCCTCGCTGAGATCCGTGAAACGATTGGCGAACCTGATTATCTCGCCCAACTTGAACGCCTGGTGATGAAAGCGGAAAACGTGGAGAAGAAACTGGAAAACCGACGCCGATTGATTGAACGTTGGGCGCAGGCGAAGAGTGCGTGACCGCATCGAACGACGACGAGATCAAGGTAGGCGTTGAATTTGTTGAGAAGAGAATCGAACGTAGTCCCGCACATGTCTTTTCTGTGGCTCACCACATTGCTATCTCCCGGCCGGATCCTGAGAATCGCTCGAAGAAGTTCGACGATACTCAGGAGTAGAAAATGACCAAACGAATCGTTACCACTGCGTTCATTTTGATTTGCACTTCTTGTTTAGTGATTCTTGGTCGAACTCCTTTCACGAGGGCATCAACAACGGGTAAGCCCATTCACCACTACGTCTTTTTCGCGCACGAACGGGAGCGAATTACTGAAAAATCATTCCTCGACACGCCGGCCTTTGAAGGTGCGCAGTTGAAATACACCTGGCGAGAACTCGAACCTGAAAGAGACCATTATGACTTCAGTTCGATACGTAAAGATCTAGCCTTCCTCAATTCGAACGGAAAGAAACTCTTCATTCAACTTCAGGAAGCGTCGTTTGATCCAAAATGGAAACTCGTTCCCAACTATTTGCAAACTGCCGAATACCACGGCGGCGTTGCACCACAATATGACAACGACGTTGATGAGGAGCACCCTCGGATCGCCGGTTGGGTTGCGAGGCGATGGGATCCAGCAGTTCAGGCAAGGCTCCACAAACTTCTCGAGGCATTAGGCAAAGAGTTTGACGGCAAGATCGAAGGAATCAATTTGCCTGAGACTTCCGTCGTCTTTGGTGAGACCGGCAAGCTCTTTCCCCAGGGTTTTACCCCTGAGATCTATAGAGATGCTGTCATCACAAATATGAAAGCACTCAAACGTTCCTTTCCAAAATCAGTGGTTATCCAGTATGCCAACTTCATGCCTGGAGAATCGTTGCCAGACAAGGACAAGTCATACCTGCGAACCGTGTACAAAGAAGCAAGGAACCTGAGTGTTGGGGTTGGTGGTCCGGATCTATTGCCGTTCCGATGGTACCAAAACCAGAATAGCTATCCACTGATCAGGGCCTCTGCTGGATCGATTCCCACCGGTATTGCTGTGCAAGACGGAAACTATGCGGACAAGGATCGAAGAACCCACAAACGCGCGACGGTCGGCGAGTTGCTAAAGTTTGCGCGTGAGCAGCTGAATGTCGATTACATATTTTGGTGCACTGAAGAACCGTACTACTCAAGTGAGTTGATACCGTTGTTAAAAGTGCGATCCGGATTGTAAACAAAATGTCTCATCGGCTTATTTTTCTCCTGTTGTGCTTTCCCTTTCTCTTGACCAGTCCTTCCCTGGCTCAGACAGGCTCTGGGTCGAAAATTGATGTTCTTCACTACGACATCACCCTCGAACCCAACATCGCGCAAAAAACCCTCAGCGGCACATCTGTCATTAAGTTCAATTCAAACGTTCAAGGCCTGAATTCGGTCGAATTCGATTGTGGTAATCTGATCGTCGACTCAGTCAAACAATCAGGTACGCCACGCCAGTTCGCGATAGCGGATCATCATTTGAAAGTATCGATTCCGCCTTTGAAAAAAGGGCAGTCGAGCGAGCTGTCAGTTGCATATCACGGCGCGCCCAAGTACGGCATTCGATTTTTTCCTGAGCTCTCGCAGGTCTATACGGTGTTTTCGACAAGCCAATGGACCGTTTGCGTCGATGCTCCCGAAGACAAAGCAACACTCAAACTGACGTTGATAGTGCCAACCAAACTTACCGCTGTATCAAATGGTGAGCTCATCTCAACCAAGAATGTCGGTGACAAGCACATAACCGTTTGGGAGCAGAAGTCGGCCATACCAACCTACGTCTTCGGTTTCAGTATTGGACCGTTTCGAACTATCCGCGAGAAACAAAGAGGTGTGGAACTTCAATATCTCGTCACGAGCTTTACCGATGAGGAGGCGCGCCGGATTTTTCACGATACACCGGATATGCTCGAGTTCTTCGAGAGTCGCGCGGGCGTACGCTATGCAGATAAAACTTACTCACAAGTTCTCGCCGCCGGTGGCGTCGAACAGGAGATGAGCAGCTTCACTGCTTTGAACGAGGCATATGGCAAAGGATTGCTTGCCAACGAACGAGAACTGTGGCTTGGTGCGCACGAATTTGCGCATCAATGGTGGGGCAACATGGTGACCTGCCGCGATTGGAACCATTTCTGGTTGAACGAGGGCATTGCGACGTTCATGGCCGCCGCCTACATCGAACATCGTTTTGGTCGTGATGCTTATATGCGAGAGATAGAAACCTATCGATCGAACTACGAAAAGGTGCGCGCAGCGGGCAAAGACAAGTCCCTGGTTTTTCCTGATTGGCTTCACCCGACTCGAGAAGATCGCACGCTTGTTTACGACAAAGGCGCTTACGTCATGCATCTGCTTCGCGATGAAATGGGCGAGCAGGCGTTTTGGACTGGATTGAAGATGTATACACGCCGGTTCTTCGGCAAGTCGGTCGAAACGAGTGATTTCAAAGCTGCGATGGAAGAAGCTAACGGAAAGAGCCTGGACAAGTTTTTTGATAAGTGGGTTTATTTGAAGGCAGATTAGGTTATCGGGCAGAACCAGAATATTTGTCATTGATCATTTTCGATTTCTCATTTTCCATTTTCTGAATGTTTTTACCGCGAAGCGGTTTCGTCCCGCAGCCCAGGGTTACTTCAACCGTGGGGTCAGGAAGTCTTGACATCCAACCGCAACGCGGTTGCGCCAACCGGTCGCAACCCGTTCCGGGTTGGCAAGGAACTCACCTTTTCCCAGGGTTGAAGCAACCCTGGGCTTCGGGACGAAACCGCTTCGCGGTAAAAACCTTTCAGAAAATGATTAAATGGGAATGGAAAAAGATCAATGACCAACAATTCCACTTCCTTATCCAATTCTGTAAGTTCAATCATTCTCCTCACTGTCGCGATAATTCTCTCACCAACACCAACAATAAGGAGCATTGCTCAGAATCGATTTCCAAAACCTTTTGGTCCCGTTCCTTCACCTCGTCAACTCCGCTGGCATGAAATGGAGTTCTACGGTTTCCTGCATTTCACAGTTAACACCTTCACGGACCTAGAGTGGGGTTATGGTGACGAGTCGCCCAGTATCTTCAATCCAACAGCTTTCGATGCTGATCAGATAGTGCGAACAGCGAAAGCCGCCGGCATGAAAGGCCTAATCCTAACGGCGAAGCATCATGATGGCTTCTGTCTATGGCCATCAAAGTTCACCGACCATTCCGTCAAGCACAGTCCGTGGCGGAATGGAAAAGGCGATGTTGTTAAAGAAATCTCGGAAGCCTGCCGCCGTCACGGGTTGAAGTTTGGGATCTACCTGTCACCATGGGATCGAAATCACAAAGACTACGGTAAACCTGAGTACATAACTTATTACCGCAATCAGCTGCGCGAACTGCTGACGAACTACGGCCCTATCTTCGAGGTTTTTCTCGATGGCGCCAATGGTGGAGACGGTTACTACGGCGGCGCCAGAGAAACGAGACGTATCGATCGAGAGACTTACTACGATTGGCCAAACACCTGGGCACTCATTCGCAAGTTACAACCGAACGCAAACATCTTCAGTGATGCCGGGCCCGACGTTCGCTGGGTTGGAAACGAGCGGGGCGTCGCCGGCGAAACCTGTTGGGCCACACTTGATCGAAAGGATTTTGTTCCCGGTCGAGCCGATGAGACTCGGCTGAATCATGGTGATCGGCCGGGTACGGATTGGGTACCCGCTGAGTGTGACGTATCGATCAGACCTGGTTGGTTCTACCACGAGAAAGAGGACAGCAAAGTTAGAACGGCGGAGAACCTGATGGATCTCTATTTTTCTTCAGTTGGTCGCGGAGCGTCGTTGCTGTTGAATTTGCCGATCGATCGACGCGGCCGTATTCATGAGAACGACGTAAAGTCGCTTTTGGAGTTTCGCAAACGTCTTGATGAGATCTTCACTCATAACCTTGCCAGGGACGCTCGTATTGTCGCGTCAAATTCTCGAACGCAATTCTCACCGAACAATCTAATCGACGACGCTCGAGCGACCTACTGGACGACTGATAACGACACCGCTGAAATCGTGATTAGTTTCGCTAAGCCCGTAACGTTCAATATCGTCCGCTTGCGGGAATATTTGCCACTCGGTCAGCGGATCGAAGCATTCGAAATCGACCAGTGGAATGTAGATGGATGGGCACAGTTTGCGAAAGGTACGAGTATTGGGAACTGCCGGCTTACGCGTTCCCCGAACATCACCACAAACAAGGTTCGATTACGAATCACGAGAGCAGCCGCGCCGCCGGCACTTTCAGAGATTGGCATTTTCTCGGAAACGAAATAGCGTGTAGTTTTGAATATTACCAGAAGCACTCAGGAGCCGATGATGAGCAGAGTTTCAACGATATTCGGTGCTGCGTTTAGTCTCATACTGATTGCAGCGCTCGATGTAGTTGCACAAGGCGGAGGTAAAGCAGAACCGAAGCGAATTGAATTCAAGCGCGGCACAACTACCACGACTGTCGTAGACAAAATAAAAAACGCCGAGGAAGCGGAATATGTAATCGCTGCGAGAAAGGGTCAGCGGTTAACTATTCGATTGACCTCAACGCCATCCCGCTCGGCAGTGTTTGACATTAAAGCTCCCGGCGACGCCGATCTTGGACTTGAGTTTGACGCAAACTACAGCTTCAACAAAATTCTTCCGGCCACTGGCGATTACTTCATCACTGTAGACAGGCCAACGACTTCCAGAGGAATAGCAAATTACAAGATGGTGATTACGATTAGATGAGACCCGGTCGGCTTGATGTTTCCGATTTCCAATTGCCGATTGCCGATTTAAGAAAAAGTCGGAGGCACTCCGAAAATCGGCAATCAGCAATCGGAAATTGGCTATTCCTTCATTCTTTCCTCTGCAGCTGTTCCTTCAATGCTGATGAAACCGCAAGGTCAAAGCTATTCTTCGTCCCACCACTTCGTTTCTTCTGTTCAGCACCTATGTAGTCGGCCCTCTGTTTCGAGAGTTCGAGTATTTGTTTTCGAATCTCTCGACGTTCGGCCAGGCGTCGCTCAATTTCTTTTGTTCGATCCTCCGGTGAGAGACTTCTCAACTCAGAAGGCAAATCTTCCTCTTTCACAGATCCAAGCTTGGTTGAGCCATTCTCAATGTCTTGAAGAAGATCACCGACATACCCTTTAGCATTTATGGCCTTGTTTAGTGACCTTTGAACTTGCGCCTCGGCTGGCGCGTTGCTCGCGACCGCCTTTTCAGTGGCGTCTGCGATCCGCGTCGCTTCGACACGATACTGGACCCCCATTTCACCTGCGCCTCCACCGTAAGCCATATAGCTGCCGCCCAGCTTAGTACCGAGTTCGCTAATCTGCTTGTCGTAGGGAGTCGAAATAGTTTGCACCCCACCATCCTGCGGAATCGCGAAGTATTGGCCATGACCATACTGCGCGATCGTTTGCCAGGCCTGCTTTGTGTCAGCCGCAGTTCCACATTGAATTGTGTTTACAATCATTCCCTGTTTGCGAGCTAAAGCTGCTGTAACGATCGTGTCCTGTTCGTCGGTGTAATCGTCGTGTGGCGGTGCGTCTCCAACGAGGAAGATAATCCGCGCCACATTTTGCCCGCCGTCCGACCAACCAGCTTTAGCCAAACCGTCAGCAAGTGCTCTTCGCACATTCTCCGGACCGTCGCCGCCCCCCGCAGCGTTGTAGTTCATTAAGGTCATGTAAACCTTATCGAGGTCCTCAGTCAGCGGTAATACCTGGGTCACATATTCGTCTCCGCGATCGCGATATGCGACCAGACCAATTTTTACTGACGGATGGGACGATGATTGCATCACTTCATTGATGATGCCCCAAATGCGTTGCTTCGCCCCGCCAATTAGGCCCCCCATCGAACCGGTAGTGTCCAAAACGAAGACCATTTCTAAAGTCCGATCGTTATTTGCGAGACTCACCGGAGCAATCTGCGGGCTCTTATGATTGAACACCAGAGCCGTTGCCACGGCGACTCCGACAATAAATGTAGCGAGACCTGTCAAAATACGGACAGCAAGCGAGTTCATCGAAGTCCACCTCCTCGGAAAGTTGCGTTGAGGGAATTTCTGATTAGACGCCGAAGGTCGCTGGATAGTTCCGTTTGTTAACGCTAATTGAGCAATCGTGAATTTGGATGACTGATCAGGCCCTTCCCTTTAAAGCGTAATTACAACACCAGCGAGAGCATTCAATTTCTAAGAACGCGTGAATTCTCAGAACTTGCAGTTACCGCAAGCCCCAAAACCTAATCGGGGACACCACCAGGCTTTAGCCGGTGGTGCTTCAACTTTACAGCTACAAGCAAGACCACAGAATCTCGTCAGGACACCACCAGGCTTTAGCCGGTGGTGCTTCAATTTCATAGATGTGCGGCTGAGGAAAGATCACACTTGGCTCTGTTGTAGCTTGGAAGTTGAAGTACCACCGGCTGAAGCCTGGTGGTGTCCTGAAGTGCAGAGAGAGTCGGACTGTAGCTACGAAGTTGAGGGACCCCCGGCTGAAGCCTGGTGGTGTCCTGAAGTGCAGACAGAGCCGACTGTAGCTACGAAGTTCAAGTACCACCGGCTGAAGCCTGGTGGTGTCCATCATTTATCTAAGGAGTTGATCAATTTGCCTAACTTCTCATGCAGATCCGGTGTGGCACCGTAGAAAATACCGGCAGTCTTTCCTTCGGGGTTGAATACAAAAATCCGCGGCACGCTTCCCAGAGTCCCAAATGGCAAAATCAATTCTGGTGACGCCATCACAAAGTTCAGAGGCACGCCAAGCTGCTTCGCCCTTTCACGAACCTGTGCTTCTTCAGATTCAACCGCCACCGCCAGGACGACGACTTTGTCATTGGAACGACGCGTCACATCACCTAACCAGCTCAACGTCGATAGGCAAGGCGGACACCAGGTCGCCCAAAACTCCACCACCACAGTCTTACCCGCAAGCGACGCTGAATCTATCTCTCGTCCTTCCAGGTCTTTGATTTTCAATGCTGGAAGTTTTGCAATGTCGTCTTCTTCCGCCGTCGTCGATCGACCTTCGGCTGCGAGCGAGTGTTCACCCTTCAACAACTGATCGATCATTCGTGCTAGTTCTTTTTGAAACTTATCGTGGTTAGCTTTGTCTCGCCAGGGCACATACTTTCCGCCCTTTGCATCAGACCAGCCACCGAAATCGTTGGGTGACGCGATGAGAATGTCGTCGACAAAGATTGCTGGATAACGTTTCACTCCGTACCGTTCAGCTAACCTGGATTCGCCCCAGTTTTCACTGACGAAGTCAACGCGCCCGTTGTAATTTTGCACCACATCTTTAATCAGCAAACTTGCTGGATCAGAGAGGCTTCATGTGTACGGCCAACGCACCAAAGTAACCGTAACTTTCTTGCTGCCCTGCTGTGAAAAGGAGACTGCACAACACAAAACTACAAATACAGACGCTGCAAGCTTCTTAAACACGCGACTCATTTCTGCTCCTTCAAATAGTCGAAATAACTGGGCAGCACTTGATTCAAAATCACTACAGCACGTTTGATCTGCGCTGCACCTGGTTCGGCTTTCTCGTCAGGGTTCAAATTCCGATCGGCCATTTGCCAGAAAAGAAGTCCAATGCTGTGGTCCACTTTGTCCGAGCTCAACTGCTTTTCCAATTCCTTCGTTCTCTCACGCAAATGCTGAAGGTCTTCTCTTTCTGCCGTTGTGATAATTAAACCGAAGTAGAATTTTGTTTCCAGATACTTCAACAGCGCCCCTTCAAACCTCGATGCGCGGTCCAGCTCACCCGCAACCTTCAGACTGGCATTCACTCGGTTGTATTGTGCTTGTTGAGTAGTGACATCCGCGGTTTTGTATGTGCGAAGGGCCATCGTCTCCAATTGAGTCAGCTCTGGATGTGGTGATCGAAAAACCGTCGTCGCCTTCTTAGGTCGAGACAGATGTAACCCGCGACACATGATTGCAAAGTCGAGGTTAGCTGGAGCTCGGCCGACGTAATAAATTCCTTCGGCCATGTTGCTGTTCAAAGCGAACAACTTTCCTGACTGATAGTAAGGACGCGCCTGACTTTGCGAAATGTCAGCCAGCGCTACGATGACAGCCGGTAGTTTCGTCGCCCGATCTGCGAGTATCTTCTCTTTGTCGCTCAGCGCGCTCCCGAGTTCACGCCATTCAGTTTCGAATGCTGCGGCGCCTTTTTTCGGCAAATCTGATTTCGCTTCCGCGTAAGCCAATGAGGCAAGTTCAAGCTGGCACGTGCGAATCGTGTAAAGACTCAAATAAAGATTCTTCAGTTTGAGGTTTGTTCGAGCCTCTGCAATATCGGCTGTGCATTGTTGCTTCAGATCGTCAGAGACTTTTAAAGACGAGAGCCGCCTCTCCACATCGTCAGTGATCTCGGATAACTGTTTGACTGGGTCTTGAGCCAGGCACGCACTGGCGAAAATCAGAATGAATAGAAGAGGCTTCATATTGAAATGTTTAAGACTCGATGGTCGTGCGACCTGCTGAAGTAGATCAGTTTACGCCAGAATTCCTGCTATGTTCTTCTGATGTGCATTATGAAAACAGAATTCTCGACATCCGTCCGAGAATTTGCCTGAACTCCATTTATTCGTTTTCATGCGCGCGCAGAATCGACCGATGTCCGATATGCTTTAGCTTGTCGTGACCTGACAAACAGATCAACTATTTTCAAGCCTGGTTCGTCTTGGTTACATCACGACAAGCTAAAGCATATCGGACATATCTCTGCTATCATCTCGCGAAAATTCTGACCCGGTGAGGATTCCCCAAATGTTCAAGTACCTCCTTTCGGTTCTCGCTCTCTGTCTGTTCGTCAGCCAACTGGCAGCCCAAACCCCGGCAAACCCTGACGACTACAACACCATTTTCAAGACTGTGAAGTGGCGATCTATCGGACCGTTCCGCGGAGGCCGTTCAGTTGCGGGCACGGGCGTGCCTGGCGATCCAAAGACCTACTACATGGGAACAACCGGCGGAGGTCTCTGGAAAACAGACGACATGGGAATCACGTGGCGAAATGTTTCTGACGGTTATTTCAAGACCGGTTCCGTTGGCGCAATCGCGGTTGCCGACAGCGATCCCAATGTTGTGTATGTCGGAATGGGTGAACACGCGGTGCGAGGTGTGATGACGCATCACGGCGATGGTGTTTATAAATCCACTGATGCTGGAAAGACCTGGAAGCGAATCGGATTAGAGCTAAGTCAACACATCTCTCGAATAGTAATCGACCCCAGGGATCCCAACATTGTCCTGGTCGCCGCACAGGGCACACTCTACAGCCCATCTCAACAGCGAGGCATCTTCAAATCTCTCGACGGCGGAGCAACGTGGAAGAACGTTCTGTTTGTAAACGACAAAACCGGTGCTGCCGAATTGTCGATGGACATGACAAACCCACGAATAATCTACGCCGCCATGTGGGAGCATGGCCGTTTGCCGTGGAAGGTGATTAGCGGTGGCCCGGGCAGCGGTCTGTACAAGTCCACCGATGAGGGCGATACATGGACAAGGCTCAAAGAAGGTCTGCCTGAAGAGATGGGCAAGATGGCGATCGCGGTCAGTCGTTCAAACCCTGAGAAGGTTTACGCTCTGATCGAGAGCGATTCCGACAAAGAGGCCGGCGGTTTGTTTGTATCAACGAATGCCGGCAAGAAATGGAGTCGCATTACTAACGATCATCGTCTGGTCCAAAGAGCATGGTATTACATCGAGCTCTTCGTTGATCCAAAGAATGAAAACACTGTCTACGTAATGAGCGCGTCGGCTCTTCGTTCAACCGATGGCGGTAAGAACTGGGAGACCTTATCGGGCACTCACGGAGACTTTCACGACCTGTGGATCAACCCCAACGATTCAAACAACTTCATCATCTCCAACGACGGCGGATCGGCAGTAACTTTTAATGGCGGTAAGAGCTGGAGCACTCAATACAACATGCCCACCGCGCAGTTCTATCGCATCAATGTTGATAACCAGTTTCCTTATCGAATCTATGGAGGGCAACAGGACAACTCGTCTGTTTCAATTGCGAGCCGAGAGCTGGGAAGCGGCGGAATTAGCCCCAGCAGTTGGACTTATTCCGCCGGCGGCGAAAGTGCATTCCTCGCATTTGATCCGGATGATCCGAAGTTTGTGATGGGCGATAGTTATCAGGGAGCGATTGAATTACTCAACGTCAAGGCCCAGGCCGGCACAAACATCATGGCGGCGCCGATCCAGTATCTCGGCATGGACGCTAAAGACATCAAGTATCGTTTCAACTGGAATGCGCCAATCATCTGGAGCAAATGGGAACCAAACACTTTCTACCACGGCTCTCAATACGTGCTTAAGACCAGCGACATGGGAAAGACGTGGAAGGAAGTGTCGCCCGATCTCACGCGCAATGAAAAAGAGAAACAAGGAAAAGGTGGCGGGCCATACACAAACGAGGAAGTCGGTGCCGAGAACTATGGGACGCTTGCTTACATTATTGAGTCGCCTCTCGAGAAAGGAGTGATTTGGACAGGCAGTGATGATGGACTCGTTTATGTGACTCGTGACGGCGGCGCTAACTGGAAGAACGTCACTCCAAAGAGCCTCGCCGAATGTTTGGTCAATGCCATTGAAGTCTCGCCGCACGACAAAGCTACGGCGTACATAGCCACCACCCGTTATAAATTCAACGATCACACGCCCGGTTTATATAAAACCACCGACTACGGCAACACCTGGACAAAGATCACCGATGGATTACCTGCCGATGCGTTCACGCGTGTCGTGCGTGAAGATGATGTGCGAAAGGATCTTCTCTTTGCCGGGACTGAGCTTGGTCTGTTTATTTCGTGGAACGGAGGACAAAGCTGGGCGCCGTTTCAATTGAATCTGCCGATTACTCCAATCACTGATCTGCGC
>Ga0068856_100005575_pt1 | contig 12396 bp, 11 predicted proteins | sample KBSCornC62_FD_66595 | JGI IMG/M metagenome (GOLD analysis project Ga0068856, IMG submission 66595) | Corn rhizosphere microbial communities from Kellogg Biological Station, Michigan, USA - KBS Corn C6-2 | ecosystem: Host-associated > Plants > Roots > Rhizosphere > Soil ...
CAAGCTTGACCCGATCCAAGCAACCACATCGCGCTTTCACCGCGGCGGGCGGCGGAGAACTTGGCTGCTTGTGGTCGGGTGCTCGCGATGGAATTCGAATCGATGCTCGCTGACGAACTCCGTCATCTGTCCGCCACGGTCCTGGCTCTGCTCCGTGTTCGCTCGGTAATCACAGGCCAAGCACTTCGGGCACTCGAGCGGATTGAGAACCCAAAAGCGAACGGTGACCAGACATACGCGACTTCGCGGCCCGAAACGGTAAAGTGTTGTCGAGTCGGAGAGGGCCGAGGCAGGTGTGTTCGAACCAAGACTGAGCTCGGTGGGCTCGGCTACCGCGGCGTCCAAGCAGCAAACCACGGGCCCGCGTCGATGAGGCTGCACCCTTTACAGCGCAACCGAGCCCATTCATCGACAGCGGGCTATGAGCCTCACGGAGCCGAGCGGCAGGTGCGGAAAGAGCTCTGCGCGGTCGAGGACGGCTCGTGTGCCTAGCGCGTCGCGGGGAACGCTTCCGGCGCGTGAATTCGGGGCAATCCGGCGTGTGTGCGCGAGGCGAGGGCGTGGAGTAAGTTGGGCGGCATGGGCGACGAGCGCAGTTACGGCAATGACGACGTGCGAAAGATCCTCGATCGCGCGCTGACGGCGCAACCCCAGGCCGGCCTGAGCCACGATGATTTGCTGGCGATTGGCGCGGAGGTGGGGCTTTCGCCGGCGGCCATCGAGCGAGCGGCGGAAGACGTGCGGGACGATGCGGCGCGCCTCGAGGTGGTGTCGCGGCGCCGGCGTGGGCTAATGCTGCACGCGCTCGTCTTTTTGCTCGTGAACGCGACGCTGTTCGGGATCAATTTTTTGACCACGCCGGGTGAGTGGTGGGTGCTCTTTCCAGTGGTTGGTTGGGGTCTGGGTTTGGCGTTGCACGCGGTGTTCGGGCTGTCGAAGCGGGTCTCGCCGGGGCGGCTGAACCGCGCGCGGCGCAGGCGCGAGCGCGCACAGCAAAGCTCGACGCGGCAGCGGCTCTCCGAGCCGGCCGCGCGCGTGCGGCTCGAGCCGGAAGAGTTGGAAGACGCAACGGCTGAGTCGAGCGCGCGTGACGCCGTCACGCGACGCTGAACGCGCGGTCGGGCCGGAAAGAGCGCGGGGCGAGCTGCGACGCCGAAGGCTTTGCCGTCACGAGCCGCGGCGCGTGACCATCAACCCCAAGGCTCGTCCGTTCACGAGAATTCGTCTTCGGACTCGAGCGCGCGGCGGAATGCGATGCGCGCGCCGTGCAGGCGTCGCCACACGCTCGCTTCGGGCGAGGCCACGATTTCGGCAATTTTTTTGCCGGGGATGCCCTCCATCTCGTAGAGCACGAAGACGGTGCGGTCGCCTTCGGAGAGCGCGCTGAGGGCGGCCTGCACGCGTCTGCGCACGATCTCCTCCGGCAGCGACGGGGTGGAGACGAGGGTCGGCAGCGGCGCCAGTGAGAGCAGGCGGGACAGCGCGTGGCCGAGCCGTTTGCGTCGACGCACGCTGCGCGCCTGGCTGATGCAGATGCGAAAGAGCCACGTGGACAGCTCCGCTTCGCGGCGGAAGCGCGGCAGATAGCGGAACAGTTGCACGAACACCTCTTGCACCGCGTCGTCGAGATCGAGCTCGCTCACGCCGAGCTTGCGCAGAAATGCGGCGGCGCGCGGATAGCACAGCCGATGGAGCCGTCGCCACGCCGCGGGATCGCCGCTCACGCACGCGTCGAGCAACGCCGGCTCGGCGCGCACGCGCCATTCGTCGCTCTGATTGCCTTCCGCGTTGGACCGGCGTTCCGGCTGCATCTCGGCTTCGACGAACGCCTGACAACCCAGCGCTGCGAGCGGATGGAGATCGGTCATTCGGGTTGTGCCTCCGCTGCGGGCTGTGAGCCGAGCATGAGTCGCCGTTGTTCGGCGAGGGGCGCCTGCCGCGCGTCGCTGCGCTGCAGGTAATGTTCGTACGCGGCGCGCGCCTCGCTCGGCCGCGCGAGCTTCTCCAAGCATTGGGCGCGCTCGAGCTCGGCGTCGTCACCGTCGGCGCCGGGCTCGCCCAAGAGTTCCACGAATTCGCGCACGGCGTGCGCGCAATCACTGCGCGCTTTGGCATAAATGTGACCGCGCAGCAGGTGGAGCTTGGACGCGAGTGAGCGCCCGGAGGGCGTCGCGAGCAGCGCATCGCTCGCGCTCAGCGCTTCATCGAGCTCGCCCACTCGTTCCAAGGTTTGCACTCGCAGCCATTCGACCTCGCCACGGAGCGCGCTGTTCGGGAATCGCTGTTGGTGTTGATCGAGCAGCGCGAGCGCGTGTCGTGGGTCACGCAAGCCATCGCCACTGAGCCGGGCGGCTTGATAGAGCGCGACCTCCGCGCCGAGCCCGGCGCCCTGGCTCAACATTTCGAAGCAGCGGACGGCCTGCTCGGCCTTGCCCTCGTGGGCCCAGCGTCGACACGTCGCGTCGTCCACGCTGGTCGGCATCGGGCGAGCGGCAATTCGGCCGATCGAGGTCGCAACGCGCGCCGCGACCGGTGACGGAATTCGCCGATCGGCCGTGTGCTCGGACTCGGAGGCGGAGCTGACCGGCTCTGGCATGGCGATCGGTTCCGCGGTCATGATCGGCTCGGCCGTGACGCTCAGCGCGGCGAATTCCGCCGCCGGGGGCCGCCGGAAATGGGCGGCGGCGAGCGCTACCGCAATCGCGACCGAGGCCATGGCCGGCGCCAGCCACAGCACCCAACGCTTGCGCTGTGTTTTTTGCTGGAACCGGTGCCAGGCCGGACCCTCGGCCAGATCTGCGCGAAATGCTTGCTCGGATTGGCGAAGCAGCACGCTCACATTATCGCGCTCGAGAACCAGGCGGGGCGGTTCCGACACGCTTCGCTCGCTCGTCATTTTGGAAACACCCATCCTCTAGCTCTTAGAGTGTCTGGTGCGGAGAATCTTCGCCAGTGTGCAGCAGTCACTGACGATTTTTAGACCCATTATCATTCCAGCGTCAGCAGAGCACAGCTGAGCCTTCCCCCAGCACGCAAAATTGCAAGTACACTCGCGACCGACGGATGAGTTTGCAGGTCCGGCCGAGAGAGGCGCCCTCGCTGTTGCAGCGAGCCCGATGGGCTGCGTGCGCGTGCGTTGCGTTCTGCACCGTGTGTTGCGGCGGCCCGGTGCCGCAAAAGACCCAACTCGTGGCCGACAGTTGGTGGAAGCATCAGTCGGAGCGTCGCGCGTTCGAGAACGTGTTGCAGCAGTACAACAGCTCGCATCCCGACTCGGTCGCCGTGAACGACGCGTCGGGATCGACCGCGGACGCCGTGCGCCAGACGTTGACCGCACGCCTGCTGGCGGGCGCGGGTCCCTCGACCTTTCAGGCCAACATCGGCGCCGACGTGTTGCACTGGACGGTCGTGGACACGACCGACGATCAGATCGAAAGCTCGAGCCGGCTCGCCAGCTTGCGCGATTTTTTTGCGGAAACTCGGCTCGATCTGGTGCTACCGGACGCGCTGTACCAGGCGCTCGTTGCCGGGAAGACGCGCGAGCCCTACACGATTCCAATCGATATTCACCGCCTGAACGTCGTCTATTACAGCGTGACCGGGCTTGCTGCGTTCAGCGCCCGCAATGGTGGCGCTTCGTTTTTGGATCCCGCGGTGCTCTGCCCAGCGGACGTCGAAGCGCGGCTGAACCAAGGCCTCAAACTCGATGCGAAGATCTCCGTGGGCATGAAGGATACCTTTCCGCTCACGCTGCTGGCGTTCGAAAGCCTGCTGCCGGCGGTTGCTGGCCCAGACTTGTATTACGACCTCTTTCACGGGAAGGCGAGCGGCGACTGGCAGACCCAGGTGCGGGGCGCGCTCCTCTGTCTACAGTATCTATCGCGCTCGTTCGTCAGTGATCAAAATGTGGATTGGGCCGACGCGCTCGCGGACGTCGCGAGCGGCACTGCCGACTTCAGCGTAATGGGCGATTGGGCAAACGGCGAGCTGAAGGATCAGCTGAATTCCGAGATCGTGAAGAGCGAGCCGTTTCCGACGTCCGTTCCCGAGTGGCAGGACACGTTCGTGTTCACCTCGGACACCTTTCCGCTGCCCGACGGTGCGCCCTATCCCGTAGAGACCAAGGAGCTGCTCAAGACGATCGCTTCACGCGAGGCGCAGCTCGCCTTCAGCAGCGAAAAAGGCTCGATCCCCGCGCGCACGGATGTCGACATGACCACGCTCGGGCCGCGCGCGATGCTGACCAAGGCCGCGTTCGATGCGTCAAAGCACAAGCTGCTCGCGACGTCGGGTTTATTTCCCCCGTACTTCCCCGGGGACGAGTTGAGCGCGGCGCTGTCGGCGATGACCACGCCCACCGCGAACCAGGGCGACATCGATCACGTGCTGCTCGTGTTACGCGAGATGCAGCCGCTGCTCCTGCATTGGCAAGAGCGCATCGCGCCGCTCCCCGTACCATGAATCGACGGATCGCCAGGGCGATTGCCAGTGCGTGTCTTTTGCTTCAAACCGAGGCGATCGCCGACGAGCGAACGCCGCCGCCCGACGAAGCTTCGACCGAACAGATCGAGAGCTGCGTGAGTCAGCACGACAGCGCCCAGAAATTGCGAGCGGCCCAGCATTGGCTCGAGGCGCGCGCGTTGCTGACCGCTTGCGCGACCGACCGCTGCCCGCTGGCGATCAACGCCGATTGCCGCGCCTGGCTCGACGAATTGAACCGCGAGCTGCCGACGTTGCTGATCTTCGCCGAAGCGGAGGACGGAGTTTCACGTCCGCAGCGCGTCGAGCTCGACGGTCAGCCGCTGACCTTGTCCGAGCCGCCCGCGCCGCTCGAGCTCGTCCCCGGTCCGCATCGCTTGCGCGTCACTTTTTCCGGACACCGCGAAGTCGAACGCAACTTCGAGCTCAAGCGAGGCGAAAAGAATCACGTCGAGCGCGTGCGCGTGTCGCCTCTGCCTGCGCCCAAGGCGCCGCCGCCCGCGCCGGTTCGACCGCCGCCGCCGGCCCCCGCTCGTCCGGTGCCCACGTTGACTTATCTGCTCTCGGCCGGAGCGCTGGGCGCGTTCGGCAGTTCGACGGCATGGCTGGTTTCCGCTCTGCGCGAGCACAACGAGGCGCGCGCCACGTGCGCGCCGACGTGCCTGCCGAGTGAGCGCAAATCGATCGAAAAACGGCTGCTCTTGGCGGACGTGAGCGCCGGCGTCGGCATCTCCTTGGGTGTGCTCGCGGTGTACAGCTACTTGCATCGCCCGACCATTAAGACCGAAGCGCCGCGCTCCGGTCCGGCCGTGCTCGCGGGGCCCGGCACGTTCGCCTTCACTTGGCAGGGAGCCTTTTGATGCTCGGTCGACAAATTGCGGCGGCGCTGCTCGCCCTGTCCGTCGTTGCCGTCGATGGTTGTTCGCTCGCAGTGGACGTATCGGACATCGACCAGGGTCGCAATTGCGCCCCGGGTGAGAAGTTCTGTGGCCACTGCGTGGATATCCACAACCCGGCCTACGGCTGCACGAAAACCAATTGCGAGCCGTGTGAGCTCACCAACGCGATCCCTGATTGCGGCGGCGAAACGCAGGAGACCTGCGTGGTAAAGGCCTGTTTGTACGGCTTTTCGTGCCAGAGCAACTTGTCGGGCTGTCCAAAAAATATCCTGCTCGACCGCGACAATTGCGGCGAGTGTGGACAGAAGTGCCCCGCCGGCTATGGCTGTTTCGACGGCCAGTGCCTGCCTTAGTCGAGTGCGTCGAACTTATCGGCAAGGCTGCGCCGAAGATCGGCCGCGGGCAGGCCTCTAAGTGATCGGGGCTGTGTCGTTACACAGCCCCCCACCAGAGGGCCTGCCGAGCGCCGTCCCCGAGCGTCAGGGCGTGAACTGGCGCATCGTCTCCGTGCCGACCTGGCCAGCGGGAGCCTTGCCGGGGGAAGACGTGTACATCGCGATGGTCGCTCCGAGCAGCAGCATGATGCCGCCGATGACGGAGCCAATCGCGAGCATGCGCTTCTTCGCGCGGTCGCGGCCGATCTGCTCCACTGCTTCATCGACCTGCGCGTCCAGCGCGTCGTGGGTAATTGCATGTGCGTGAGCCATTGAGCACCTCCGCGCTGATTTCGAGCATCGCGCGTGCCAACCAGCGCCGCAGAAAGTATGCGACGCGCGCGTAGCTCGCCAACGGGTGCGGCGCAATTGATCGAGGCAGTGCGCCTCGCGCGCCACAGCGCGGCGAGAGCCGCGAGCAACGACCAGTTTGCCTCGTTTGCCAAAACGAAACTCTTCGGGAAGATCAAGCAACACATGCCCAGCCAGCGCCGCCTCAGCGCCCCGGAGTTACTGCTCGCTCTCGCGCTCGCCACCAGTGGAGTCGTTACCGCGTGTGCCGGCGGAGACGGCTCGTCTAACGCCGCTGCGGGCGGAGGTGGAGCTCGCGCGGGCGCGACGAGCAACGGCGGAGTCAGCGTTACTCAAGGCGGCACTCAATCCGGTTACGGCGGAGCTACGCCGAACAACGAGGCCGGAGCGACGCAGAGCGACGGTGGCGCGGGCGCGGCGAGCAGCGATGGCGGCGCAGGCGCAACCATGAGCGATGGCGGCGCGGCTCACTCCGGCACCGGCGGTGTTGGCGGCTCCGCGACCGCCGGCAGCGCTGGCAGCCAAAGCCTAGGCGGAGACGAAGGCCTCGCCGGCGAGGCGAATGCCAGCGCGGGCAGTTCGGGGCACGTGAACGGATCCGGCGGTGAAGCCGGCGCGGTCGATACATCGCTCGCTCAGCCTCTGTATCCCGCTGCCAAATTTCCGCCGGAAAATCCGGACTCCGACGCGAAGGACATGCTCGGCAAAATCCTGTTTTGGGACGAGCATGTCGGCAGTGACGACACGATGGCTTGCGGCACGTGTCACCGTACGGGCAACGGTGGCGGCTCGGATCCGCGCGCGGTCGAATCCACCAAGTGGAACCCCGGCGATGACGGCGTGTTCGGCACCAACGACGATATCCACGGCTCGCAAGGCATCAAGTATTGCACCGGTGGCGACGGCGCGGCCGTCACCTACGTCGCCGCGCCCGCTCCGTCGCCGTTCGGCCTCAACCGCCAAATCACCAGCCGTAGAGCGCCCACTTATCTCGACGCGATGTTCGCGCCGGAGCTGTTTTGGGATGGCCGCGCGAGTGGTCAATTCGTCGATCCGGTGTCGAAGGCGGTGCTGATTCAAACCGGTGGCGCGCTCGAGAGCCAATCGGTGGCGCCCCCGATGAACGCCGGCGAAATGGCCTGTGCCCAGCGCACTTTTGCGACGCTGCTCGCGAAGCTCGAAAGCGTCACGCCGCTCAGCCTGGCCAAGGACGTGCCGCCGGCCATGCGGGCGGCGATCAGCGCCGCGCACGGCAGCTATACGGAGCTATTCGCGAGCGCGTTTCCGGGCGACCCGAGCCCGCTCAGCGCGCCGCACTTCGCGTTCGCGATCGCCACGCACGAACGGCATTTGCAGAGCGATCGAACGCCGTGGGATCGCTATAACCAATTCTTGAACGACCAGCGCACCGGCGATCGCAACGCGCTGACGCCGGCGCAAGTGCACGGCTTCGAGCTGTTCATGGGCAAGGCCAAATGCGGAACTTGCCACATTCCGCCATTTTTCACCGACTTCAAGTTCCACAACCTGCACTTCGTGACGGAGAAGGATTTGGGGCGCCAAGCGCTGCCCGGCCATGCCAGCGATCCGCCGGGGCAGGTGAAGACAGCCAACCTGCGCAACGTCGGTTTGCGCGAAGCGCAGGGGCTGTTTCACTACGGCTACGGCCCGGGCCTGAGCTTGGATGCGGTGCTCGCCTGGTACAACATCCCACCCGGCACGATCACCGCTCAGGACATCGCGCAAGATCCGCTGCTCGCTTCGGTCACGCGCCTCGATCTGACCAACGCCGAAATCGCCGACCTCTTGGATTTCTTGCGCAACGGCTTGACCGATCCGCGCGTCAAAAGCCAAGCCTTCCCGTTCGATCGGCCGACGCTCGGCAGCGAATAGCGTGGCCGACCGAAGCCGCGCTTGCGGCGTCGTTCGCGCTCGAACGCTATTCGGGTAGGGCCGTGCCCGAGCCGCCGAGGTCTTTCGGGAAATCCTTTTCTTTGGGCAGACCGTCGCGCATGCGCAGCACGCTCTCGCCGTAGTTCACGTGCAGCATGGGCGTGAATGGCAGCTCGGGAATGGTCGCGGCATACACGTCGATCAGTCCAAAGCCCGGGTGCTCGGTGAGCACGTGCCCGCCGCACGCCTTGCACCATTTGCGCACGCTCTGCTCGGTCTTCTTGAACGAGCCGAGCCGTTCGGCTCCGCGCACGATCGTGACCGCGCTCGGCGCCCAGAGCGTGAACGCATTGACGGGCGCGGCGGCCCACTCCCGGCACGACGAGCAGTGACAATAACCCATTGCCGCCGGCTCTCCGGTCACGCGGAGCTCGACCGCGCCACAAAAACAACGGCCGAAATACTCACTCTTCTTTTGCATACTCTCTCCTTGAAGCGACGCGGAACGTCCGCGCCAGCCGCACCATGAATACGGCGACTCACGCCCGAGGGAGCGCTCGGCGAGCGCGCGCAAGGCCCAATGTTTACGCCTCCGGTAAGCGCGTAATCAGAACTACGATTGGGACTTTGATTGATGGTCACGCAGAACGCCGCGCGCCGGCGCAGCCTTCGGCGTCGAACTGCGGCGCGCGAGCAGAGCCGCCGCTCGGAACTCGCGGAGCGGGCGCTCGGCTCGGCCGAGCGCGCTCAATCACGCGATTCGCCGAGCGCGATGCGCAGCGCATCGTAGCCGTAGCGCGCGCGGATCGCGTCCATCGCGCGGTGCAAGGGCTCACCCTGATCGAACAAACACAGCTGCTGATCGAGCGGGCACAGATTCGAAAGCCGGATGCCGAGCAGACGAATGCGCACCCGGCGCGTGCGCGCGCGCCGAAACAGCTCGAGGATCACCGGGTAGAGCTCGAGCTCGGAGCAGGTGGGCGTGATCGTGCGCGAGCGCTGCAAGGTTTGGAAATCCGCGTAGCGCAGCTTGAGCGTGACGGTGCGCGCCTTCATTCCGCGTTTGCGCGCGCGAAAGCACACGCGCTCGCACAGCGCGCACAGCATGGCGTCGATGATCGCCGGATCCCGGACGTCTTCGCGGAACGTGCGTTCGTTCGAGATCGTGCCGAGCGAGCTGCCGTGCGGATCGTACTCTTGGAATGCGGGGCGCTCGCGGCCGAGCTCGTGCGCGCCGAGGCCGCGGCAACTTTGCTGGATTGGCACGGCCCAGGCCCCGAACACGCGCCGCAACACGGACAGCGGCGCCTGCAACAGATCGCCGAGCGTTTTCAGCCCCGCGGAGAGCAGCTTTTCTTCGGCAACGGGCCCAATGCCCGGGAACTTGCGCACCGGTAGCGGGCTCAAGAACGCGGTCTCGCCGCCTGCCGGCACGAGCAACACGCCGCGCGGCTTGGCGATGCCACTCGCGACTTTCGCCACCGAGCGGCTGGTCGCGATGCCAGCGCTCGAAGGCAAACCGACGCGTGTGGCGATCTCGGCCGTGAGCCGGCGCACGGTGCGCTCGATCGTCGCGTCCGCGTTGCCGTCGCTCGCGTCGTGGTACAGGCCCTCACAACCGGAGAAGTCGAGGAACATCTCGTCGATGCTCGCGATCTGGGTGACGGGCGTATAGTTTTCGGCGATGCGCCGCGTGCGCTCGGCGTATTCGCCGTACACGCCGTGGCGCGTCGGCAAATAGACCGCGTTCGGCGCGAGCCGATAGGCGTCCTTGAGCGACATGCCCGAGCGCACGCCGAGCGCCCGGACCTCGTAGCTTGCCGCGGTGACCACGCCGCGCTGCCCGGGAAGCCCACCGACGACCACGGGTTTCCCGGCTAGACTCGGATCGAGCAAGCGCTCGACCGAGACGAAGAAGGTATCGAGGTCGAGACAGCAGATGCGCGGCGCGGCGAGAGCCATGGCGGCGCGGATGAGCTTATCTGAACATCGGTTCAGTGTCTGCCGCTCGGTGGCCGGCCCGCCTCAAGCTCTTGTTTTTAGAAATAAACCGAGTCGGTTACTGCCGAGTCAAGGCGTACACGAAGGCCGTGCTCGAAGAGCTGCGGCCCCGTAGCCGCAGCTGATTGCCGGTCACGCAGTAATAGGCGGTCTCGGTCTTGGGCACCCCCGTGTTTGGGTCCGTGCTCGTGAGCACGACCGTGCTGCCCGAGGTCACATAGCTTTCCATCGAAGCCATGGTCGTCGTGGTCTTGGGAGTGCAGCGGCAGCCGCCGTCCGCCGTCGACGTGCACGGGCCCAACTCGGTCCCGAGTTGATCGCACGCGGTGCTGTCCGCGATGCAGCTCGGCGGGTAGACTATTGCAACCGAGAGCATCACCTTGCTGGGATCGAATGAGCCGTCAGCGCCGAACGTAAGCGTTCCGTCGGCGCTGAGCTCATCTTGGGCCGAGGGACAGGTGGTCGACGATTGCATGATCGGGGGCGAAATGCACAGTGAGTCGATGTGCCAGGTGCCGACGAGCGAACCGCCGCACGGCGTGAACGCCGGACACGTGCCACTCCCCGGATCGGACATGTCTTGAATGCCGCCGGTGCTGCTCCCGCCGGTGCTGCTCCCGCCGGTGCTGCTCCCGCCGTTGCCAACGCTGAACGTGCCACCGGTGGTGCTGCTGCTCCCGCCGCGCCCCGTGCCGTTCGCTCCGCCCGTATTGCTTCCGGCGCTATTGGCTGCAGTTGAGCCGCCGCTAGTGCTTTGACCGGCCGAGCTTCCGCCGCTGCTGGCGCTGCCCGCCGTCGATCCACCGCCCGTGCCGCCGCCATTCACTGACTCGGAGTTTCCGCCGCAGGCGACGAGTGCCCCGATCGCGCACAGCCACACCGCGCTAAGTCGATTCATCATGATAAGCCTCCCGCTATTGAGGCAGCTTAAACCAACCGCTCTGATTCGGCATTAGCGACTGCCAAATTCAGCCGAAGCTTGCGCGAACACATCCCCAGAAAAGTGCCTGCTTTCGCGGTGATACTCAATTTTTGCGCAAATTCTCTCAGATCGGCTCGAGCCCCAATCCGAGCTGCTATCACGGGCAGCGATGCTCCGCGCCCCCGTTTCCTGTCTGGTGTTGTTCGGTCTAATCGCCCTGCCCGCGCTCGCGAATGCTCAGGAGTTTGCGGTGCGCCGCGTGTCCGACGACGCGCCCGTCTTTCAGGGGGAGCTCGGGGCGACGTTCGACGATTGGTCGACGAACGTGCCGGTGCAGCTCGCGGATTTCAGCGCGCTCGACGAGCCGGGTGAGTACTACGTGGACGTGCCGAGCCTCGGCAAGAGCGTGAGCTTCCGGATCGCGAGCGACGCTTACGACGGTGAGCTCGCCAACGTGATGCTCGGCTTTTACGGCTGGCGTTCGGGCATGGACGTGGCGTTCGAGCGCAATGGCACGCGCTTCAGCCACGCCGCGGGCCACCTGAACGACGGCTTGCTGGATTTCGTCGACGGCCAAGTGGGCAAGCATAAGGACGGCACGGGCGGCTGGTACGACGCGGGGGATTACGGCAAGTACTTGCCGACCGCATCCGAGAGCGTGGTCACCATGCTGGCGGCTTGGGAAATGTTCTCCGATCGACTCGCGAAGCTCAGCTTACCGTTCATCCCCGAGCACGGGAGCAAGCTGCCCGATTACCTGAGCGAGGTGAAGTGGGAGCTCGATTGGATGCTGAAGATGACGTACGACGATGGCAGCGGCCGCGTGCATCACAAGCTGAATTCGCCGAAATTTCCCGGCTTCGTGCTGCCGGCGAATGATCCGACCACCCGCTATTTCTCGACCTTCAGCACGGCCGCCACCGCCGAGCTCGTCGCCGCGTTTGCGAAGGCCGCGCGCGCCTTCGAACCGTTCGATGCGGTCACCGATGGCTATTCGAAAACGCTGCTCGACGCCGCGCAGACTTCGTACGCCTATCTCGTGGACCACCCGGACGACGTGCAATACGACAGCTCGGTGCTCAGCGCGGGCTCGTATCTGAAGACCGACGCGGACGACCGCGCGTGGGCTGCGGCCGAGCTCTGGGAGACCACGGGCGACCCAGACGTGCTCGCGGATTTCGAAGCGCGCATCGGGGGCATCAACTTCACGCCCAACTTCGATTGGGACACGACGCTCGATTTTGCGCTCTTGCCGTACGCGCTCTCGGGCCGTAAGGGCCGGGATCCGGTCAAGCTTGCCGCGGTGCGCGCTTCGCTCGCGTCGGTCACGAGCGACATCGTGAGGTCGCACGAGCTGAGCGGCTACGGTCGCGGCTATTTGGGCTTTTATTGGGGAAGCAACGGGGTCGTGGCGCGCACGTGCCTGCTGCTCCAGGCCGAAAATGCGTTGCGACCG
>Ga0068856_100005576_pt1 | contig 12396 bp, 8 predicted proteins | sample KBSCornC62_FD_66595 | JGI IMG/M metagenome (GOLD analysis project Ga0068856, IMG submission 66595) | Corn rhizosphere microbial communities from Kellogg Biological Station, Michigan, USA - KBS Corn C6-2 | ecosystem: Host-associated > Plants > Roots > Rhizosphere > Soil ...
GGTCGTTGAGCATTGGGCGAAACTTCCATTTGGTGTATCCAAAAACCTTCTTCATTAACCCTGTCGCCGATGACCGATCTGAAAAAATGCATGCTTGAGCCCAAATAAGCATTCTGCCTGTTTTTCGTCCATTTGCGTTTTTGCGACTCAGTGCCCGCCATGTTTTCAAACCAAACCGCGCCATCATACGACATCGTATTATGGGCTCTGTCCCACAAAAAATCGTTAAGCAGATATTTTAAATTGTACCCCAGCGCATTATTTTGTATTTCGATAAAATCGGAAGTTGACCCGGTTAGGCGTTTGGTCGAGTCGTCATAATCGAGGTTAATAATTTCCGGGTTGAGTATCTTACACTGTGCCGCGTTTTCAGATTTTCCCAGGAAAAACGATTTAAACCATTCATAATCCCGCTGCCATTCGTTATTTGGTTTAACTTTTACTTCCCTTAACTCTATTGTCCTGGGTATTAATTCAATGTTCTTAAAGGTAATATTGCTGTCGTTAACTATAAAGGGCTGCCGGAAAGATGTATAGCCAACCATCGACACAACTAATTCATAACGCCCGTTGCTGACACCATTTAAACGGAAGGCGCCATCAGCTGTTGTATGACAGCCAAATGTAGTATTAGTAATAAAAACGTTTGCGTTGTCCAGGGGCTTTTTGTCGTTTATATTAACCACGTTTCCCCAAATGGCAAATTGCGCCGCGCATGAAAAAGGCAGCAAAAGCAAAAATAACGACAACGGCTTAAGCATCCCTAAATATAAATTTCGTTTTTAAAACCACCTGGCGGTTTAGTCATTTTTGAGTATTTCATGGCTCATAGTTAACCGGGAGTAACTCGGCCACCCGCATAAATGCCCAATACCCTTCATAGGCTACCATCATGGGGTCGGTCAGCACACCGTTGTCATCAAAAAAAGCATAAGGCGGTTTAAGTACGCGCGCGTAATTCCACAACTTCGGGTAAGCTACCATTATTGGTTTGGCTGATGCGCTGCTGTCGGGCGGCAAAATTGGTTGCGTAAGCGTTAAAATGCTCGATTCCCAGTTGGGCATGTTAAATTGCTTGTAAACAGGGGCCCGTTGATAGTCGACCCTGTTTTTATATATAATGTACAAGCTATTAGGATAATCTATGGTATAAATCCCTTTTTGTTGTGTTTCGTCAAAATAATCTGTCCGCTTAACGATAGAATCGGTAAATATCTCCCGGTATTTAAACTGCGGTGTGCGGGTGATCAGCCCGCTGCTTGATTCCAGTCCGGCATAGTCAGGATTAAGTCGCCTGATCAGCTTATAAACCCCGAAACCCTCAGCTTCCACCCGGTCCTTTAACACTGCCCTTAAAAAGTGCATCGGGGAGCCCCTGTAGCAATCCAGACGGTTTTGTATCCATTTAATTTTTTCTGCCGGGCTGCCCTTTAATTCTTCGAATATGGTATAACCTTTATAAACAAGTTCTTGTTGCTTATAGTCCTTAACAAACCTCGTCAACAGGTATTTTATCCGGTACCCAAGCGCCTTATTCTCGATTATCAGGAAGCCTCTCGACCTCGCGGTTAACTGCCTGCTGTCGGGGTCGTAATTCAGCTCAAGGCTATCCGGATTCCGTATCTTACATTCGGCGGCGTAGCTTGAATTCCCTAAAAATTCAGCTTTAAAATCTTTATATAGCCTATACCAACCGTTGTCGGGCTTTATTTTTACGGCTTTGAGCATTATGGCGCTGCTGACAAGGCTTATCGGCGCTAACTGAATATCCTTGTTGCCGACAATAATAGCCTGTTGATAGGAATCATAACCAAGAATTGAAACGATCAGGTCGTACTTGCCCGGCTTTATATTAACTATGGTGAATGTACCATCGCCTGCAGTCTCGTCTCCCGAAGTAGTGTTGCTTAAAAACACGCTTGCAGATGCCACGGGTTTCGTATCGCCCATATTTAGCACCACACCGGTTATTTTGACCTGTGAAAAGGAAAATAGCGGACATAAGATCAACAGGAATAACCAGGAACGATTCATGACAGCAGCAAGGTTTGAGGATAAGACAAAGAAAAAGGCTTCGGGTTTAGTCAAAGCCTTTTTCTTTCTTTAATGATCTATTTTTCCATTTGCTCTATCACCGCCTGGGTAACCCCGGTAAAGGAGAAGCCGCCATCGTGGAAGAGATTTTGCATAGTTACCATTTTGGTGAGGTCCGAGAATAACGACACGCAGTAATCCGCACACTGGTCGGCGCTGGCATTGCCCAGGGGGCTCATTTTTTCGGCATAATTGATAAAACCGTCGAAACCCTTTACGCCCGATCCGGCAGTTGTGCGGGTAGGGGATTGCGATACGGTATTGATGCGCACATGCTTTTTCACACCATAATAATAACCAAAGCTGCGGGCGATACTTTCCAGGTAGGCTTTATTATCCGCCATATCATTGTAATCAGGGAATACGCGCTGAGCAGCGATATAAGTTAAGGCCAGTACCGATCCCCACTCATTAATGGCATCCATTTTCATGGCAGCCGACAATACGCGATGCAAGCTTAGTGCAGATATATCCAGGCCCTTGTGGGTAAAATCATAGTTGTTTTCGGTATAGGTGATACCCTTCCGGACATTAACGCTCATGCCGATGGAATGCAGGATAAAATCGACGCCGCCGCCAAAATGCTCCTGTGTTTTGGTGAACAGGTTGGTGATATCGTCGTTGCTGGTTACATCAGCTGCGATAACCGGCGCCTTGCATTCTTCGGCCAGTTTATTCAATTCGCCCATGCGTAATGCAATGGGAGCGTTTGATAAAACTATTTCTGCGCCTTCCTGTACTGCCCGCTGGGCAACTTTCCAGGCGATTGATTGCTCATTCAGGGCGCCAAAAATGATCCCTTTTTTACCTTTTAATAAATTATAAGCCATAATGTGGTTTTGTTTTCGGGATGTAAAGGTATAAAATTAGTTTGCAGTTTCCTTTTAACAGTTCGCAGATTTCAGTTTGCAGTGCGCAGTAAAACGATTAGATTTGACAACTTTTCAAAAGTTGTCAAATCTTTGCTCTTCTAAATTCCATACTGCCACAGCCAACTGCCGCTGCTACTACAAGCTGCCCAGCAATTCCCTCGCATTTTGCAGTGCGCTTTCTCCCGGTTTGTCGCCGCTCAGCATTTTGGCAATTTCCAAAATACGCTCCTGTTCGTCCAGTTGTTTAATGCGCGTATAGGTAGTGGCGCCTTTCTCGTCTTTAAAAACAAAATAATGACTGTTACCCTTGCTGGCAATTTGCGGCAAATGAGTAATGGTGATCACCTGCAGATTATCCGCCAGCTTTTCCATTATCTGCCCAACTTTATTGGCCACTTCGCCGGATACCCCCGTATCTATCTCATCAAAAATAATCGTCGGTAACGCTGTGTTTTGAGCGATGATGGATTTGATGCTCAGCATCAGCCGCGAAAGCTCGCCGCCCGAGGCAACCTTGCTCATTTCCGCTAAGGCATGGCCTTTATTGGCGTTAAACATAAATTTAACTTCATCTATGCCGTTGATGGTAAGGCGTTCCTGGCTTTCGGATGCCATCTCTATCCTCATAGCGGCATTTCCCATACCCATTTCATTGAGGCTTTGCAGCACCTGTTTTTCAATTTCAGGTATAACTTTTTTACGGTTGGCGGATAGGGTCGCTGCCAACTCTTCTAATTCTTTTTTGTCGGTTTGGATTTGTAAGCGAAGTTTTTCAATCGCCTCGTCCCCAAAAACGGCCTGCTGTATTTTGTCCGATAATTCATCCTGCAAAGCCAGCAGCCCGGCATTGCTGTTTACGCGGTGTTTTTTTTGCAGATTGTAAACCAGGCTCAGCCGGGTGTTTATTTCTTCGGCGCGGGCTTCATTGATCTGGGTGCGCTGTTCAATGCTTTCAATTTCAGCGGCAATATCTTTTAATTCAATAAGGGCGCTGTTTAAACGCTGGTGCAGTTCGGTAATAACCGGGTTAAATTTTTCCAGCGACGATAGCTGGTGCCCGGCCTCGTGCAATTGTATGATCGCCGATGCCTCACCCTCATGCATTAAATAATAAGCCCCCAGCAGGTTGCGCTTGATCTCGCCTGCATTATTAAGCGCGTAAAGTTCCTGTTCCAGTTGTTCCTGTTCGTTTTCGTGGAGATTTGCCTTTTCCAGCTCATCAAATTGAAACTGGAAATAATCCAGGTCGGCTTTTGCTTTATCGCTTTCATCAATCAACTGCTGTAGTTTGGAGCTTGCCTTTTTGTATGATCTGAATTTCGACCGGTAATCATTCAGCAGCTCATCATGTTTAGCAACGGCATCGACCACTAAAAGCTGGAATTCGGGGTCGTTGATCTCCAGTGTGGCATGCTGCGAATGGATATCGATCAGGCGTTCGCCCAGGGTTTTGAGCGAATTCAAATTAACGGGGGTATCATTCACAAAGGCCCGCGATTTTCCATCGGCGGATATTTCCCTGCGGAGCACGGTTTCGGCTTCATAATCCAGGTCGTTATCTTCAAAAAACTGTTTTAAGTGAAAATCGCCGATCCTGAACGACCCTTCGATCACGCATTTTTTTTGCTGGTTAAAAAAAAATCGACTTTCGGCACGCTGGCCCAAAATTAACGAAAGCGCACCCAGGATGATAGATTTACCGGCGCCCGTTTCGCCGGTGAGTATATTTAACCCTTTATCAAACGTGATCTCGAGGTTGTCAATTAAAGCGTAATTACTAATACTGAGCTTTTGAAGCATAAAAAAAGTATCCTTTTTTGGAGGATACTAAGTTAGTGGTTAGAGATTAGAGGTTAGAGATTAGTTTTAAAAATTATTACGCAAAACCATCCCGGAGGTCAGGAGGTTTCTCTACCTGCCTGTAATCTTATCCGGGTGCAGGATTTTATCGTATCCATTCCCTAAGGCAGTGTGCAGTTGGTTTTTCCATTCTTTCACATGCCGTTGGAATTCCGGCGTAGCCATATAAGCGAATACTTTATCAGCCCATTCTTTTGCCAACTGCCGTTCATGTGCTATTTCAGGGTTATTTATATAAGCCCGCAATTGGTCCCGGTATTTTTTCGCGTCTTCTGGCGACAGGGTTTGGCTTTTGGCGGGTGTGCTCGCAAACTCATGCTGTTTTACATGGGGCTTACTGTAATAAGTTTTTAAGCTGTCGCCAATGGCTTTAAATTGTCTTAACGAAGTTTCAAACTCCCCCGAGTCGCTGAATAACTCATATTGCTGCGCGCTTAACTTCTCTAACTCGTTTTCATCATCCTTAATTTTATCGGGCATGCTATGGTTAAGGGCTGCACGGTATTTAATATAGCTGGGATGCTGGTTACCGTCGAGATAATTTATATTTGGATCGATACCATATTTTCTTTCCAGTTGTTCATTTATCCGTTTAAATTCAGCGCTGCTATAATAGGCCCCGATTACGTTGCCGATATCGGTCCGTTTTTTAACTATTGCCGAATTTGAAGTTCTTTCGGCAACTTGTTTAAAACGATCCGTTGCCCGGCTAAAAGCTTCCCTCAGATTTTTTAGCGTATCGTTATCAAAAGATTCAGCTCCATCGCCTTCGCGCGATTTTTGCTGCAAGGTTTTATACTCCTCTGTTTTATAATAATCATTAACGATCTTTTGATGCCTGGCCAGTTCTGCCGACAATGAATCCATTTTAGCATCCCCATAGCCAAATAACTGGTAATCGTTGGAATGATCGTCCCGGTTGGTGTCAATCGCTTCCATCGACTGGCGGCTTGGCGCGCTGTTAATTTCAGCGATGTTCGCAGCTTGTGTTCCCGCTGTCGTTTTTGGGGCCAAAAGCATGAGCGCCTTGTTAATTACGGGTTTTATCGCTTTTACCGAAAGTTTTCCCTGTGCAATTTCTGGTTTCAGCAAAACGGCGCTGCCAATGCAAATAGCAAACATAAACATGGCCAATAAAGCAGGGCGCAGGCCCGGCGTTGGTGTTTTATTTTTCATGATCCGTTCAATCCGATGTAATAAATTAAACTTTTTGCCATTTGCCGCCAGCGCTAACTTCCAGCCGTCCTGGCGGTTTTGTTCCAATTTCAGCAGCGCTTTGGCATAAAGCGCCGGACTTTCGCATGCTTCTACAACCATGTCGTCGCAGCAATTTTCCCGTTCTTCGTTTATAACCCGGTTGATGAGCATGGCGCACGGATTAAAAAACAGTAACACAGTTAATAGCTGCTGAACAAAATTTACCAGGTAGTCGTTGCGTTTAATATGGGCCAGTTCATGAAGCAATATCGCTTCAATTTCAGCAGCCGATAAATAGGTACATAAGGTAACGGGCAATAATATAAGGGGTTTAAAGTGGCCAATCATACAGGGTACGTCAACAAGCTTGCTCATGCCGACATTTACTTTACTGCCGATATTCAGCATTGCGGCAAATTTGTTTACCTGTTGCTGCAATAGTTCATCAATTTTCATTGCTCGCCTCAGGGTATTGATCTTGGTTTGAGCGATGATAAGTTTGCCGGTATTAAAAACCAGGCCCAATATGTATACAATTGCTATATAGGGCAGATACTTTTCAATATTGTAATAGTAGCGGGCGGCTTCATCGCTAACCTGGTGAATACCCACGGGCAGTTCGAGCATTAAGGCTGTTGATGTTGAATTCGCCGGTTTTACGGCGAGCCAGGTGTAAAGATTTATTTCAGATACAAGCGTGTATGTAAACCAGCCGAAAATGGCAACGAGACTGGAAACGGCCATCAAATATTTTTTTGACGGAGATATCTGCGGCGCCGCCGCTAACACTATTTTGAGTATGAAATAAATCAACAAGCCTTGCCACAGGGAATGTATCAGGGTTATCCCTAAAACCTGGCTTATATTATATAATATGCTTTCCATACAGGTAATTTTAGTCAGCATCAAACGGTTATGAGGTCAGGATCAGAGATCGGTTGAAAAACCAACTGGTGCGGGTTAAATGCAACCGGTCTCCAATCTCTTTCCATCAATATAATAATTAATTATCGGCATCGGGCTTTTCTTCCTTCTCCGGTTTTTCAGCTTTCTCAGGTTTTTCGGCCTTTTCCGGTTTCTCATTGTCGTCGTTGAAATTAAAATTGTAATTCATGTTTTCCAACGATTTCATCGATTTTTTGAACGCCGGGCTGTTCACGTAATCGGCCATTTTTTTTGAGGCCCGGTTTAATAATTCCTGCTCCCTTTTTATTTGCGGATTATTTTGGTAACTGCTCATCAGCTTCGACAGTTTTTCGATCTGTTTTTGCTGCTCCTGCATCCACGGGGCATTGTAAGCTTTGTTGATACTGTCGCCCAATTCCTGCATCCGCTTGCTTTGTTCCTTAAATTCAGGGGTGTCATAGTGGGCGCTCATTTGTTCGCCCATTCTTTTTAGCTTGTCGGTATTTTCCCTTATTTCAGGGGGAAGTTTGCTTTCCAGTTCCGCCTGGTATCTCTTGTAATTCTCGTCCTTTTCGTCGCGGTCGTTATAATATTTTCTTTCCAGTGGTATGCCATATTTCTTCCTGATCTCCGCATCCATTCTCTTAAACGCAGGACTGCTGAAATAGGCCCCTATGCTCGTACCTATTTCACCCATTTGAGCCGAAAGGGCCTGCATTTTATCGTTATCGCCCCATTTAGCCGAAAAACCACCGCTCAGCTTGGTTAGCTCTTCCTGTTGTTTTTGAACTTCGGGGCGGTTATAATATTTCTGCATTTCCATCCCCAGGCGTTCCATTTCTTCCTGGGTTTTTTTAAATTCGTCGCTGTTGTAATATTTGTTCACCGCATCGGCATGCTTTTGGATCTCGGCATTTAACTCTTCCATTTTCTGATCATTGCCATCTGACGTATAACGATCAGCTGATGCGTGATGCACTTTTTTAGCTGTCCGGGCCTTTAAATTGCCAGTTTTTTTAGCTGAGGCTTTATGGCTTGTATCCGCAAATAAATTAGTAATAGAAGGGCTTATTGCTTTTAGGGATATTTCGCCATTAGCAATTTCGGGTTTAAGCAAGGCAATGCCTCCAATGCCTATCATTAATATAAGCGTGGCCAGCAATGCCGGACGCAGGCTTGGTATTGTTTTTTTAGTTTTCATGATTCGTTCAATTCGGTTTAATAAATAATACTTTTTGCCAGTGGCGGCCAGCGCTAGCTTCCAGTCGTTTTGGCGGGTTTGTTCTAATTTTAACAATGCTTTCGCATAGGTAACAGGATTTGCTGTGGCCTTTACAACCAGGTCGTCGCAGCAGTTTTCACGTTCTTCGTTTATAAGTTTATTTATAAGTAATGCACAGGGATTAAAAAACAGCAGGATGCTGATCACCTGCTGCACCAGGTTGATGATATAATCATTTCGTTTGATGTGCGCCAGCTCGTGCAGCAGGATCGACTCGATTTCTTCGGCCGACAAGTAGGTTGCCAACGTAAAGGGAAGCAATATAACCGGCTTAAAATAACCTGTCATGCAGGGCACGTCAACCAGCTTACTTAATCCGACCGTTACTTTTTTGCCGATATTCAGCATCCCGGTAAACTTGCTCACCGTGTATTGAAGCGCAACATCAATACTCATAGTTTGCTTTATCGTATTCAGTTTCTTGCGCGCAACAATAAGCCTGGCGGCATTAAACAGCAAACCGGCAAGGTACAGGGCCGTTATATACGGCAGGTATTTTTCAATGCTGTAGTAGTAACGCACAGTTTCATTGTTAAACTGCTGAATGCCCGCCGGCAACTGAAGCAATAGGGGCGAGGCAGACATATCTGCCGGTTTTACTGCAAGCCAGTTATAAATATTTATTTCGCAGGCAAGCGTATATATAAACCAGCCGCTAATGGCTAACAAGCTTGATACGGCAAAAAAGTATTTGGTGCCCGCAGAAAGCTTATTGCCAAAGGTCAACGCTATTTTCAACACAAAATAAATGATAAGCCCCTGCCATAATGAGTGGATGATGGTTATCCCTAAAACCTGGCTGATGTTGTATAGTAAGCTTTGCATCACAAATGTTTTTTACGTCCCAATGTCCCGGCTCCAGACTTACGAAGTTTTCAAACTTCGTCCCTGCCCCAGACTTACGAAGTTTTCAAAACTTCGTAAGTCTTCTTTTACCCGCTAAATCTCTATCCTCAATTCTTAACAGTATCTTTCTCCGGCGCATCTGTTTTAGCCCCGCCAACGCTATCCTTCAAAATCCATTTTTGGTCTTTCATGGTTTTATTCCATAGTTCGCCCTGTTTTTTCATCAATTCCATTTCGGCCTTCCATTCAGGACTGTTAAATTTTTTGCGCATCAGTTCGCCCTGTTTTTTCATGTTCTCCATTTGATGCTTCCACTCTGGACTGTTGAATTTCTTACGCATCATTTCACCTTGCTTTTTCATGTTCTCCATTTCGGCTTTCCACTCCGGGCTGTCGAATTTTTTACGCATTTCTTCGCCCTGCTTTTTCATGTTCTCCATTTCGGCCTTCCATTCCGGGCTGTCGAATTTTTTGCGCATTTCTTCACCCTGCTTCTTCATGTTTTCCATTTCGGCCTTCCATTCCGGGCTGTCAAATTTTTTGCGCATTTCCTCGCCCTGCTTCTTCATGTTTTCCATTTCGGCCTTCCATTCCGGACTATCGAATTTTTTGCGCATTTCCTCGCCCTGCTTGCGCATGGCTAACATCTCATTTTTCCACTCCGGACTATTAAATTTTTTGCGCATTTCTTCGCCCTGTTTGCGCATGGCTTCCATTTGGGTTCTCCATTCGGGGCTATTGTACAATTTTGCCATCGAATCAAAAGAGGTACTGTCAAAATCCGGATGTTTTTTAAAAAACTCTTTTTTTTCAGCGGGCGATAGCTCCTTTTGGCTATAAGTATGTTTTTTATAGCCCGTGCTGTTTTTTGCAGTTGTTTTACCCTTGTGCTTATGTTTTACCGTGTCGCTAATCGGTACATTTTGGTTCGAATCGGTCGGCAAGGCGCCGGTTACGTTGACAGGCGTAGCTGATCCCGAAACTTTTAACGGGGTTATCTTACCGTAAGAAGGATTAAACCAGGCGATACTGCCTGCTGCTCCGGCAAATAAAAGTATGGCTATTAATAGATGGCGCACATTGCCAATTTGTTTTTGTGTTTTCATAATGCGTTCAATTCTGGTTAATAAATGGAATCTTTTGCCGGTAACGGCCAGGGCCAGCTGCAGGTCATGCGCCCGGGCTTCTTCAAGCTTTAGCAATGCCTTTGCGTAGATGAGCGGTTTCCCGGTTTTTTCAACAACCAGATCGTCACAGCTATTTTCCCTTTCGCTGTTTATTACCCGGTTAATTAAAAGGATGAAAGGGTTAAAGAACAGCATTACCGATAGTGCCTGCTGCAACAGGTTTACCAAATAATCGTTCCGTTTTATATGTGAAAGTTCGTGCAGTAAAATGGCCTCAATTTCGCAGGCTGATAAATGCACCGACAACGATACAGGTAGCAGGATAAGCGGTTTAAGGCAGCCGATTACGCAAGGTACATCCACCATTTCACTAAATTTTAGCTGAATGTGTTTGGTGATGTTCAGTTTTTTTGAAAAGCTATTGATAAACTGCTGCATTTGTTCGGCGCAGATCAATGCTTGTTTTATCCTTCTTATCTTATTCCATTCCCAGCCAAGTTTAACCATGTTTGCCAGCAGGCCGGCAAAATAAAGGGCGCATATATAAGGCATATATTCCGAAACGCGGGCGTAAAAACCCGGTGCGAAAGGTGAATTTGCTGGCAGGCCACCCAAAGGCAATAAGGAGCCGGGGTGTACAGGCCTTACGCTAACCCAATTATAGGTTTGTATCTCGGCAAATAAGGTGTAAAAAAAGCATGCAGTTACGGATAGCATTGCAAAAATTGCCAGGTTATATCGCTTTACTGATGATAGCGAGGGCGCACCGGCAAAAACAATGCGCAAAACAAAATAAACCAGCATTCCTTGCCACAAAGAATGGATAATGCTTAATCCTAAAACCTGGCTTACGTTATATAATATGCTTTCCATTGCTCTTTATATTAGTCCGGAAGTCTGGATCCCGATAGCTATCGGGACCGAAAGTCCGAAAGATTGATGTTCTCAATTAAAATCTCTCACCGCCATTTACTGCTACTGCCTACTCTCCACCATTAAACTGATCCAGGTAACTCTTAATAGCCTCTATCTCGTCTTTTGATGCACGGTGATGGCCGAGCGCCTGTATCACCAGGTCGGAAGTGGAACCTTTGAACACGGTAGATATAATTTTGTCGAGCGCCGTTTGCTGCGCTTGCTCGCGGGTGATCACTGCTTTATATAGATGTGTTTTAGAGGTGGTATCGCGTTCAACCAGTCCCTTATCATGCATTATCTGCATCAGTTTTAGCGTAGTAGTATAACCGGCATCTTTATTTTTTGCCAGTTCTTCATGTACATCGCGCACCGTACACTGACCTTTTTTCCAGATCACCTGCAGTATCTCTAATTCACTTTCTGTTGGTTTAATTTCCATTACTTTTTGTTTATACGAATTTCTTCGTACAAAGATGTACGATAGATTTCGTATTTACAAATTTATTTTTATATTTTTTTAAAAAGACGTGCGGGAATGGAGAATGTTACAATTTTATTTCGGATCCGGAAGTGCGATCCGATAGTTATTGGGTTCGGATCTGCAGTTGATTGCGGGGGGAAGATTTCAGATTTGCCGGGCACAGGAAGAACAGGATTCAAATCCGATATGCAAAATTCGCAACAAAGCCCAATTCCGAAATCGAACTTCCGAAATTCGAAATCAAGAAATCAGTTTTTCTGCAGCGCCTGGTATTTCAACCCGTTGGCGGGGTCAACCTCGTTCAATATGTTCATGGCGGCTATTTTTTGCTGCTGATCGGCTTTGGTGAAAATAGCAACAAATTCGTCCCGTTTCGCGGTAAAGAATACAAGGGGGAGCATGGCGCCGACGCGCTGCCTGTCGAGTTGCGAAAGCGAGGGTAAAAGATCGGCGATGGCCTTGCGGCCTTTGCCGGTGTTGTCCGACATTACATCCAGGCCATTCCGATGGTAATCATACACAAAGCTGCGGAGTGGTTGATATGCCTTGTTGTTAAGGTTTTCGGACAGCCAGTAGCGGTTGATACTGCCGTCAAATGCCTTCCAGCCTTTAGCGGATCCTGCCTGCGCATTGGTGACAACGGTTTGGGCCGCGGTAAAATAGGGGGTACCGCCATACCTGGAAAACGAATCATAATCCATCCCGACGATCACATAGGCGTAAAAGGCAAGTATCGAAGTTAAATTGCTTTGAAAATTCTGATCGGTGTAGTCCATCGGCTGCCCTTCGGTATAAACAAAATCAACATCCTTA
>Ga0068856_100005579_pt1 | contig 12390 bp, 9 predicted proteins | sample KBSCornC62_FD_66595 | JGI IMG/M metagenome (GOLD analysis project Ga0068856, IMG submission 66595) | Corn rhizosphere microbial communities from Kellogg Biological Station, Michigan, USA - KBS Corn C6-2 | ecosystem: Host-associated > Plants > Roots > Rhizosphere > Soil ...
GCGCACGCCGCCCACGGCGCGGCTGCACGCAGCCGCTGCGCCCGCGGCGACATCAACGTTGTGCCGAGGCCGTGATCGGCGGGCCCGGCAGCGTGATGCGGAAGCAGCTGCCGCCGCCCGCCACCGGCACGTATTCGAGCGTCGCCTGGTTCGCCTCGCACATCGTGCGGGCGAGATACAGACCCAGGCCGGTGCCGTACTCGTGCGTGGTGAAGAACGGCTCGAAAATCTGCGCCGCGACTTTGGGCGGGATGCCCGGGCCGCGGTCCACGACCTCGATCAGCGGCGGGCCTTTGTCCGCCGCGAGCCGCGGCACCACCGACACGCGCGCCGGCTCGCCCGGCATGCGGCCGTAGCGCAGCGCGTTCTGCACCAGGTTCCAGACCACTTGCTGCAGCTGCTGCGGATCGGCCAGCGCCTCGACGTGGCGCGCCTGTGTCACGGCCCGCAGCTGGTCCTCGCCGAGGTCGTTGCCGGCCTTGTATTCCTCGACGAAATGCTGCGCCCAGAGCGAAAGGTCGATGCTCTCCGGACGCGAACGCTCGCGCCGCGACAGCTGCAGGATGTTTTCGACGATCTCGTTCACGCGGCTGCAATGGTTGTTGATGATCTCGACCATGCGCTTGTCGGCCTCGGACAATTCCTCCGATTCGGCCAGCAGCTGGGCGGAATAGCTGATCGCCGCCAGCGGGTTGCGGATTTCGTGCGCGATCGAGGCGGACAGCCGTCCGAGCGAGGACAGCGTGAGTTCCTCCGCGCGGCGCGACACGAGCGAGGTGTCGTCGAGGAAGATCAGCACGTTGTTGTCGTCGTTCGAGGCGAGCTTGGTGAAGCGCGGGATCACGTCCGGCACGCCCTCGGCCAGCGCGACCGCCTTGTTGTCGATCTTGCCGGTGGTGCGCCAGTGGTACAGGCGCCGCGACAGCTCAGGCGCGACCGTGCCCAGGTCGCGCTGGCCCGGTTTCGGGTTGCCCATCAGCGCCCAGGCCGATTCGTTCCAGCGGTGCACGCGGTTCGCGTCGTCGACCACGAGCACGCCGGTCTTCATGCGCCGGATGATGAGTTCGTTGATCTGCGCCAGGTTGGCGAGGTCGATGCCGCGCTGTTCGGCCAGCGCCTCGGTTTCGCGCATCTGCTTGCCGAGCACGAAACAGAGCGTGGCCGTGGCGAAATAACTTAAACCGTAGAGCCCTGCTTCGAGCAGGTTGCGGTCCTCGTGGTAGACCTCGCGCCCGTACACGCATTCGCCGAGCACGCCGAGCGCCGCCAGCGCCGCGAACAGTCCGGCCAGACGCGGCGGCAGCAGCAGCGCGCCGGCACCGACGTTGACCAGCAACAGCATCGCGATCGCAGTCGGCGGGTTCGCGATCGAAAACAAGGCGAGCGTGGTTGCCGCGATGTCGAGCGACAATGCCGCGGCCACCTTGACCTGCAGGTTGCTGCGCCAGCGCTCCGTCTGCAACAGCAGGTATCCGGCCAGCAGCAGGTACACCAACGCGCCGCAGCGGCCGACCAGCGGGTGATCCAGCTTCACCCAGTTCATCGCCAGCGGGCTGAAGATCAGGCCGGCGATTACCGTCGCCTGCAACACGCGGAACAGGTTGAAGAAATAGAGTTCGCGCCGGCTGATGTCGCTCAGCGAGGTTTCGGGGCGACTGCGTGAGTCGATCGTCGTGCTGGCCACGGCAGGGTCGTTGGGGTTTGCGCGAAGTATACGCCGGCCGCCGCAAGCGCGCGCCACTTTAATTTGCGCAGGCGTTTGTTCAAAATACCGCTCCCTTGCGCGGACCCGAACCCGCGGGTCGCCGCGCCCAGCGCGCGCCGGCCGCCTTTCCCTCTCCAGGTGCCTGCATGAATTTCCACGAATACCAAGCCAAGCAGATGTTCGCCGACTACGGCATTCCCGTTCCGGCGGGTCGCATCGCGCATACCGCCGACGAAGCGGCCGAGGCCGCACGCGCGCTCGGCGGCGACGAATGGGTGGTCAAGGCGCAGATCCACGCCGGCGGCCGCGGCAAGGCCGGCGGCGTCAAGCTGGTGAAATCGCCGGACGAGGCGAAAGCCGCCGCGGCGAAGATGCTCGGCACGAACATGGCCACCTACCAGTCCGGCGGCCGTGCGCTGCCGGTCAACGTCGTGCTGGTGTCGGAAGCGAACGACATCGCAAAAGAGCTGTACCTGTCGGTGCTGGTCGATCGCGCGACCAAGGCGGTCGCGTTCATCGCCTCGGCCCGCGGCGGCGTCGACATCGAGCAGGTCGCGCGCGAGAACCCGGAAGACATCCACACGCTGGAAGTGAATTTCGTGCAGGGCCTGCAGCCCTACCAGTGCCGCAAGCTCGCGTTCGCGATGGGCTTGAACGCGAAACAGGCGACGCAGCTGACCAAGATCATGCTCGGCCTGTTCCGCCTGTTCAACGACAAGGACCTTTCGCTGGTCGAACTGAATCCGCTCGCCGTGGTGAAGTCGGGCGACCTGATGGCGCTCGACGGCAAGGTCAATTCCGACGACAACGCGGAATTCCGCCACGCCGACCTGGCCGCGATGCGCGATGAATCGCAGGAAGATCACGCCGAAGCGGTTGCGGTCAAGCACAATCTCAACTACGTGACCATGGACGGCAACATCGGATGCATGGTCAACGGCGCCGGTCTGGCCATGGCGACCATGGACGTGATCAAGCTCGCCGGCGGCGAGCCGGCGAACTTCCTCGATGTCGGCGGCGGCGCGACCAAGGAACGCGTGACCGAGGCGTTCAAGCTGATCCTGTCCTCGGACAAGGTGCGCTGCATCCTGGTCAACATCTTCGGCGGCATCGTGCGCTGCGATTTGATTGCCGAAGGCATCATCGCGGCCGTGAAAGAGGTCGGTCTGACGATTCCGGTCGTCGTCCGCCTGGAAGGCACGAACGTGGAAAAAGGCCGCGAGCTGCTCGCCGGTTCGGGCCTCAAGATCACGCCGGCGCTTGACTTGAACGACGCGGCGCAGAAAGCCGTGGCCGCGGCGAAATAAGGAAAACAACACCCATGAGCGTTTTGGTCAACAAATCCACCAAGGTGATCTGCCAGGGCTTCACCGGCCAGCAGGGCACGTTCCATTCCGAGCAGGCGCTCGACTACGGCACCAAGCTGGTCGGCGGCGTGACGCCGGGCAAGGGCGGCAGCGAACACATCGGCCTGCCGGTGTTCAACACCGTACAAGACGCGGTCGACGACACCGGCGCCGACGCGACCATGATCTTCGTGCCGCCGCCGTTCGCGGCCGACGCGATCCTGGAAGCCGCGGACGCCGGCATCCGCGTGATCGTGACGATCACCGAAGGCATTCCGGTGCTCGACATGCTGCGCGTCAAGAACGCGCTGAAACAGTATCCGGAAACCGTGCTGATCGGCCCGAACTGCCCCGGCATCATCACTCCGGGCGAATGCAAGATCGGCATCATGCCCGGCCACATCCACAAGCCGGGCAAGGTCGGCATCGTGTCGCGTTCCGGCACGCTCACGTACGAAGCGGTGTTCCAGACCACGAACGCGGGCCTCGGCCAGAGCACCGTGATCGGCATCGGCGGCGATCCGATCAACGGCTTGAACTTCATCGACTGCCTCAAGCTGTTCCAGGACGACGAGCAGACCAAGGGCATCATCATGGTCGGCGAAATCGGCGGCTCGGCCGAGGAGGACGCCGCGGAATTCATCGGCGAATACGTGACCAAGCCAGTGGTGTCGTTCATCGCGGGCGCGTCGGCCCCGGCCGGCAAGCGCATGGGCCACGCCGGCGCGATCATTTCCGGCGGCAAGGGCACGGCGGCGGCGAAGTTCGCCGCGCTGGAGAAAGCCGGCGTGACCACGGTGAAGTCGCCCGCGGATCTCGGTCGCGCGATCACGGAGCGGCTGGCGAAGTAACGCGCGATGCAAGCCGTGCGTTGAAACCCGAAGGCCGCGTCGCAGGACGCGGCCTTCTGCGTCAAGGAGACCCCGATGGCAACGCTGCGATTTGCACTCGCCCAGTTCGATTTCCCGGTCGGCGCCGTGGCGCGCAACGGCGCACGCGTGCGCGAATTGCTGCGCGAGGCGCGCGACACGCACGGCGTCGCGCTGGTCGCCTTCCCGGAACTGACGCTGGCCGGCTATCCGCCCGAAGACCTGCTGGTGCGGCCGAGCTTTCTTGCCGCGTGCGAGCGGGAGTTGGCCGAAGTCGCTGCGGCTGCGCAAGGCATCGCTGCGTACGTCGGACATCCGCACGCAATGGGCGAAGTATACAATGCGGCAAGTTTGCTGCAGGACGGCGCGATCGCGCTGACCACGCACAAGCAGGCGCTGCCGAACTACACCGTGTTCGACGAGAAACGCTATTTCCGCCCGGGCAGCGAATCGGCGGTGAGCGACTTCGACGGCGTGCGCATCGGCTGGCTCGTGTGCGAGGACATCTGGGAACCGGAGCCCGCCGCGCGCGCTGCAGCGCAGGGCGCGGAATTGCTGATGGTCATCAACGCCTCGCCGTTCGACGTGGCGAAAGCGTCGGCGCGCGAGGCACTGCTGGCGCAGCGCGCGCGTGAGAACCAGGTCGCGATCGCGTACCTCAACCTGGTCGGGGGCCAGGACGACCTCCTGTTCGACGGCGCGTCGCTGCTCGTGGACGCCGACGGCACGATCGCCGCGCGCGCGCCCGCATTCGTCGATGCCCTGCTGGGGTGCGAATACGACGGCGCGACGCGGCGCCTGAGCGCGCAAGGGTGGCCGCAGGAATCCGATGCCTCCGACGACGCGCGCGTCTACGCCGGTCTGGTGCGTGGCGTGCGCGACTATGTCGAGAAAAACGGTTTCCGTTCCATCGCACTGGGTTTGTCCGGCGGCATCGATTCGGCGCTGACGCTCGCACTCGCGGTCGATGCGCTCGGCGCGGAGCGCGTGCACTCGATCGCGTTGCCGTCGCGCTACACCGCCGACATCTCCAACCGCGAAGCGCAGGTCCAGGCCGACGTTCTCGGCGTGCGTCATCTCAGCGTGCCGATCGAGGCGCCGTTTCGTGCGTTCCTGGACGTGCTCGAGCCGACGTTCCGCGGCCGCGCGCCGGACATCGCCGAGGAAAACCTGCAGTCGCGTTGCCGCGGCGTGATCCTGATGGCGCTGTCGAACAAGTTCGGGCACCTGATCCTGTCGACTGGCAACAAGAGCGAATACGCGGTCGGCTACGCCACAATCTACGGCGACATGTGCGGCGGCTACGCGCCGCTCAAAGACTGCTACAAGATGCGCGTCTACGCCCTCGCGCGCTGGCGCAACGCGCAGGCTGCCGCGGCGGGCGAGCGCGAAGCGATCCCGAGCGCCGTGATCGAGCGCCCGCCGTCGGCGGAATTGCGCGAAAACCAGACCGACCAGGATTCGCTGCCGCCGTACGCGGAGCTCGACGCGATCCTCGAGCGATTCATCGAGAACGAACAGTCGCAAGCCGAAATCGTGGCCGCCGGCTACGACGAGGCGACCGTCCGGCGCGTGGCGAAACTCGTGCTGGCGGCCGAATACAAGCGGCGCCAAGCCGCACCGGGACCGAAAATTTCCACGCGCGCGTTCGGCCGCGACCGGCGCTATCCGATCAGTTCGGGCTGGAGTTAGCCTTTACGTCACGCCGCCGAACCGTCATTCCCATCGCGGGTGCGGCAGTTCGTGACGTCCCCGCCGACTGAAACAACGGAATTTCCGCCTGCGCGGGAATAAAAACCTGGCTTGCGCGCTGACTCAGCTTCTGAACGGGATCATGCGCCACCACCAGTGCGGTTTCGGCGGGAAATGACCCTTGAAGTACGGGTGGTCCGGATAGTTCAGCTGCAGTACGCGCTCGCTGTCCGCCGCGAGCTTGTCTTCCGACAGCGCCTTGTACGAAATTACCATCACCGCGAGCGCGTCGCCGGCGGCGGGCGTGCGCTGGAACTTCTCGACGATGTCCTTGGCGCGGTTCGACGCCGCGACGTAGGCGCCCTTGAGCAGGTAGAACTCGGCCACGTTGAGCTGCGCCCGGGCCAGGTTGTTGCGCAGGTAGACCATGCGCTGGCGGGCGTCCGCGCTGTAGCGGCTGTTCGGGTATTTCGTGACCAGCTCGTTGAAGTCCTCGAACGACTGCAGGGTGTTGCCCTGGTCGCGCTTGGTCATGTCCTGGTTCGCGTAGTGATCCAGAAAGCCGCGGTCGCGGTCGAAGTTGATCACGCCGCGCAGGTAGAAGGCGTAGTCGATGTGCTTTTGCGTCGGGTAGGTCTTGATGAAGCGGTTGATGGTGGAGTACGCATCTTCCGGCTTGTCGTTCTTGTACTGCGCGAACGCGAGCTCGAGCGTCGCCTGCTCGGTGTAGGCGCCGAACGGGAAGCGCGCGATCAGGCGCTGGTCGTACTTGATCGCCTTGGTCAGGTTGTTTTCTTCCAGCGCCGCGTGCGCGACGGTATACATCTGGTCGACCGGCAGGATCTCGGTTTCTTCCTGCTTCTTTTCGCCGTGGTGGCAGGCCGTGGCCAGGAGGATCAGCGACAGCAGGGCAAGCTTGGGCAGCGACGGGAAAACTCGCATGGAAATCGCACACGTGAAGAGGCAGGAACGGCGATAATAGCGGAAATCGACCGATCCCCGTACCCTATTCCCATCGCCCGGGGAACCCGGCCAGTCGCCATTCAGCATGACGGACACAAGCACGCAGCCGCGCACCGCGCAAGTTCCGGCCGACGCGGCGGGACGCCGCCTCGACCAGGTCGTGGCGGAACTTTTCCCGGAATACTCGCGTTCGCGCCTGTCCGCGTGGATCAAATCCGGCGACTTGCGCGTCGACGGCGGCCCGGCGATCCCGCGCCAGATCGTGCGCGGTAATGAGACGATCGCGCTCAGCGCGGTGCCCGAGCAGCAGGTGCCGCTGGCGCCGGAATCGATCGCGCTCGACATCCGCTACGAAGATGCCGACGTGCTCGTGATCAACAAGCCGGCCGGCCTCGTGGTCCACCCGGGCGCCGGCCAGCCCGACGGCACGCTGCAGAATGCGCTGCTGCATTTCGACGCGAACCTGGTCAATGTGCCGCGCGCGGGCATCGTGCACCGGCTCGACAAGGACACCTCCGGCGTGATGGTCGTGGCGCGCACGCTCGAGGCGCATACGGCGCTGGTCGAACTGCTGCAGGCGCGCGACGTGCACCGGCAATACGCCGCGGTGGTCTACGGCCCAATGATCGCCGGCGGCAAGGTCGACGCGCCGATCGGGCGCCATCCGCACGACCGCCTAAAACAGGCCGTGGTCGACAGCCCGGCGAGCAAGCCCGCCGTCACGCACTACCGCGTGCGCGAGCGTTTCCGCGCCCACACCCTGATCGAATGCCGGCTCGAGACCGGCCGCACGCACCAGATCCGCGTGCACATGGCCTCGGTCCGCCACCCGCTGGTCGGCGACACGCAATACGGCGGCAACTTGAAGCTCCCGCGCGGCGCGACGCCGGAATTGACCGAAACCCTGCGCGCGTTCAAGCGCCAGGCGCTGCACGCGGAAAAACTCGAATTCGCGCATCCGCGTACTGGCCAGCCGGTCAGCGTCGCGGTCGAAATGCCGCCGGACATGATGCAGCTGATCGCCGCGCTGCGCGCCGACAGCGCCGCCGCCGCCGCGCGTTGATGTCGACACCGGTTGCGCCGCCGCAGGACAGTGCGATCGTGCGGCCGGACTGGCCGGCGCCCGCGCGCGTGCAGGCGTTCGCCACCACACGGTGTCTGCCCGGCTTGTCGCAGCCGCCGTACGACGCGTTCAATCTCGGAACGCGCAGCGGCGAGGCCCCGGCGACCGTCGCTGCGAACCGCGCGCTGCTGCAGCGCGCGTTCGCGCTGCCCGCGGCGCCACGCTGGCTGCACCAGGTGCACGGCGACCGCAGCCTGCGCATCACCGAAGAAATCGTCGACGGCGAGCCCGAAGCCGACGCCGCGTTCACGCGCCAGTCCGGCGCCGTGCTCGCGATCCTGAGCGCGGACTGTCTGCCGCTGCTCCTGTGTGCGCGCGACGGCAGCGAGGTCGCCGCGATCCATGCCGGCTGGCGCGGCCTCGCCGCCGGCGTGATCGAGAACTGCCTGCGCCGGCTGGCGACCGGTCCGGCCGACCTGCTCGCGTGGATCGGCCCGGCGATCGGCGCGGCCTCGTACGAAGTCGGTGCTGAAGTGCGCGAAGCCTTCGTGCAGCCGGACGCCGGCGCCGCGGACGCGTTCGCGCCGACGCGGCCCGGGCACTGGCGTTGCGACCTGCCGCGACTCGCTCGCCGGCGCCTCGCGGCGCGCGGCGTGGAAAACGTCTACGGCGGCGACTTCGACACGTTCAGCGACACGCGCTTTTATTCCTACCGCCGCGACGGTGCGCGCAGCGGGCGCTTCGCCAGCCTTATCTGGATCGATCGCTAGCGTCGGCCACGCGTTTACTGCGCAGGCTTGGCGCCGGCGCCGCGGTTGATCTCGGCCAGCGCGGCTTCCGCGGCGGCGATGCGTTCCGCCTCGAACTTGGCGTGCGCGATTGTCTCCGCGGCTTCCTCTTCCTTCAGCTTGACCGCGTAGGACTTCATCTCGATCGCCTCGACGGTGATGTCGAGCGCGATGTCGTCGCTGACCTGCGGCACGAACTTGCCCAGACCGAAGGCCGAACGTTTCAGCGTTCCGTGCGCCTGGAAGCCGATTTCCGGCAGGCCGCTGCGCGGATTGACGCCGATCTTGTTGACCTCGACCGCGAGCGTCACCGGCTGCGTGACGCCGTGCAGGTCGAGCGTGCCCTCGACGGTGAACTGGCCCGGTTTCGTGCCCGGCTTGGCGCCGCTGGCGACGAAGGTCGCGGTCGGGAACTTGGTGTAGTCGAAGAAGGCGTCCGAGCGGAAATCCTCGTCCAGGTCCGGCACGCCGGTCGCAAGCTGCGCCAGCGGGATCACCGCCTTGACCTTCGCTTGCGCCGGCGCGGCCGCATCGAACTCGAGTTCCCCGCTGACCTGGGTGAATTTCGCGGTCGGATGGGCGAAGCCGAGGTGATTCCAGCTGACCACGCCCTGGGTGTGGCGCGCGTCGATGAGGTAGCTGGCGGCGAAGGCCGGCAGAGGGCAGAGCAGGAGCAGGGCGAAACAGGGGCGCAGCAACATCGGTCGATCTCCTCGAGGGTGGCGGCGGAGCGACACACCGTCAGCCCCGACCCGGCCGGACTCTGCCGAGGCCGCAGGCGGAAGTCCTGAAAATCCGTCTGAAATCGCCTGAAACCGCCTGAAGCCGAGGCGGAACGAGTGTGCGGCGCGGTGGAACGAAAACGTGCGCTTCCGGCTGGCGCGCCGCGCACCAGTCAGCGGACAATCGCGCCCATGACCTCGATCGAAACCCGCACGCTGCGCGTCGGCGCCTGGCGCGTCGAACCGCGCCATGGCCGCATGACCCGCGACGCGGACGCCGTGCGGCTCGAACCACGCATGCTGCGCCTGCTCCTGTGCCTGGCCGAACGGCCGGGCGAACTGCTCGGCGCGGACGAACTGGCGCAGGCCGTGTCGCCCGGATCGATCGTGACGCCGGATTCGGTCTACCAGGCCATCGCCTCGCTGCGACGGCTGCTCGGCGACGATCCGAAAGCGCCGAGTTACGTCGTGACCGAACCGCGCCGCGGCTACCGCTTGATCGCCGCCGTGTCGGTCGAAAGCGGCGGTGCGCAGGAAACGGCCGCAGCGCCGCCGCCGCTCGTGCTCAACACGGGGCAGGTCCGAATCGCGCCCGCTGGCGACCCCGGCAACGCGTCAACGCTGGAAGTCCCCGGCGGATCGCCAGTCACCGAACTCGCGGCAGCGCAAGGCGAACCGATACGCGGAGCTCGCCGGCGGCATTTTCTGATCGCGGTGCTGGGTTTCAGCGCCGGGGCCTTCGGCGTGCGTTATCTCAGGCACGCACCCGACGCCGCGCCGAGCGCGCCGCGGTCCATCGCCGTGCTGCCGTTCCAGGACCTGACCGACAGCATGGGCGAAGAGCCCTTTGCCGACGGCATGACCGAGGAACTGATCGACCGCCTGAGCAAAAGCGGCCTGCGCGTGCCGGCGCCGACGGCGGTCAACTATTACCGCGACAAGGCGCTGCCGGTGGCGGACATCGCCAGGCAGCTCGGCGTGTCGTACCTGCTCGACGGCAGCGTGCGCAAATCGGGCGAGCGCCTGCGCATCGCCGCGCGACTGATGCGCGCGGACGACGGTTTCGTGCTCTGGTCGGAAACCTACGAGCGGCCGCGCGACGATTTGCTCAAGCTGCAGGACGAGATCGCCACGGCCGTGGCTGCTGCGCTGCAGGGCCAAATCGGCGCCGTGCCGCGCTGAGCGCCGCCGCGTTTGACGCGGATCAACCGGAGCCTCGATTGCGCTTGAAAAAAACCCTGCGGACCGCATAAATCCTGCATCTCGCGGCCGCGTGCCGCACCCACTTTGCAGGAATTCTGACGATGCGGATGGACAAACTCACGTCGCGCTTCCAGCAGGCGTTGGCCGATGCTCAATCGCTCGCCGTCGGACGCGACAACAATCTGCTGGACCCGGTGCATGTGTTGATCGCGCTGCTCGATCAGCAGGGCGGCTCGACCAAGCCCCTGCTGGCGCAGGCCGGCGTCAACGTCGCGGCGCTGCGCACGCGCCTGGGCCAGGCGCTGGAGCGGCTGCCGCAGGTCAAGGGCCAGGAAGGCAACATCAACGTGTCGAACGACCTGACGCGCTTGTTGAACCTGACCGACAAGCTCGCGCAGCAGCGCGGCGACCAGTTCATCGCGAGCGAGCTATTCGTGCTCGCCGCGCTGGACGACAAGGGCGAGGCCGGCCAGGCGCTGAAGGCCGCCGGTGCGAACAAGAGCGCGATCGAGGCCGCGATCGAGCGCGTGCGCGGCGGCGAAAAAGTGCAGAGCGAAGGCGCCGAAGACCAGCGCCAGGCGCTGGAGAAGTACACCATCGACCTGACCGCGCGCGCGGAATCGTCCAAGCTCGATCCTGTGATCGGCCGCGACGAGGAAATCCGCCGCGTGATCCAGGTGCTGCAGCGGCGCACCAAGAACAATCCGGTCCTGATCGGCGAACCGGGCGTGGGCAAGACCGCGATCGTCGAAGGCCTGGCGCAGCGCATCGTCAACCACGAAGTCCCCGAAGGGCTGCGCGACAGGCGCGTGCTTTCGCTCGACATGGGTGCGCTGATCGCCGGTGCGAAATTCCGCGGCGAATTCGAAGAACGCCTGAAAGCCGTGCTCAAGGATCTGGCCAAGGAGGAAGGCAACGTCATCCTGTTCATCGACGAACTGCACACGATGGTCGGCGCCGGCAAGGCCGAAGGCGCGATGGACGCGGGCAACATGCTCAAGCCGGCGCTGGCGCGCGGCGAGCTGCACTGCATCGGCGCGACCACGCTGGACGAATATCGCAAGTACATCGAGAAGGACGCGGCACTCGAACGCCGTTTCCAGAAGGTCTACGTCGGCGAGCCGACCGTGGAAGACACGATCGCGATCCTGCGCGGCTTGAAGGAACGCTACGCGGTGCATCACGGCGTCGAGATCACCGACCCGGCGATCGTCGCCGCGGCGACGCTGTCGAACCGGTACATCCCGGACCGGCAGCTGCCGGACAAGGCGATCGACCTGATGGACGAAGCGGCGTCGCGCATCCGCATGGAGATCGACTCCAAGCCGGAGGAACTGGATCGCCTGGAGCGGCGCCTGATCCAGCTCAAGATCCAGCGCGAGGCCCTGAAAAAGGAAAAGGACAAGGAGTCGCAGCAGCGGCTGGCGGATCTGGAAAACGACATCGCGAAACTCGAGCGCGAATTTTCCGACTTGAACGAAGTGTGGAAGGCCGAGAAGGCCGCGGTGCAGGGCACGACCAAGATCAAGGAACAGATCGAGGCGGCGCGCGCGGAAATCGAAACCGCGCAGCGGCACGGCGATCTGGCCAAGGTGGCGGAGATCCAGTACGGCCGCATTCCGCAGCTGGAAAAGCAGTTGCAGGCGGCGCAGGAGACCGAGGCGAAGGGCTTCAAGCTGCTGCAGCAGCGCGTGACGGCCGAGGAAATCGCCGAGGTCGTGTCGCGCTGGACCGGCATCCCGGTGTCGAAGATGCTCGAAGGCGAGCGCGAAAAACTGCTGCGCATGGAAGATGCGCTGCACCGGCGCGTGGTCGGTCAGGACGAAGCGGTGCGCGCGGTCGCGGACGCGATCCGGCGCTCGCGCGCGGGCTTGTCCGACCCGAACCGGCCGAACGGTTCGTTCCTGTTCCTGGGGCCGACCGGCGTGGGCAAGACCGAGCTGTGCAAGGCGCTGGCCGAATTCCTGTTCGACTCGACCGAAGCGATGGTGCGCATCGACATGAGCGAGTTCATGGAGAAGCATTCCGTGAGCCGCCTG
>Ga0068856_100005586_pt1 | contig 12381 bp, 8 predicted proteins | sample KBSCornC62_FD_66595 | JGI IMG/M metagenome (GOLD analysis project Ga0068856, IMG submission 66595) | Corn rhizosphere microbial communities from Kellogg Biological Station, Michigan, USA - KBS Corn C6-2 | ecosystem: Host-associated > Plants > Roots > Rhizosphere > Soil ...
CATTGGCAGAGTCCGGGTAACGCTCGACATTTGCCTTGAATGCTTCAATTGCTTCTTCCGGTTTACCATCGAAGAGAAACTGATAACCGATTTGATTGATGAGATTCTCGGGCACTGGGATGGTGTAGCCGAACTTCTCGCTAAGTTTTTTGTAATGCGCGTCGGCACCCTTCAAGCCACCGAGCACCGCTCCGCTTTTTAGATCTCTCGGACCTTGCCAGCCTTCATAAACTTTTCGCAATCCAAAGTAATGACTTCGAAGCACCACTGAACCGTGGTCTTCATCAGCCATGCGCTCAGCCTGCCAGTCAAAACCTGCAATGTTCGTCTTCGAAAGCAGTTCTTTAAACTTATCGAAGTCGGCTCCAATGCCGCCTGGCTCATTACCGATCGATACAAAGAGAGTGACCTTCATTTCCTTCTGGGTCTTGAAGAACTCTTCCGCACGCTTCAACTCTGAATCGTTCTCCCATTGCAGTGAAGGGCTGACTGCCACGTAGGAATTAAAAAGTCCCGGCTTGGTCATCATTGCATGGATTGCAAAGAGTCCGCCGAGTGAGTGACCGGCGAAAATGCGGTACGGCTGAACTCGATATTGTTTCTCAATCTCAGGTATGAGTTCAGTCTCGAAGAATTTTAAAAAGTTGTCTGCTCCACCACTGGTTGGGAATTGCAGTTCGCCGGCGGGATTCTTTTGGCTGGATTTCACCGGCGTCAGATCTCGAGTGCGGTCAGTGTTGGTAACACCAACTACAATTAACTCGGGTATGCGACCGTTCTGGGTAAGGAACTCAATGGTACTCGCAGTGTGATTGATGTGAGCATCACCATCGGTCATGTAGAGCACGGGATAGCTAACCTTGCCGGTTTCATATCCCACCGGTGTACGAACCAGCACAACCCTGTCTTCACCCAGAACAGCTGACTTGATCGTCAGTTTCTTAACTGTGCCGGTCCGCGGTTGTGCGATTGCTGCAGTTGTAATTAATAAGAGAACTGCAAAGCCAGATAGCAATCGGAAAGTGTTTGGCATGCGGCTTGTGCGCGGATGAATAGTCATAGGTTCAACTCCAAAAAAGTGGGTTTATCTAAATCGTTGTAGCAGCAGCGCAGATGGGAGCGGTGATATTACTAGATTCAGTTACGCAGTCCAACCTTAAACTCGTCCGCAGATTACGCAGATTTGACTGATTGAGTTTGAGATAGTTTGGCTTCGTCCAAACATCTGCGGAATCTGTGTAACAAACCAACAACTTCCTGTTTTCTTCGCAAGTTTTTCGACGGCTTTGCCTGCTGTTGTGAGGCATGGCTTTGCCCTGCCGTAGCGAACCTTTCGTCGACGGGCTACGCCGTCATTTGATCTCATGCTGTCCGGGATTCGTTGGCCATACTAAAGGGCGCAGCCCAGTCCAATGCGCGACGTAACGGCAAGGCAAAGCCATGCCTCACAACAGGCGGCAAAGCCAACGTAATAGGTTTGGTTACGGCCTGAGCTGCGCTGTGTAATCTGTGGATGAAGTCGTCGATGTGAGGAAACCATTACTTGTCTATCTCGTCCTTATTAATGAGGAATTGAAGCGAACGAAGTGAAGTTAGTACTTCGTGATGTTTCGTGGATCGTTTCTGATCAAAGTCCAGAAGCGCGATCCACGAAATACACGAATCAACACGAACTCTATTCTAACGTTGTGTTGCTTTTGCTTGTGCGGCGCGCCATTCCGGTTTGCGCTCTTTTGTTGCCTGCGACAACGCTTTCTTTACGCCATTAGCGTCAAAGTCATTGGCATATACCGGAGTGCCCGGCTGCTGTTTCCACGATTCGTCGATCGTGCCGGCATCGACGCCGTCAAAGCCCAGTTCATCAAGCAGCTCGATTACTCTTGCCTTTGCCGCTCGATCGTCCCCGGCAACCGGCAAAGCGATGCGTCCCGATGTACCTGACGGCCGGCCCAGGCGCAGAAGGTGATCTGCGTAGATATTATTGAACGTTTTCACGACCGGCCGACCGAGTTGTTGTGACACCCAACGGCTCTCGGTTATTCCCTCCTCGATGCCGTCGATGCGACCATCGCGCTGCTGCGGATAATAATTACCGGTATCGATGACGATCACGTCGTCCGATACGCCCTTGAACAAATCATCCGGCAGTTTCGGGATGTTCTTCTCGGGTATGGTAACGATAACGAGATCTCTATTTCGTGCGGCGTCCTCAACCGTCACCGGGGTTGCGCCAGTCTCGCGCGCCAGGTCAGCCAATGACTCCGGCCCGCGGGAATTGGCAACGAATACCTTGTGACCCAATTCAGTCAGACGCCGTGTCAGAGTGCCACCAATCTGGCCTGCGCCAATAATTCCAATATTCATTTCTGACTCCTTTCGGGCAGCGATTGTAACCGCGAACGGTCTCGCAATGATTGTGCGAACGTTAAGATCCGATGTCCAAAGTCCAAATCCAATGTCCAAAGTCCAATGTCGAATGTCCAAAGTCCGGAGAGCCAACGGGCATTTGGACATAGGACATGGGACTTTGGACTTTGGACTTTGGACTTTGGACTTTGGACTTATATCCTACTACCGTGACGCTTTTAGCAAAACAAATAAACACGGCAGCACGACGGCGTAAGCAGTTAATTGAAATTTGCGAAACGCTGCCGGAAATCACTTACGAAAATGTCGGCAACGGACACATCGCCTTTCGCATTCGCAAAAAGATCTTCGCCTACTATCTTTTCGATCATCATGGCGATGGCATAATTGGGTTCTGCTGCAAATCTAACTTGAGTGAGCAACGACGGCTGATCAGAAGCGATGCTGAAACTTTTTTCGTGCCGGCTTATGTTGGTTCGAGAGGTTGGGTTGCGATGCGTTTGGACCTGGACGAGGTTGATTGGGAAACACTGAATGAACTTGTGCGGCAAGCGTATCAATTAACAGCCCCGAGAAAGTTGGCAGCGCAGCTTGAGTAGTTTGAATTTGCCAACGGTCGCCCTCGTCGAACAGAAGTCCCAACCCCTAAGACGCGAACGCTCTTCTGTCGGAGCGCGTCCGTCCTCGGCCGCCCCCGTCGAACGGTACCCTGGCGATTTCAACGTGAGCCAAACTCACATCGTTCGGAGTTACTGATGACTTCTGTTCGACGGGGGCGGCCGAGGACGGACGCGCTCCGACAGAAGAGCGTTCGTGTCTTAGGGGTTGGGACTTCTGTGCGACGGGAGATTGCAATGCGCCAGGCCCCTACTTGATCCCCACAACCATCGAATCCGGTCCCATCAAATGTTCGACCCGAGTTTCTTTGAAACCCGCTTCGCGCATCCACTGCGAACAATCCTGGCCTGTGTAGTCAAAACCACCTGGTGTTTCGATGAGCATGTTCAAACTCATCAATAATCCCGCCGCGTTCTGACGTCTCTCGTCGTCAATCAAAGCCTCAAACACAATCAACGCGCCCCCGTTCGGCAATGCGTCATATGCTTTCGATAACAGCATCCGCTTTTCGTCAAGGTTCCAATCGTGCAAGATGTGGCCCATCGTGATCACGTCAGCAGTTGGAATCTTCTCTTCAAAGAAATTGCCTTCTACAAACTTCAACCTGCTACTCAGTCCATGGGCGGCTACGTAATCATCGAAGATTGGTTGAACGGGAGCCAGATCAAAATTCGCTCCCGTAATATGTGAATGGGCCAGACACACTTGAACCAGCAAGCCTCCTTGAGCACCTCCTACGTCCACGACAGTTTTGTAGTTATCCCAAGGAAACTTTTCGGCGATCCCTCTTGAAGCTCCCATACTTAAGCCAGTCATTCCGGCGAGGAACAATCGAAGCCTGTGCGGATCGCTATAAAGACCTTCAAACAATCCATTCATTCCACTCTTGATTTCATTCTGCGGCAGACCCGTGCGTAATCCTTCGGTAAGAGTTCCCCAAAACCCATAAAGGCGTTCGTTCGCCATTTCCAACATGCCGCCGATGTAACTCAGTTTGTTTCGATCGAGGAACAGATCGGTATCGGGCGTATTTCGATAAAGACCGTCTTCGCGCTCGAGCATGCCGAGCGACACCAGCGCGTCAAAGAAGTCCCGCGCAGAACGTGGATGAAGTTGCAACCGCTCAGTTAATTGCTCTCCACTCAAAGGACCGTTTGCTAACTCAGTGAAGAGTCCCAGCTCAACAGCGCTTAAAAACGTTTTGGAACTCCAAAATCCCAATCCTAGTTGCATGATGTTCTCTGGCGTTACAGCCATCTTGGTTGACATTATTCAGCTCTCCTGAGATCCATTTAGTTTTGATTTACGATGTGATGCGATTGTACTCTAGATGAATTGGCAACCAAGCGAATTCATTTATTGATTGCGCCACTTTGACCTAAGATGCTGCTAAAAAACGAGACTGTTGAGGGTTACTGAATGTCTACACCTGACAACAATTATTCAACGGATGTTCTGCGTGAGTGGAAAGAATCTGCCGCCTTCTGGCGCGACCATTACCCATCGATCCGCACGATGTTTGCGCCTGCAACAAATGCATTGATCGAAGAGGCAGGAATCAACGAAGGCAATGCTGTGCTGGATGTCGCCGGTGGATCAGGCGAACCTTCATTAACCATTGCCGAGTTGGTAGGACCGCAAGGCTCTGTGACCTGCACAGATGCAGTAGCCGGCATGGTGGAGGCAGCAAAAGCTGAAGCAGAACGACGAGGTCTGCGCAATATGGAGTTTCGTCAGTGTCTGGCTGACTCTCTTCCGTTTGAGCAGGACACTTTCGATGTAAGTGTCTGCCGATTAGGCGTGATGCTCTTCCCTGATGTGGCAGCCGCCTTAAATGAAATGATACGAGTCACAAAATCTGAGGGGAGACTGGCTTTCGTGGTGTGGGGTCGCAACGAAGCGAATCCCTTCGGTCACACAGTCACGGATGTTCTTTCGCAATACATTGCAATTCCAGCAGCACCACCTGATGCACCGGGGGCATTTCGTTTTGCCGAACCAGGGAAACTAGCGCGCATGTTGACCGAAGCTGGAGCAGTTGGAGTTCGAGAAAGAGAACTAAATTTTCACATCGAAGCGCCTTTGTCGCTTGAGCAATTCTGGGAGATGCGATCTCATATGTCAGGAACCTTGCGAGATAAGTTAAAGAGCCTTCCACCTGAACAAGCTCGAAAGGTTGGTTTAGACGTTCAGAATGCAGTGCAGGAGTTTTTTCCAAACGGTCAGATGAGCTTTCCAGCGCAGATGTTAATCGTGTCGGGTCACGTACGCTAAGGATCAAAAGAAAGCGGAGACACAGGGCGGCTTGGGCCGCAACCAAACGGGCTTTGCCGCCTCTTGTGAGGCACGGCTTTGCCTTGCCGTTAAGTCGCGCATCTGAACTGGGCTACGCCCTTTGGTCTGGGCAACGATGAGGGCCTAGCCCGTCGACGAAAGAGTTCGCTACGGCAAGGCAAAGCCATGCCTCACAACAGCTGGCAAAGCCGGGCGAAAAACTTGCGAAAAAAACAAGAAGTTGTTGGTTTGTTACACAGAACACGAATTTGAGGTGCGAGCAAATCCGCATCCGAGGCGACGAGTCTTTGGTATATAACCGTTGAATATCGAGTGGACCAAGTGTACCGGCTTGAGGATTCGTGGGATCTTCAGGGGAAGTCGTGCCGTAATCGCAGTATTGTCTTTAAGCGGGATAGATTTGGTATCCTCGCCCTACTTACTAAACGCAGAATGCCCAGGAACATCTAATGTCATCGCCTCCACATCAAGTCACACAACTCTTGCAGAAATGGAGTGAGGGCGATGAGACCGCGCTTGCCAAACTGATGCCGCTGGTCCATGACGAACTCCACCGCCTTGCTCACCAACACATGAGGCGGGAAAGTGCCGGACATGTTCTTCAGACGTCAGCGCTGCTCAACGAAGCCTACATCCGGCTGGTAGACCAGCCACTGATTCGTTGGCAGGGCCGTTCACATTTCTTTGGCATTGCCGCGCGCTTGATGAGGCATATTCTCGTTGACGACGCTCGCAAGCGAAACGCTGCCAAACGCGGTGGTAGCTTTATTCAAGTCCCGCTCGACGAGGCTAGTACCGTCGTTCAGGAACAAGCGGCAAATGTCGCTGCACTTGACGACGCTTTGCAGCGGTTAGAGACGATCGATGAGCGGCAGGGGAAGATTGTAGAGTTGCGATTCTTTGGTGGACTCAGCATTGAAGAGACTGCAGAGATTCTGAAAGTATCTCCCGGCACGGTGATGCGCGACTGGACCTTCGCCCGCGCATGGTTACGAAATGAAATGAGAGTTGCGTAATTCAGATCAGACCACTGTCGAAGTTGTAAAAATAATCAGAGACCTCGGTCCTGGGACCGCAGGCGTCCTCGCCTGCCCGCGTCGAACGTAACCAGTGAGTTACTTCAACGACCTTGCTTAGCGAACAGTTGCGCACCGATCATGGTAGCGCGCAACGCGGGCAGGCGGGGACGCCTGCGGTCCCAGCACCGAGGTGTCCGATTATTTTCACAGCTTCTGCCATTTGGGGAAGTTTCGCTTCTTATGCAAGCCCTCAAAGGACCCTTCACGATTGGTCTCATGTAGTTGTTAGCTTATGATACCTTCCTTCTTCGATCGCCCTTGCTGGTTGCTTAGTCAGACCCAGATTCAAACATGCCCGACCCCCATTGGGAAAACCTGAAGGATTTGTTCCACGCCACGCTGGCATTGCCGCCCGGGGAACGCTCCGCCTACCTCGACGAGGCTTCGAACGGCGACGCGGCGTTACGTGAGGCGGTTGAATCACTGCTCGAGGCGCACTCAGAAACTAATAACTTTATTGACACGCCTGCCTATCAAGCTGCTGCAAGTATGTTGGCTGCTGAAGCCGATTTCACAACCAACCAGACCGTTGCTCATTACAGAATTCTTTCCCTCCTGGGCGAAGGCGGAATGGGAAGAGTTTATTTGGCGGAAGATACAAAGCTGGATCGTCGGGTTGCATTGAAGTTTTTGTCACGCAATTTCACGGAAGACCAGGATCAACTGCGACGTTTTGAACAAGAGGCACGCGCCGCATCAGCTCTCAATCATCCAAACATTCTCACGATTCATGAAATCAGCGAGTTTGAAGGGTATCGTTTTATCGCAACTGAATTCATTGAAGGTGAGACATTACGTGAACGCTTGCACTCCGAACTCAGTATCGATGATGCAGTCGAGATTTCGATTCAGATTGCCTCTGCGCTGGTTGCCGCTCACCGGGTTGGTGTTGTTCATCGCGACATCAAGCCAGAGAACATCATGATTCGTCGCGAAGACGGTCTGGTGAAAGTGCTCGACTTTGGAGTGGCTAAAATGTCGCGCGCTTCCTCGATTGAGCGCGTGAAGAGTGTTGAAGCGCACGTCTCTGCTCATCTTAAGACTGGACCCGGCGTCGTGATAGGCACTGTTGCCTACATGTCGCCTGAACAAGCTCGCGGTGAATCTGTGGATGCGCAAACTGACATCTGGAGCCTTGGCGTCGTGCTCTACGAGATGATCGCCGGTACCTCACCGTTTATCGCCGCTACGTCGAACGAAATCATTTCAGCGATTTTGGCGAAGATACCGTCGCCGACATTGTCTCGCTACTCACATGACCTGCCGGACAAGCTTGAGGACACGGTCGCCAAAGCGCTGACAAAGAACAAAGACGAGCGTTATCCGACTAGCCTGGAGCTGCTAAACGATCTGAGACACCTGAAGCAATCGCTTCAGATTGACGCAACCGTGGACCGCGATGTTGCCTCTTACGCGATGCCAACGACACAACAATCTTCAAGTGCCGAATACATTGCGAACCAGATCAAGGTTCATAAACGCAGTGCGATCGCGCTTGGGGCAATAATTCTGCTGGGCGTTGTGAGTGGGATTGCGTTTTACGAATGGCGAGCGAGACGTGCAGTCGCCGCGACAGCGCCTAAGATCCAATCTCTTGCTGTACTCCCGCTGAAATCGCTCGATTCAACTCAGAACTTCCTGGGGGTTGGAATTGCCGATGCGGTCATCAGAAGAATTAGTCAAACAGGACAACTGACCGTCAGACCTACAAGCGCTGTGCTTAAGTATGTCAAAGAGGACACTGACAGTCTGACGGTCGCACGGCAGCTCAGTGCCGACGCAGTTCTCGAAGGCACAATACAAAGCGCAGGCGACCGCCTGCGCGTCACAGTCAATCTCTTGCGGACGACCGACGGTGCCTCACTCTATTCAGACACCTTCGATCTGACAAAGGCTGACGTGTTTGCGATTCAAGACAAAGTGGCCCAGCAGGTCGCGTCCCGATTGCAAGTTAGCTTTAAGAGCGACCAACCCGGACAAAGTAACGATAAATATCCGACTGATCCGAAAGCGTATGAATACTACATCAGAGGTGTGGCCAGTCTCGATGAGCGTGGTTACGAGGAAGAGGCAATGCCTCAGATGCGCACGACGATCGACTACTTCACGCAATCAATCGCAATCGATCCAAAGTACGTTCTCAGCCACGCTAAGCTGGCGTTCGCATACGCATGGACAGCGGCCCAGATTGAACCAGGCAATGCTCGTTGGGCTGAGTTGGCCAAAGAGGAAATCAAAAAAGCCCAGGAATTAGATCCTAATGTTGCCGAGACATACTTCGCTCATGCTTTTTTGCTCTGGAACTCTTACGGGGGCTATCAAACTGAAGCCGCAATTCGAGAACTGCTGCTTGCAAAACAACTCAATCCAAACAGTTGCAGTGCAGACTTGCCGGCGCTACTGGGCCATCTTGGTCTTGATGATTTGGCAGCGCGAGAACTTCAGCGTGCGCTGAATATCGACCCCACCAGTCAGAGCCTGAAAGATTTGAATCTGATCTTGCCTTTTATGCGAGCCGATGCGGACGCATTCTATGCAGCGCGTCAAAACCCCGGCCCCTTTGTCCGAGTGGATCCATGGTATTACCTGCGAAAAGGCTTACTGGATGACGCCCAGAAAGCGATTGACGAAAGACTTGCCAAAACAGCGAACGATCCCCACGTCAGGCTCCAAGAGGCTCTTCTTCTCGCCTTAAGAGGCAAATTCGCTGAAGCTGAATCGAGAGTTCCAGAACCTCTTGCGAAAGTCGAACTAAACAGCATGAATCGCCACCATTGGACCTACTTCGCGGCGTGTGTTTATGCATTGACGGGAAACACCAGCGAAGCCGTTAGATGGTTGAAAGAAACTGCAAACACCGGCTTTCCAAACTATCCTCTCTTCGAACGCGATCCCTTTCTGAATCGAATACGACAAACGCCTGAGTTCATTCAGTTCATGTCAGATCAAAAGGCTCAGTGGGAGAAGCTTCGAGAAGAATTCGGTTCGTAGAAAACCAGGGGAGCTTTATCTTAACTTCACCGGGCGTTATCTCATTCTCACCGGGCTTTAGCCCGGTGTTCTCGTAAGGTTTAGGCGCAGGAACCGTTTTAACGGTTTCCCGTGGGTTATGTAACCAGGGCTCAGCGAGTGAATGAAATAGCGCGTGCGAGGCAAACCGTTGACCTATCACCGGGCTAAAGCCCGGTGAGAATGAACGGAAACCTCGGCAAGACTAAGGGTTCTTCAGGTAAAGACTCTATTTAATTTGGTTGAAGAGCTTTGTTGCTCGCGCCTGGTCGATCCGCTGAAGTATTCGATACTGCTGCAAAGCAGCGTTTCGATTATTCAATGCGACATATGACATCCCGAGATTGTAGTGTGCTGAGGCATAATCAGTTTTTTGCTGGATCGCAATCATGTAGCTCTGAACGGCCTCCTGATAGTGACCTAACCGATGTAGCGCGTAACCCAACTCGTTATGGGCTTCAGGATAGTTGGACTGTATTTCGATCGCTTTCCGTAACTCAGCGACTGCCTCGTTATAGCGTTCGAGATCGTTGTAGCACCAACCGAGGTTGTATTCAGCAGTGGCATTGCCGGGGCGGAGTTCCAAACCGCGCTTATAGGAATTTGCAGCTAAAGCGCATTGCTTTGTGTTGTAGTAATAAACGTCGCCCAGGCCCAGGTGCGCCAGCCCCATATCAGGCTTGAGCCGAATCGCTTCCTGATACGCCTCAATAGCTTCCGTATAGCGGCCCAGGTTTCGCAGAGCGTAGCCCATCTCGTTGTACGCTTCGGGATAACTCGCTTGGTAGCTAATCGCCAACTTCAGTTCACGCACAGCGTCGTCATAGTTCTTCTGTTCGTTATGAAGCCAACCAAGTTCGTAACGTGCTCCGGCGTAGTCAGGCTTGATGCGAGTAGCGGAATTGAATGCGGCGACAGCTTCGGCGTACCGCTCTAACTCCTTATACGCATACCCCAACTCAAATTGAGCTGCGGCATTATTTGGCTGTTGAGTGATGACGCGTTTCAGAGGATCTATCGCTGATGTATAGTCTTCCTTATCGTTGTAGATCCAACCAATGCGGTACCACGCGCTTGCCATCGAAGGATTTAGTTCGACGGCCTTCAAATATTGTTCGAGTGCTTCGTTATATTTTTGAGCGCTATACAGCGTCTCGGCCCGCTGGTAATAACCTTCCGCGGTCGTTGTCTTTGTATCCGTTGTGGTGCGCGTAGGCGTCACTCGCCTGGCGGGTGAGGTGGTCGTTGTCCTTCGTGGCGTTGTTGTAGGCTTAGTTGAACTACGAGTGGTACTTCCTCCAATCATGCCGCCACCAGTTACAGGTCCTGAATCATGTTGAGCCAGCGCTACGCTGCCACAACCGAGCATAAGAAGAACAATAATCACGAGGGATAGACGAGGGATGAAGTTAGACATCGGCTGCTCCTTGAGTGGACGACGGTTAGCTGATGGCATTATAGCGCTGCGGCAATTGCGATGTAATCCCCAGGGAATTTCAGATTGAAGATTTAAGATTTAAGATTGGTCTTTGATTTTTGGTCTTCGGTCTTTGGCTTTCGGCGCTGCTGAAGCGATTAAACCGAAGGCCAAAGACCAAAAACCAAAGACCAATCTTAAATCTGAAATCTTCAATCTGAAATCACAATATGTTCACCGCTCGACCTGCCAGCAAGGCAATGACCACCAGCGAAATCGATGCTTGAATCATCATGAGAACTTTCGCCCAACGAGACAGGACGGGTACGTCAGTCGGAGAGAAAGCAGTGCTGGTGTTGAATGCGAGGAAGAGGTAATCAACGAAGTTCGGTTCCCATTCCTCTTCACCGGCTGCAACCTTTGCCTCGGGATGCATGGTCATCTGCGGAAACAGGAATGCTCCGTCTGTGTGTCCACGTGTTAGAGCTCTCTGATGAGGCCCACCTCCATCCAAATGCCAATACCATGAAGCAAACACTAAAACGTTCGCTGCCCACAGCAAAGCCGCAGAGCGCAAGAGTTGAGATGGCGTCACTTCATGTATCGTCACTAACCTGATTAGCAATGCCAGCGATAAGATCATCGCCGCCGTAACGACGCAGTTTAGGATAGTGCCCAACAACTCATTCACTTCATGATTACCACGGCGATGGGAAACACTGAGGGGCACCAGAAGCGACATCACAACAGTTGGAATTAGCCAACGGGGACCGCTCAGCATATTCGGAGGCAATGCGGCATATAAACCTGCCACCGCCAGCATTGCGACGCGATTAGGCCAGCGCGGTTCCGCATTTTTCGAAACACTGAGTTGCATACTCACTCAACTTGCCTTTGAACGTCCGGTCTTACCCAACCGTTGCGGATGCGTAACTGCTGTGCCGTCGGGTTTGGTAGGCTGACCAACGTAAATGCCTTGAAGGTGTGCGTGCCGAACATCATGGGGATCTCAATCTCCTTACCATCACGAACCACAGTGAGCTTTACGGACTTACCGCCGAGCGAATCGATCGGATAGCCAATCGCTGACTGACCATCGACCTTTACGATCACATCCTTAGGACGCAATCCAGCGGCCGAGGCAGCTGAGTTTGGCTCAACAAACTGGACGGCAAAACCACTAGCCGTCCGGTTGACAGAAAAAGGGATATCCACTTCTCGCTGTTCGTTTTTTTCAAGCTGATAGCCCGCATAACCAAATATCTGATGATAGTTCGGGACCTCGGTTCCAAAAACGTACTTGCGATAGAAATCGTGATAGTCCTTTTGGGTCATTCGATTGATGACTGCGATCATATCTTCCGTCGTAAATCCTCGGCCGCGTTTATAGAAGTCCGAAAACAGAGACCGCATTACATCGTCAAGGCTTCGCTTACCGTTCGTATCGTTCAGGATTGAAAGATCGAGCAACGCTCCCAGATTCTCTCCCTGTGTGTAATAAGAGATAGCGAACGCGACCGGCGTGTCGTAGCCCACCCAGGTTGAGACCGACGATTCGGCTGGCGAAATGTAAGTTCGTGCCTCGTTGTTTTCGAT
>Ga0068856_100005587_pt1 | contig 12378 bp, 19 predicted proteins | sample KBSCornC62_FD_66595 | JGI IMG/M metagenome (GOLD analysis project Ga0068856, IMG submission 66595) | Corn rhizosphere microbial communities from Kellogg Biological Station, Michigan, USA - KBS Corn C6-2 | ecosystem: Host-associated > Plants > Roots > Rhizosphere > Soil ...
CTGTCCTCGTTGCGGGAAGACGAGAGCGTATCACCGGGTTTATCCCACACGATACGCACCAGCAGCGCCTATTGCTGCTGGTGGCATTTTCCTGGCGATTGTATTTGATCAGAGCCGTAAGCCGGAGTTTCGTTGCGAGCAGTGTGGGACGAGTTTTCATTCTCACACAATTGTCTCGCGAGTTTTCCAGTTGTTTTGGGCATGGTTTGTTCTGGCGGTGCTGGCAATCATCGCGGTCATCATCTGGAGTATTGCAGCAGAGATTTGGTATCGTTAATTTTATGCCGCCTAACACAGCGCTGGAGCCAATGCCGGATGGCGCATTCAGTTCCGCATTCGCGGGCTACATTCTTTCGTTCCGGCATGGCTCAGCTTTTGGACGTTAGGCGACTAATCATGATATCATGAAAAGACACACAATCGCAGCAGGCACCGCGTTATTCGCGGTAGCGTGGTGGTTAGTGTGGCGATATGGCACGAGCGACTGGTTTGAGACTCGCAGTTTCGCCTATCAGGTTTTGACCGCAGCCTTTTTGATTTTGTGGTGGTGCATTCCCGTTGGTGCCTGCGTGGAGGTCGTAGGTGCGGCTTTCTCGCAGCGCGTCCGCGACTCGATAACGAGCCACAAGCTTGTTCATGTGATGTGGTTCGTCTTGGCGGGAGCGATAGCATTCACCCTACTTGCACCGATTATTTACGCCGCGAAAACAAAGTGGTAATTTCTATGTCGTCTAACACAGCGCTGGAGCCAACGCCGACTACGCCGTGCAGTTTTCGCTGCAGGTTTTTGGTTGGCGGGAGTCACCGGCGGCGTGGCTCAGCTTTTGGTCGTTAGGCTGACTCCATGCGTAAGTCATTACCATACGAGATTCTCGCAACCATATCGGCGATAGTTGGCGCAGGCGTTTTAGTTGCTATTTATTTTCCGATTCTCAATCCTGGCCAGTATCGGATTGAAGCGCATCACGAGGTCCCTTCAGTCGTTTTTTACATTGTTGCCACGCCATTTCCGCTTTTGATTTTAGGAGCGGCATGGTATTGGAATCGCAAGGCGCAGCAGATGAAGCGAGACGAAGATGATGATCACAAACCGTCAGCCTAACCAGTCGCCGGAGCCAGCGTGGTTGGGCGCATCCGTTTTGCGCTTGAGCGTTTCGGTTCGCCGCGTCACCGTTCCCACGTGGCTCAGCTTTTTTCGTTAGGCATCATTTGACACTATGAAAACATTCCACAGTTTCCTGTTAGCAGTTTGCGTTCTTACGCTTGCCGGTTGCTCGCCAGCCGCAGAGACAAGCGCCACGACGAATGACACTTGGCGGCTAGATGAGATGGCACGGCGTGACACGCAATCTGCCGATTTTGCCCACAGCGTTAAGCGATTTTACGAAGCAATCGAAAAGAAAGACTGGCCGACCACCTATGACATGAGGACATCCGATTTCAAGCAGGATGTGACTCGGAGCACCTATCTCCAACAGATGGCTGATGATAGAGAGCACCTCACGAGCTACAAGGTTTTGAATGTCCGCACACATTCAGGCATGAGCGGCGGTTACACGGCAGCTGAGATTATTATGGAGTTCCACGAAGGCGGGATGGTCTCCTATAGCTCCGCGCGTTGGAAGATGCGGGATGGAAAGTGGCTGTGCGATGAGCCAGGATTGAGCGGTTTTCTGACGAGCACCAGAATTCCAGATTGGATTACACAATGAAGCCTAACACAGCGCTGGAGCCAATGCCGGATGGCGCATTCAGTTCCGCCTTCGCGGGTGATGGTGTTATGTTCCGGCATGGCTCAGCTTTTGTCCGTTAGGCCACTCGATGCGCCATGCGATTCCTTACTCTTACATTTTTGCTTTTATTGATGGGATGCGCCAAGCCTCACGATGACCCCGCCACCGCCATCACTATCGGCCCAGATTCTACTCCGCGCGATTTCACGGTTGGTCAGTCATCCACTTGCGAAATTCATCACATTCAGATGCAGCGCACCAGCGTTCGAGTCGTTTATGGGTTGCTTCGTTCGAGTTCATCGGCACAAGCGAGATACGAGGCCAGCAAGACAGCATTTCCACATGCCGAGACATGGGTTGGCGGCGGCTGCGTCGTAGCTCCGGGTATCAGCGCCACAAACGCATTCATTTATACTTGTCGAGAGTGCAAGAAAGCGGCAAGCAACTGGGATTCACAGCATGATTATCACTGAGTGGCCTAACCAGTCGCCGGAGCCAGCCGTAGATAGCGAACTGGTGCCCCGAAATTGACCTTGCATTCCATATCAACAGAAAGCCCACTCAATCAAGAGTGGGCTTTGCATTTAAATTCAGAAACTCACTTCTTCGCAGCCTTCTCCGCCTTAATCTTTGCCCATCTCGCTTTCTGAGCCGCTACAATTCTAGCCCGTCCTTCAGCGCTCATCTTCTTACGAGCCTTCTTCGCCAGTTTAGGAGCAGAGGATTTAGCAGCAGTCTTGGACGCTTTGACCTTAGCCCAACGTTTTTTTTGAGCAGCGGCGATGCGAGCTTTTCCAGCCGCGCTCATTCCACCCTTTTTCTTCGCCGGTTTGGAGATGGGAGCAGTTTGGGTTTCGCTGCCAAGAATAGCAGCCAGTTCTTTTTCAAGTTTAGCGATCTTTTCTTGAAGATCGGCGGCTTGGCGTAGTTGTGATGGAGTTAGATTGATAATGTTCATAACTTGATTAAAGCACTGGTTCAAACTTATGGGAAGCGCAAAATGTAAGGCTATCCTTACACTCAGCATTCATCTTACACGAGCTTTAAGTTCCAGCTGTGATTTATCTGCCACAGTTTTGCTCACAACCCAACACTGATACGCACGCCCACTCCCCTCCCTATAATACGTGGCAACCATTACCAGCGCATCTTCAAACCCATCACCGTCCAAATCGCCTCTACACAGTTCAGACACATCATAATCACACACATCGTCACTAAACCTGATACCGTTATCTTTAAGTTTAAGTGCGTGGATCTGGTGTTTAGATGTTGGACCGGTGCAATCATTCAACGTCATCCCCTTTTCAGCATCTCTCTTCAATTCCTCTCCCTGCTCCCGTTCATTCCAATTCAACAACGAGACTGGCAGATATTTTAGATCCTTGGCTCTGAACAATGACTGGTTTGATGGTTGAGCCTGTTCCATAAAGCTCAAAACCCGGTCCGTCGCAATAAACCAAGATTCGGTTGATAAATCTGCTGTGGTTTGTGCCGTAAACCCAGCCAGTTTTGCTTGCCTATACTCATTCACCGTCTCAACCAAGATATTTGTTCTGTTCAATGTCAGGAAGTGGTAGGCGTTCGTATCAATTGTGCCTGTGTTGACCTTGCAGTTTAACAGACTGCGAGCACTTTCTTGATTGATCTGGGAAACGGTGAAGTCGGCAAATTTAAGCGGTTCAATCAGTCTGGGTGCGATCTGGGTCTGGGTGGTATTGGCTTGTTTGGATTTACAGCCAACGATCAGCAACCCGGAGATGAGAGAAATCAGCGGAAAAGGTATGGCATGACGGAGCAAATTCATGCCAGCCAATCTCTGCCCTACCTAAATCCAAATCAATCAAAATCCCATATCTGGGATATTTACTTGAATCACTGCTCAAACATCTCGCTGATCGTGCACTTCAACCGGTCGCACAGTTGTTCTAGGGTATCGAGCGTGATGTTTTGTTGACCCAGTTCCAGCCGATGCAGTGTCGAGTCAGAGATGCCGGTTTTACGTGAAAACTGCTGAAAAGTAAGGTCGCCGCGTCGTTTTCTAAGGAACGTCGCTAGTTGCTTCGCCAGTCTTTTCTGTGCCATGACTGGATGTTGCAACCGCTCCAATCCCACAAGTGGGATATTTTGCTTTACGCGATGATTGGTGGGGGGCTAAATTCGTTCATGAAATCCATCTGAATGGGCTGATGGAAACAGAAAGGTGTTTGATGAAACCGAATCAGATCGCGTATGTAGTTTTGGGGTTGGCAGTGGTGGTGTTTTTGTATGAGTTGCACGCTATTCATGGCCAGAAAGCGGAAGCGCAGATATTGCTGGCCCAGATCAAACATAATCAGACGCCAGAAGCCGGGTCATTATTCAGAGCGTTCTTCGATGGCTTAACTCTCGGCTCCTTTGCTAAAGATGGCATTTTTACAGAGGCGGATAAAAGTGAGAATGAATACAAACAGCTTTCAGCTCAATGGGTCAATCTGGTCAACCGTAACGAAGAGTCGGTGCAAATACGGAATTGGAGCATCGGCATCGGCTGTCTGACTATTATCCTCATGCCGATCTCATCCAAAAAGAAATCTGGTTGATCGGTCTTGGTGGCAACTGCAGCTTTACCCGCCCCTCCCTCTGAATCCGCCTGCTCACTGGTATAATAGTTTGAACATGGAATTTCAGCTCTCGTAGCTGAGGTTTCATCCCACCCCGCCCCGTCCCCAGCCCGGTCTTTATTGACCGGGCTTGTTCATTTCCACCCCCAACCATTAACCAAAGAAAGGAACAGCCATGATCACCCTCGAAGCCAACTACAGCAAAAAGATCGGTCTACCCGGATACAGCAGCCATCAATTCAGCGTCACCCTCAAATCCGAACTGTCAGACGTATCGCAGGTTGAACAAGAATCCGCCCGGCTCTATGACGTTCTGCAGCAAAGTGTGGATAGCAACATCCAGCAGATTGGATTCTTGCCCAACGAAGCCAAACCTAACGGGAATGGAAATGGCCACAGCAACGGTAACGGTCATCAAAAGCCCCAGGATGACAAATGGGCCTGCTCCGATAAACAGCGGGAACTCATCCTCAAGATCACCGAGGAACACAAGCTCGACAAAACCAAGGTGGACCAGCTCGCCCAAGACCGCTTCGGCAAAGGCGTGAAGCAGTTGAACAAGCTTGAAGCGTCTGGATTGATCGAGGAATTGCTGGAACAAACCGGTCAAACCAAGCCCCGGAGCCAACGGTTTCAGAAAGCAGGTGCCCGATGATTGCGCTGGTTGAACCGCTGGTAGGCAATAATGAGCCGGTCCCGATCACTACGCTTCAGAAAAGGGTCTCAGCATCGAGATTGAACTGCTGGCTGCAATGCCGGCTCAAGTTCTTCTTCCGCTACGTCCTGAAGCTTACCAAGCCCAAGACCGCTGCGCTTCATTACGGTTCCGTCGTTCACCTCGTCCTGCAGCAATGGAACATGGCGAGGTGGCGGAAGCAGCCGTTCGAGATCGCGAAGCTCAAGCAGGTGTTTGACATGGGCTGGGCAGAGCAAAACCAGATTGATTGGGATGGTGAAGAACCCGACCAAAAGACCTCGGCCTGGAATGTGTTGGAGCGCTACTTCACGGACACCCCCATCAAAAGCAATGAGATGCCGGAAGCCGTGGAAGTGCCGGTGGAAGCCGATCTCGGCAAACACGGTCTGCCTGTGCTTGTCGGGGTATTGGACCTGGTTCGGAGCGGTGGACGCATCGTAGATTTCAAAACTACGGGCAAGACACCGGACAACGAATCGGCCCTGCACCAAAACGGCACGCAACTCGACTGCTATTCCGTGCTCTACCGCGAAGCTACCGGCAAACGTGAAGGGGGACGGGAATTGCATCACCTCGTCAAAACGAAGCAGCCCAAGGTCGTCATCACCCCAACCGAACCGATGTTGGAATATCAACGTAATCGATTGTTCCGGTTGATGGAGAACTACGTTGAAGGGTTGGACCGGGGTGACTTCGTGCCGGCTATCGGAATGCAGTGTGTCGGCTGTGAGTTCCAGCATGAATGCCGTAAATGGGATGGAGGGCGGCATGGATGAACATCACATCAACGGCATGGTGCGAAAACTCAAACCCGTGCTCAACGATCCGCTCAAGGCCAAGGTCATTCTGCAACGCTATTGGCGGACCAGAATGGCTTTGGTCTGGCTGATCGAAGATGTGCATCGGGCCGCAAATGAATTGGAAGTGGCTTTGACTGAAAGAGAAGCCAGGGCCGTTCTGGAGACCTTGCACCGGCAACACAACCCGCAACTCGGCCTTCGTTGGGAAGATCTCACCGGTCACATCGAAGCCTATGTTCTGGGTCGGAAATTAACTAAACGCGAAGTGAAGCAGTTCGTCGGCAAAGACAAATTGATCATTCAGCGTTAAACCAAAACAACCATCAACGGCCGGGCATCCTCACAGGTGTCCGGCCTTTTTTATGCCCAAGAACCCATCAACCACTCGCAGACTGAAGATTGAAGAACACGGCGATAGTTGGCGAGGTCAGTTCAAACCCAAGATCCGTTTAATCGGACGTTGGCTGGAGAAGGCTGGGTTTAAGCCCGGCAGTCATGTCCACGTCGTCTGCGTCGCTCCCGGTGTCCTGCAACTCAGATCCACCGACGTTCCCACTCAATCTACTTAACTTCATTTCACCAAGGTCAGCCATTCTTCCGGAACCCAATTATCCCAGGTCTCAGTTTTGCTCGGGTCATCGGAAATGGAAATCTTGTAGATCCAGCGGCCGTCCTTGAACAGGATTTTGATGAAGTAGCCTTCGTATGGCTCGTTCTTTCCGCTATTCACACGGACCTTGTTCAGCTCGGAAAATCGCGGTGACACATTCACAGTATTCATCAAAGCTCTACCACCAACGCTGATTTATTTATTCAGCGCCTGCTCCACCGCCACGCCCAGTTCCCTGCCTCGAACCTCTTTCGCGATGATGACGCCATGCTTGTCGAGTAGGTAGGCCATCGGAATGGACTGAACGCCATATTGTTTGGCGATCTTGTTGCCCCAGCCCGCGCCGTCAAAATACTGGGCCCAAGTCATGCCAGCAGCCTGGGTATACGCCAAGACGGACTTCTGCTCCTGGTCAAGGCTCACGCCAATGATATCAAACCCCGATTTATGATATTTTTGATACGTCGCGATGACGTTGGGCATTTCAGCTTTGCAAGGACCACACCAAGTAGCCCAGAAATCCACCAACGTCACCTTGCCACGATAAGCCGCCACTGACAGCGGTTTACCATAAAGATCTTTTTCACTGAAATTGGGAAACCGTTGACCGACCTCCAAGCCTTCAGGGATGGTCAAATCCACCGTCGCGTCCACTTGATTCAGCTTCGTCAGCGAGATGGCGGCTCCTTGAGCAGCTACGGTTCCAGGGAAATCAGTCGCTACTTTGGCCCAGATCGCCTTCGCCCTAGCCGTATTGGTCAAACCATCGGCATAGATGTGAGCGTCGAGCAGATAAAGGCGCGCAACCTGTTCACGATTGCCGTCTTTGAGGTGTTTCACGATGAGCGCATTGATCGCGGCCAGGTTGTCATCGAAGTTCGTGCCGGTGCTAGGAGCGGATTCAAACTTTTGCTTCAAGTCGGCCGTCACCTTTGCGAGGTCCGGCGCGAAATCCACCAGTTCAGGCTTGGGAGGTTTGGCAGGTTTTACCGGTGTTGTCTGGCTTGAAGCAGGCCAACCCAAGGTCAATAACACGGCACAGAGCAATAGTTTCATAAGCACCCTTCGTTTCAATTTCCGTTCGCAGCCTAGCGCATGGCGAAATGGTCGCAACGGCAAAATCAATCTTTCGGTCCATGCACATAAAGCCGAATCCACCAACAAAAAGGAAAAACAATGCAAACACTTGAACAACCAAAACTCGAATCCATCACCCTCTACTACCGCGAAGGCTCATCCGACAAAGTTTACCAGTGCCAGATCGAAGCTGCTGGTGAACGCTTCGTCGTCAACTTCGCGTATGGCCGGCGGGGATCTACGATGAACACCGGGACCAAAACAAATGTGCCCGTGGAATACGAAAACGCGAAACGCATCTTCGACAAGCTCGTGAAAGAGAAGAAGTCGAAGGGCTATTCACAGGGCGAAGCTGGCACTCCTTACCAACAACCGGAGGCAGAGGTTTTCACTGGGATATTGCCACAACTCCTGAATCCGATTGAAGATGCCGAAGTCCAACGCCTCCTCCACGACGACCATTATTGTGCGCAGGAGAAGTTTGATGGCCGGCACCTGCTCATTCATAAACAAGATGTCGCCATCCACGGCATCAACAAAAAGGGACTGCTGACGGGTTTGCCTGAGACGGTATTCAAAGACATCTACAACATGCCCGGTCATTTCATTCCTGATGGTGAAAGTGTCGGCGATGTTTTCTACGCCTTCGACCTGCTCATGGTAAATTACGAGGATCTGCGGCCGTATCCTTACCGTGAACGTCTGACCGCGCTGATGAACTTGTTGGCCAGTAGTCAGCATCCGTTCGTTAAATACACGGAGACGGCCTTTACGACGCAACAGAAGGTGGCTTTGTGGCAGCGGTTGAAGGCTGAGAACAAGGAGGGCATCGTGTTTAAACGGTTGGATGCGCCTTACACCGCTGGCCGACCCAACTCCGGTGGACCTCAGCTCAAGCACAAGCTCTACGCCACGGTCTCTTGTGTCGTGTCCAAGATTAATCAGCGGCGGAGTGTGGAAGTCAGGCTGTGGGGTGAGGATGGCTGGATGCCGTGTGGGAATGTCACGATTCCAGCTAATCACAAGATCCCGGAAGTGTGTCAGGTCATTGAAGTCCGCTACCTCTACGCTCATCGCGCCAGCAACGCTCTGTATCAGCCAGTTTATCTCGGGCCCAGGACAGATGTTGACCCGGAGGAATGCCTGATCAGTCAGCTCAAATACAAGCCGGAGGACGAGCCATGATGCTCAATCGTCGGAAAGTGAAGTTGTTTGCGCTGGAGATGGCAAAATCCAGGGCGCACAAGTTCACGCGGGTTGGCCAGGAGTTCTACGACCGCTGTGAAGCCCAGTTGAAGAACTACATCCGCAGCGAAGTTCACCGTCATCCCTCGGTCGGCAAGACCATCAAATGACACCAATTTGGTGTCAAATCCACCAACGAACCAAATTGGTTCGCAACCCAACCGGCCAGCCATGCGTTCCGCGTATTGCTGGCCTGCATATTTAACGAAAGGAAAACCATGAACCCAGAAATCATGCTCCCCGTGCCGGAGTTGAAACAGGCACTCACCGGATTCAATAAACTCATCGGCAAGAAAACAACCCTGCCCGTGCTTAGTTGTATCCGTATCACCCGCCAGAAGGATGGCTTGGTGACGCTGCAAGGCACGGACCTCGACGCTCACGCTACCTTCACGCTCAACAACACCCAGCAAGGCGAAGCAGTGGATGTGCTGGTGCCGTTGGAACAGTTGAACAAGGCGTTCAAATGCAGCGCCAGCAAAGACAGTGTGGCGTTGGTTTGTGAAGGCAAGAACACGAAGCTCCGCTACAACCTCGGTGGTAATCCAGTTCATCAATCAGTGAACACCATTGAACTGGATCAATGGCCGCCCATGCCCACCATCACAGCGCCCGCCACACCCTTGCCGCCTGGTTTTGGGGAGGCGTTGAAGCAAGCGATGGCCTGTTGCAGTGATAATCCGACGCGCCAAGTGCTGCGCGGAGCCTGCCTCGATGCCCGGGACGCCAAAGCGCATTACGTCGTGGGCACGAATGGCCAGTTCCTGTATTCCGCCAACTCGTTCACCTTCCCGGTCAAAGACGCCATCATCGTGCCTGACAGCAAGTTCATCACTGGTTCAGGGTTGCTGGACAGTGAATCTTGCTCCTTAACCGTGCAGCCCGGTAAAAAGCCGTCAGGGGTGAAGCATCTCTGTTTGCAGAACAAGCAGTGGCAGTTCGTGACCAAGGAGATTGACGGGCAGTATCCAAACTGGAAGCAGTGTGTGCCAATGATCAATGGTTCATGGACGCTGGTGAAACTCAGTCCAGCAGCGATTGAACAGTTGCTGGCCGTGATCCCCAATCTGCCAGGGAAAGACATGGAACACCAAACCATCCGGCTACGCATGGCAACCAAAGAGCTCTGGGTGGAGGGCCGGAACAAGGAAGACAAGGAGTGGACGAAGGTGGCCGTTACCGATGTCCGCATCACGGGCAAGGCGAAGGAAATCTGTCTGAATCGCAATTATCTGATGCCGGCATTGAAGTTCGGCCTTAACGAACTGGCGATCCAAGATGAACTCTCGCCCATGGTGTGTAGCAAGGAAGGCAAACGCATGGTCATCATGCCGGTGAATCCTAAAGGCCCGCAGACCGCCACACCAACCCCTCAACCCATCACCCCGCCAAAGCCTGAAGCTGCGGCATTACCTGAAAGGACACCTGAAATGCCTAAAACCACCGTAAAACCTGAACCCGCCAAACCCGACCCCACACCCTCACTGCTCGATCAGATTGAACAGGTCAAGGAATCTGCGAAACACCTGGTTCGCGATCTGACTGGCCTGACCGACAGTGTGAAGCAGATGGAGAAGGACCGGCGCTTGAACGAAAAGGAACTGGAAAATGCCCGTGCTGTCTTGAAAAAGCTCCAGCAAGTCTCGATCTGACCGCAACCCAACCTGAACAGCCAGGCATCTTTCATGGTGTCTGGCTGTTCTATCTGAAAGGAGACCCAATGCATGAAAAGCAACTCAACAAGTTCATTGGCTACGGTATCACGCTCATCATCGCTTACTACATCGTCGGCGCTTTCATTCCGATGCTGACTTGGACGGTGATTGGGTTGGTGGTGTGGCGGATTTATCAAGAACACAGACATTTAAAATGAAAGGAAATATGGCTGATTATTTTACCAACTTTAGTTTGATCCTGCGGCTAACGAAAGAGCAGCAGGAATATGCACTCAATCTCGTGAAGGAAGTGGAGGCATATCGCAACGAAAACCAGCAGCTACCAATCGACTTCCCTGCCAGTTTACGGGATGAGGTGGAGAACTGGGTGTTTGAAACTGAATTAGCAAAGGACGGGATCTGGCTGCATTCTCAATACGGCGGTCAGGAAGTGGTCTGTCAGTTCATCCAGCATTTATTACAAAAGTATGACTTCGCTCCATCCGTAAGTTTTGAATGGTCACATGATTGCAGCCAACCCAGAACCGATGCGTTTGGTGGTGGCGCTGCGTTCATCACTGCTATCGAGGTCAAATTGTTCAGCACGTCGGAATGGTTGCAAAATCTTTCCAAGGAATTGCCGGCGAAACCGACTAAAGAGCACCTGTTCAGTCCAAACACCCATCTCTGCGTCAAATGCGGTATCCATGCTGACGATGATTTGGTGGAAAACTCACCCTGCACCCATTAACCTCAACCCAAGGAAACATCATGGGTCTCACCATCCATTATAAATTGAAACACACGGGCACGGATAAAACCGCCCGTACCCTGATTGAGCGCTGCATCAAGCCGCTCAAGACCTGCCGTTCAAAGAAGTGCAGGACATCGTGGATCTGACTGGCGAAACCTGCAAATTCGACCAGCACGACAAGGAATCACCGTTACGCTGGCTGCTGATTCAGGCGGATGCGACACTCAAGCTCGACGAACATAGCTGGCTTGGTGTTCCTCCTACCAGAATCATTGCGTTTGGGACGTGGCCTGGGGAAGGTTGTGAAGCGGCCAACTTCGGATTATGCCAATATCCCGCTACCGTCGAATATCAAGGTAAACAGATTCGCACCGAGATGGCTGGCTGGCGTTGGTCAAGCTTCTGCAAAACCCAGTATGCCAGTGATCCGAAGTGTGGTGGTGTCGAAAACTTCCTGCGCTGTCATCTGCTCGTCGTGGCTATGCTCGACCATGCTAAATCCCTTGGCTGTCTCACTGAAGTTAATGACGAGGGCAAGTTCTGGGAAAACCGGGATGTCGAAGCACTGGTAAAGGAGATTGGTAGCTGGAACCAGATGATTGCGGCGTTCGGTGGCAAGCTCAAGGACGTGCTGGGCGGTGGTGTGGAAATGCTAATCTCGGAATATCCCAACTTCGAGCAGCTAGAACTGGCGGGACAATCACAGCTCCCGCCTGAGATAGAAGAGTTGGCGAAGCTCATCAAACAAGTCAGCCAGAAAAGCTGACCCTTCAACCTTAAACATAAAATGCGCTTCTTAAACTAAGAGGCGCATTTTTCATTTCAATTACAGAAAGGATAGTTTTATGTCTCACAATCTACTCATTCAAAACGGTCAGGCTTCGATGTTTTATATCGAAGAAACTCCCTGGCACAATCTCGGGACCAAACTCAACAAACCAGCGACGGCAAAGGAAGCGATTGAAGCAGCTAAACTTGATTGGCCTGTGATCAAACTTCCATTAACGGCGGGCTCTAAACACATTCCCGTTCCTGACAAGTTCGCAGTTGTCAGGAAAACGGGTAACCTTGTGCAAAAGACTGATCCTGTGCTAGGCGTGGTGGGCAAAGATTACACGCCCCTCCAAAACAAAGACGCGTTCAAATTCTTCGATCCGATTGTTGGGGAAAATGCCGCTATCTATCACACTGCCGGCGCTCTAGG
>Ga0068856_100005590_pt1 | contig 12373 bp, 8 predicted proteins | sample KBSCornC62_FD_66595 | JGI IMG/M metagenome (GOLD analysis project Ga0068856, IMG submission 66595) | Corn rhizosphere microbial communities from Kellogg Biological Station, Michigan, USA - KBS Corn C6-2 | ecosystem: Host-associated > Plants > Roots > Rhizosphere > Soil ...
CCAGCCGGTGTATTGTGGCACCGCCACTTTTGGAACCTGCGTGTGCGAAAGGCTTTCGTAATGTGTTTTAATTTTGATCTCTTTATCACGTACCTTAAAAATGTAAAACTCGTTCTGATACTGCTTTTTCTTTTCGTCAAAGGTTTCCAGGGTTTTTAAGTTGCGCGGGTCCAGATCCAGCTGCATCAATGCAGCCTGTTCTTCCAGGCCTTTCACCAAACGGTCTTTATCGGCCAGCTTTGATTCTTTAATCGTATCAATGGTATTGCGAATGCCCTGCAGCTTCAGCGCCATGGCGCTTTGGTCATTGGCCCATTTATCGTAGGTACGCGATGCCTCAGAGATCTCACTTAAATAACGTGTGCGGTTTGGCGGAATGATGTAGATCTTCTCGCTCATTTCGTTCGTTATTTTAAAGTGCGATTTCAGGTTGGCATGTGTTTTTTCAACCAGCTTATCCATCAGCGCCTTGTAAAGCCTGTTGGTGCCCGGGTCGTTAAACTGCGAGGCAATGGTGCCATACACAGGCAGCTCCTCGTCCTTGGCCTCCCACAGGTTGTGGTTGCGCTTGTATTGTTTTTTTACATCGCGCAGAGCATCAAGTGCGCCGCGCTTGTCAAATTTATTAATGGCCACAATGTCGGCAAACTCCAGCATGTCAATCTTCTCCAGCTGCGAAGCCGCGCCAAACTCAGGCGTCATAATATACAGGCTCAGGTTGCTGTGCTCAATAATTTCGGTATCGCTCTGGCCAATGCCCGCGGTTTCAATAATTACCAGGTCAAAGCCCGATACTTTTAAAATATCAATGGCATCCTGCACGTATTTGCTCAGGGCCAGGTTGCTCTGGCGTGTGGCCAGCGAGCGCATGTACACACGCTCATTGCGGATCGAGTTCATGCGGATGCGGTCGCCCAACAGCGCTCCGCCGGTTTTGCGCTTGCTCGGGTCAACCGACACAATGCCTATTTTTTTATCAGGAAAATCGAGTAAGAAGCGACGCACCAGCTCATCCACCAGCGACGATTTGCCTGCGCCACCAGTTCCGGTAATGCCTATCACCGGCGTTTTAGAGGTTTTGGCTTCCTTGCGGATGGGATCTAATGCGGCTTTGCTTTCTTCGTTAAAATTCTCGGCTGCCGAAATAAGGCGGGCGATCGATTTGTAGTCTGTTTCTTTTAAATGCTTCACTTCGCCGTTTAGGCTGGCGCCCGTAGGGTAGTCGCTCTGCCTCAGCACATCGTTGATCATGCCCTGCAGGCCCAGTGCGCGCCCATCGTCAGGATGATAGATGCGGGTAATGCCGTAGTTGTGAAGGTCTTCAATTTCTGATGGAAGAATGGTGCCGCCGCCGCCGCCAAAGATCTTAATGTGTCCGCAGCCGCGCTCCTTCAGCAGGTCATACATGTATTTAAAATACTCGTTGTGCCCGCCCTGGTAGCTGGTAATAGCAATGGCGTTCGCGTCTTCCTGGATAGCGCAATCAACAATTTCTTTCACGCTGCGGTCGTGGCCAAGGTGAATGATCTCGGCGCCGGTGCTTTGCATCACGCGACGCATAATGTTAATAGCGGCATCGTGCCCGTCAAAAAGCGCGGCAGCTGTTACAATGCGAATTTTATTCTTTGTCTGGTAGGGTATGGTTTCTATCATCTTCCAAAATCTTTGGGACCATAAATTTAGTGGATTTAGGGCAATTTTTTTAATTTTTCCTGAACAGGTCTGTTTTCGGCTGCCTTCTTCACAAAGAGACAGCGCTTCTTCGCCAAGATCCGGGCTGTGGTAATAAGTGCAGGTGTTTTGGATTTCTTTGTTACATTTGAATAAAAGCGTATTGCAGGTGTTTTTTAGTTTGAGGCTTAATGACATAATGTACAAAGCGGTGTGCTTTGTTTTGATGTGCTTTTTTTTTGCGTGCGCAGATAAAGAACATACAAAGGCAGCTTTAGCTCCGGGCGTAAGCGATACCATAGTGCCGCCGGCAAAGCGATTGTCGCCTTCTTTCGGCATCTCTCCCGCAGGAAGAACTATCGCTTGTGGCAAACCGCTGGTAATACGGGCAAATGCGCCCAGCCGCATTGCAGTGCCGGAAGATCTTTATTTGGGTTATGCTCCCATGCAGGACTATAACACCGAGCAGGGCCTGGCTTTAAGCAGCATTTCCTGCTGCTACACCGACAGGTCGGGAGCGGTGTGGTTTGGAACCTATGGCGGAGGAGTAAGCCGTTTTGATGGCAAGGCTTTTATTAATTTCACAAAAATACAGGGGCTCTCAAATAATACGGTTTACTGTATTATCGAAGATCTGCAGGGAAATATGTGGTTTGGCACCGAGGGACATGGTGTGGATCGCTATGATGGAAAGACGTTCAGGAACTATGCTGTTAATGGTTCGAACAGCACGCTGCGTTGCATGGCCTGTGATAAAAAAGGCCGGCTGTGGCTGGGTACAGACAAGGGGCTCAGTGTTTATGATGGAAAAAGCTTCTGTGAAAAAACACCCCGGTCTTTGAAGAACAGCAGGATCATGAGCATTTACGAAGATAGATCGGGTAATCTCTGGCTGGGCTCAGATCACGGTGTTATGGCCTGCTATGCGGGAGGGACATATACGCATTATACAACAAAAGAAGGTCTTGGAGACAATATGGTCTACTGCATGTCAGAAGACAATAGGGGCAATTTGTGGCTGGGCACCGGTAACGGGATAAGCTGCTTTGACGGAAAGACCTTTTCCGGCTACGGTATGGCAAAGGCGCCTGAACATAACCCGGTGAAGGCACTGGCAAAAGATAAAAGCGGAACCCTCTGGTTTGCCTCGTTTGGAGGTGGTGCAATGTCTTTGGGGCAGGATGGAAAATGGACGCGCTTTACAAAAGCGACAAGCGGGCTGATCGACGATAAGCTCAGCAGTGTAACAGTAGATAAGGAAGGCCATATCTGGTTTGGAAGTTTTGGCCATGGCCTGAGCTGTTTCGACGGAGGAATATTCTCGTATCTCACGCGTGGAAATGGGCTCACAGGAGATAAGGTAAGATGCATACTGGAAGACCGGAAAGGTAACTTATGGTTTGGAACAGATGGTCACGGTATAAGTTGTTTTGACGGTAGCTCGTTTACTAATTATACGGTCAGGAACGGGCTTCCGAACAATAATATATGGTGCAGCTATGAAGACCGGAACGGGAAGCTCTGGCTTGGAACCTATGGAGGCGGCCTCACCTGTTTTGATGGCAGAACGTTTACAAGCTTTTCTACTGCACAGGGCCTATGCTCTGATAAAATACTATGCATTACCGAAGACAAAAAAGGCAATCTCTGGCTGGGCACAGACACAGGCGGTGTAATGTGCTATAATGGTAAAACATTTATAAAATATAGCACCAGCGAGGGTCTTGCGCACAACAGTGTGTTCTGCAGTTTCATGGATAAGCGCGGAGACCTTTGGTTTGGCACATTTGGAGGAGGGCTGAGCCGCTATAACGGTAAGGGATTTACCAACTATACAACTGCCGACGGGCTTACTGACAACACGATTTTGTGTATTGCTGAGGATAAATGCGGAAATCTCTGGTTCGGAACTGACGGAGGGGGCCTTAATCGGTTTGACGGAAAGACATTTAATTGCTACACGTCTGTTCATGGCCTCAACAACGAGATTTACGATGTGCTGGTTGACAAAGCGGGCAACATTGTTCTGGGTACCAACATGGGAATATCGGTGCTGGCAGGCTTTGAAAAAAAACACCCCGGGGCGGCCGGCGAGGCTTCCGAAGCCGATCATCGGCACAGGCTTGCGCCATCCAACGATATGCCCAATGAAAAGCTGGAGACAGGATATGCTCCTGTTTTTCAGGAATACAACCAGCACAGCGGCTTCCTGATAAGGGACGTAAATTCTAACGCGATGTTATGCGACAGCAAAGGTATTTTATGGGCCGGATGCGGAGACGAAAAGTTGGCCAGGTTGAACTACAATGCGTTTAAAAGGAACAAAGTTTTGCCCGGGGCCTGCCTGCAGTCCATCAGGCTTCGTAACGGGAATATCTGCTGGAGCAGCCTGGTTCCCGGGATTTCGGATCAGGGGGTTGTTTCATCGCAAACAGGCACAGAGCAGAGCAGCTCACAAACGCATGCACCCATTCAGGCAGTTATCATAGAAGAAACTCTTTTATTCGGAAAACAGCTGAGCGAAGAGGAAAGGGACAACATGCGCAGAAAATATAAGAATCTGCAATTCGACAGTATTGCCCGGTTCAGTTTTTTACCATACAACCTGCGCCTGCCGTTTGATCTGAACTATGTTACATTTGACTATTCGGCGCTTGTTCCGGGCGATTTCTCCAATGTCTGCTTTCAGTATATGCTTGATGGCTATGACAAGGAATGGGGTCCGGTTACCGATAAAACAAGCGCCACCTTTGGAAATATAAAGGAAGGCACTTATAATTTTGTGCTTCGTGCAGGCAATAGAACAGGCGGCTGGGGGCCTCCGGTTATGTATTCGTTCAGAGTGCTGCCTCCGCCATACCGCACCTGGTGGGCGTATGCGCTCTATACTCTGGGCTGTGTGCTTCTGGTGCAGCTGTATATTCATTTACGCGAAAAACGATTAAAAAGGGAAAATACCGATCTTGAAGAAAAGATCAGGATTCAGAAACAGGTGGCTGCTGAACGGGCAAAGATGATGGGCGACATACTTCAGCGCAATAAGAACCTCGAGCAATTCTCATACATAGTATCGCATAATTTAAGAGCGCCCGTTGCCAATATACTGGGTGGCATGCAGCTGCTTCAAAGCGCAGGCCTGAACAAGCGCGACGAGGAATATTTAACGAAAGGGCTCTTAAATTCAGTGCACACGCTCGACGAGGTGATCAAAGACCTGAACCAGATCCTTCAGCTTAGAGATAATGTTAACGAGAAAAAGGAATTTGTGGATTTCAACAAGCTTGTCACGGATATCCGGTACAGCCTTAGTAAAATGTTCGAGGATAATCGTGTTGAGGTCGCGACAGACTTTGAGCAGGCAGCAGGCATGTACACACTCCGGAGCTACATCTACAGCATTTTTTTGAACCTGATCAGCAACAGCATCAAATACAGGAAGCCTGACGAAGATCCTGTGATTACGATCACTGCAAGGAAACAGGGAGATACCATAGAGCTGATCTTTAAAGATAACGGACTTGGTATAGATCTGTCTTTGTTCGGCGACCACCTCTTCGGGCTCTACAAGCGATTTCATCCTCATTTGGAGGGCAAAGGCATCGGTCTTTTCATGGTTAAATCGCAGGTAGAGGTGCTGGGCGGCCAGATCAGCCTGACCAGCGAAGTGAACAAGGGGACCACCTTTACTCTGGTGTTTAAAACAAGCCAGGAAATAACAGGATCCGATCCAATTATCGGATAAAGCCAGCCTTTTATTGAGTGGCGCCGATATGCTTCATAAACAATTTTATATTTGTAAGCATAAACCACTTTTCATGAAACAGTTATACCTTTTGTTAGCGTGTGTGCTGGTTTGGCCAATGCTGGGGCAGGATCTGCATTGCGGCACCGACATTGTGATGCGCCGCGCTTATGAGAAGAACCCTGCGCTCAGATTAAAAAGGCAGCAGGCCGATGAGGCGCAGCGCCAGCAGCAGCAGCGTGTAAGCTCAGCCACGGTTTATACCATTCCTATTGTGTTTCACATTTTGCACCTCAACGGGCCTGAGAATATTTCCGATGCGCAGGTGCGCGATGCCGTTCGCATTCTTAACCGCGACTATGCCAAACGCAATCCCGACACCACTGAGATCATCCCGGCCTTTAAGAACATTGCCGATTCCACAGGCATTCATTTCGCGCTGGCCACCATCGATCCAACAGGCCAATGCACCAATGGCATCAGGCACTATTATGATCCAGACACAGATTGGGACGATACTTCGCCCACATTGTATTCGCACACCTGGGATCCGACAAAATATCTGAACGTGTATATTGTAAGAACCATCACGCTGAGCAATGGCTTTGGCGCGGCAGGCTACACCTGGTTCCCCGGTACCTGGCTCAGCGGCGACAGCCAGGATGCCATTGTGGTGCTCAATCATTATTTTGGCTCCGTTGGCACGGGCGCCAATTTTTTGTCGCGGGTGCTCACGCACGAGGTGGGGCACTGGTTTAACCTGTATCACGTGTTTGGCATGAACAGCGCAGGAGCCGATTGCAGCGGCGATGATCTTGTGAACGATACGCCCACCACACCGGGATACACCAATTGTCCCAATGCCGCCAATCCTGCCGGGTACCAGCTTTGTACGCCGGGTGTGAGCGAGAATTTTCAAAACTATATGGACTATTCGTATTGCTGCCGCATGTTCACACAGGGGCAGGCGCAGCGCATGCAGGCCGCACTGCAGAGCACCGTGGCAGGCCGCAATAACCTGTGGAGCAATACCAACCTGCTTGTCACAGGCGTGATCAATCCCACAGGGCCCTGCCAGCCAATAGCCGATTTCAAATACAGCCGCTCAAAAACCTGTGAGGGCGCGCCAATCGTATTCAGCGACGCTACGTGGAATGGCGCGCCAACCACGTATAGCTGGAGTTTTCCAGGCGGTACACCGGCCACCTCAACCGCATCGGCGCCTGTGGTTGTTTATTCTTCTGCCGGTGTGTATTCTGTTACCTACGAGGTCAGCAATTTCGCGGGCACTTCGGCACCGCTGACAAAGGCAAACATCATTACTGTAACCAATGGCGGGACAGGCTATAGCATACCCTGGGCAGAAAGCTTCGAAAACATAGCCATTCTGAATGCCGATTGGACACTGAGCAATTCGAATGGTTCGGGCAACTGGCAGCAGAGCAGCGATGCGGCCTATACCGGCAGCCACTCCGCCAAATTGGATGCCGCCAATAATACGCGCAAAAATATTACAGCCATGGCCGGTCCTGCTGTAGATCTGGCGCAGGTAAGCAATCCGCTGCTCACCTTTAAGGTAGCCACTGCCGAGGTATCGGCCAATCATGTGAACACGCTCAGCGTATATGCTTCTACAGATTGCGATTATACATGGCATCTAATTTATAATAAGGTTGGGCAGGCCCTGGTGACCAGCAGCAGCACGGCGGCTAATTTCATTCCATCGGGTCCCGGCGAGTGGCGCTCAGAGAGCATTGATCTGCAGCCTTTTGTTTCGAATGGCGCCGTTAATTTTAAGTTTGAATATACCCGCGATACCATTCCGGCGGCCAGTAATATTTTTATTGATGATATTAATGTGAGCGGAGTTCTTTCCATTCGCGGGAACACACAGGGGCCGTTGCAGCAAATGTCTGTATTTCCGGTGCCTTCAGGTGCTGTGGTGAATGTGAGCTTTGGCTTAGCCTCAGATCAAATGGTTTCATTGTCGGTGCTTGATCTGTCGGGTCGCGTGGTGTCGGTGCCGCAACGTGCAGCGCTTTCTGCGGGGAGTTATACCTGGCAGGTCAATGCAGATCAGTCTCTGGCGCCGGGTGTTTATTTTTTAAAGCTGCAGGCAGGTCATGCGCAGCTCACACAAAAAGTGATCATCGGGCAGTAGCGCTACTGTGAGGCAGACGTGCGCGTGCGGTAATTGTTGATGTAAAACGCGGCCACAAACAAAAAGCCGAACGAGAAGGGAATAGCCGCAAAATTCTTATACTGGTTGTTATTGAAGAACTCCATCAGCATCCAGAAGCTGTTGGCAAGGATCCAGAAAAAAATAGCCATGTTAATGAACATATCTTTGGTGCGCAGTGTTTTAATAACAAGGTAAACTGCAAGGAACAGGGTAGGTGCGATCATCAGCGCGCCCAGAGCTTTGAGCTCCAGCATCCAGCAGGTGTCTTTGATGAGCCAGAACACAATGTGCATGCTCTCGTATTTGCGTATCTTATCCAGCAGGTCCATAAGCCAGGAGCTAAAATTAAGCTTTTCGCGTATTCCCTTTACAGTCGTGTTCAACTAATCGTGTAAATATTCACTATGCGGTTAAAGCCGCTGGCTCATTCCCGGGGCCGGCTCCTACATTTGCCGCCCTGAAGTCTGTTTCTGATCGTATCTTGAAAATTCAGATCGCATAACCTTCTGCCTTTGTCTGCAGGCCTGGGCGGATACAAAAAACAAACCTATGAAAACACAAATCCACAAAAAATTCTGTCAGGCTTTAGCGGGCCTGCTTTTCCTCGCAGGCTTTTCCATTCTGAAAGCGCAATATCCTGTTGCCGATTTTACATTTACAGTACATGCCAATGGCAGTGTCGATTTCACCAGCGTGTCCACCAACACGCCGGCCAATGTTTCCTGCAACTGGAATTTTGGCGATGGCGCCAGCACCAACAGCGTGCAGTCAACCAGCCACACCTACACTGCTGCCGGCTATTATGCGGCGCTGCTCACTATCTGGACGCCTGCCGGCGTGCTGCTCGATTCGGTGTATAAATCCATTCCCGTTACGGCGATCGCGGCCGGTATTCACGAAAATGAGATAACATCAAGGGATCTGCTCGTATATCCAAACCCGGTAAACAGCATGCTTCACATCAGCGCTGATCTGCCTGGAACCAGCGCCGCCAAAGCCAGGATCAGCGATCTTTCGGGCAAAGAGATCACATTTATACCTGAATTGACGGGCGGCGGAATGCAGCTGGATCTGAGCCAGTATGCGACAGGCACTTATGTTTTGCAGGTAGTTTCGGGCCAATCAGTGGTCACACGAAAAATTGTGATAGCCAGAGAATAGCACAATGTGGTCGATTTCTCAATAAAGTTTTCGGGCGCAATTAAACTTTTGGGCTATTTTTACGTCAGATAGCTATTGAGTCATTGTGGCGCAGGTTGAGGACACACTAATTTTAGATCTTTTTCGCGACGAAAAAACGCGCAATACCGCGCTGGGTCATCTCATTGGCAAGTACCAGCAGCGCCTTTACTGGCACATCCGCAAAATTGTGATCGATCACGACGACAGCGACGACGTGCTGCAAAACACGTTTATTAAAATATGGAAAGGCCTTGAGAATTTTAAAGGCGAGAGCCAGCTTTACACCTGGATCTACCGCATTGCCACCAACGAAGCGCTCACGCTGCTCCGGCAAAAGCAAAAAATGCAAACCTCGTCCATTCACCCCATTGAATACGAGCTGGGAAAGAACCTCGAGAGCGACTCCTATTTTACCGGCGATGAGATCCAGCTGAAGCTGCAGCAGGCCATTTTAACTTTGCCTGAAAAGCAGCGCCTGGTATTCAATATGCGCTATTATGATGAAATGCCCTACGAACAAATGTCGCAGGTGCTCGATACATCAGTAGGAGCGCTGAAAGCGAGCTACCACATAGCGGCTAAAAAAATAGAGGAATTTTTGGTTAAAACTTAAACTTTTGGCGTAAAACCGCGTCTATAGGGTATCAGAATATGAATGAGCACGAAAATAATCCATTAAACAGCAGCCAGAGCGATTTTGGCCTGCCGGGCGGTTATTTTCAGCACTCGGCGCTGGCTATTGCCAATAAGATTGAGTGGCAGGAAGAGCATAAGCAATTTCCACTGCTGCTGCAACACAAGGGTGTGAATGGCTTCTCGGTGCCTGCCGGTTATTTTAACCGCAGTGAGGCGCGTCTCGAACTGTTGGACCTGGAGCAATTAAGCGCCTTGCCCAAACACAATTCTTTTGCGGTGCCTGAGCAGTATTTTGCGGAAGCAGAGCTGCAATCGCTGGGCAGCGGCCTGGGCAGCGAAACTCAGGAGCTGGCCGGCCTTAAGATATTGAATGCCCTGCCAAAGCGCCATCCGTTTAAAACGCCTGAGGGTTATTTTGCGGCACAGGCGCAGCAGGTGAACACGCTGCTGGCAAAAGACGCGCGCGTGATCAGACTCAGGCCGTCAAGAGCCTGGTATGCGGCAGCAGCACTGCTTATGCTGGCTTTGGGCTTCTGGGCTTACAATGCTTACTTCAAGCCGGTTGAGACCGGTGATTGCGGCACCATTGCCTGCCTCGACAAGCAGGAGCTGATCAATGCCAAAACGCTTGAAAACCTCGAGAACGAAGAATTGTACGAATTAGTAAATTCAAAGAAGCTCGAAGAAAAGCTGAACAACAGCAGCGATAAAAAAGAAAAAATAACTACCGACAGCAGTGCCAAGCAGGACGCTGTTGACGATCTGCCGGATGGTATATAACCTATTCATGAGGCGTTGGAGATACATACTTGTTTTTTGCAGTTGCTTGTTCATCTTCGCGGGCGCATTTGCGCAGCGCGACAGAGACAGAGTGGAGCAGCTGCGCGTGTCTTTCATTTCGAAGCGCCTTGATCTTACGAATGCAGAGTACGAAAAATTCTGGCCGGTGTACAACGAGTACAACGACAAGGTAAAAGCTGTTCGCCGGAACCTGAGGCAGAGCTATCGCAAAAAAGCCGAGAACATGACTGATGCCGATGCTGAAGAATTGTATCAGCTCGATATGCAGTCGAAGCAGGCAGAGCTGGACCTTCACAAACAATACAGCCAGAGGATCAAAGAGATCATCGGCACAAAAAAGCTGGTGAGGCTGCGATTGGCCGAAGAGCAATTCAAGCGCGAAATGATCAACAGCATTCAACAGGACAAAGGCGATTAACTTGGCTGCAAACACCAACATATTTTCAAAAGCGCTGGCCATGGCCAGTGCTCTTTTTTTAACCGTAGGGCCGCTGGCGGCGCAAACAGCCTACGACAGCCTGAAGATCAGCCTGCCAAAACATTATTTTCAAACGGTGATCATTGCCGACTTTTTTGCCAAGCCCGCAAAAAAACTGCCCGACACAATTGATCCTGTTGGCAGGCATTTGAAGAATTATGCGTTCCGGCAAATGAACCTGTCGTTTTACACGCCGCTGCTTACCCAAAATAGCTATGGCGCTGACAGCACTATTATCCGGAACTCGCATCTGCTGCTCACCGGCAATTACACCGTGCTGAAGCCCGTGTTTCGCGGGTTGCCCGAACAGCATACGCTCACAAAGATCGGTATCGGTTTGCGCTACATTTACAACACCGGCAAAAAAGGCGTGTGGTTTGCCGATGTGGCGCCTTTCATTACAAGAGATATTACTTTTGAATCGAAAGGCTATCTGCGTTTGTCGAGCACGCTGGTGTACAGCCACAATGTGAGCGACCGCTTTAACTGGCGCTTAGGCATTACCAAATCATTTTACTGGGGCAACCGCTATTACCTGCCATTTATTGGCATTCGCATCGGACGTCTCGACAAAGTGAACCTGAGCATACAGATCCCGCGCAGCATTACATTGAACATTCCGGTAAGCAGTAAGTGTATTATCAGTGCTTACACGTGCCCGCAGGGCGGCTTGTACAGCTTCTCAAACAAGGATTCGCTGTATTATAATAAGAACGACAAGGTTTTTCATTTTACCCAGTACCAGGTGAACACCGGCCTGCGCGTGGATGTGCGAACCGGCTGGTTTAATTTTTACATCGCCACCGGCATCAGCACGCGCAATAACATTACCTTTTATTCAGAAGCGGCCAACAACCGGCTGCGCGCGCACCTGCCTTACAACAAATATTTCTTTTCAGAGAACAGTCCTGCCAGCCTGTTCTTAAATTTTGGTCTGGTGCTTAAGTTTGGAAAAGCGCGTGCGTTCTATAACAATAAGAACATGTATGATGTGATGGACCTGAACAATACCATTGGCGATAACAGCGGCAACACGCAGATCCCGCTGATCAAAAAACAAAGAAAAGAAGATCAGAACCTCCGCTCCATTCAGGATCTTGTTGATTACAATGATTTCTAAGGCTCTCTGATTCTATCGGTCCCTCTGAGTTTATCGAAGGCTTTTTCCATTACCTTTGCCTCCATGCAGCGTCTTTCGCTTATTCTGATCTTATGCCTGTTCTTCCGGCTTTTGCCGGCCCAAAGCGATTCGCTGAAACCCGTTAATTACAGGACCCGCAAGATCGTGTTGGCTTCGGTGTCGGGTGCATTGACTGTGAGCTCGCTGATCTATCTTAACCAGGCCTGGTACCAGCAATACAATACCGGTAAATTTCATTTCTTTAATGATGATGCCGAGTGGCTGCAGATGGACAAGATCGGCCATGCCTTTACCACTTACCAGGTTGGGCGGCTGATGATGGGCGCTTTTAAAAATGCGGGCTTCAGCCGCACGCAGCAATTGTGGATTGGCGGCACCACCGGGCTGGCTTACATGACGGTGATCGAGTGCCTCGATGGCTTTAGCAGCGGCTGGGGCTTTTCGCCGGGCGATGAGCTGGCCAATTTGCTGGGCGCCTCGCTGGCCATTTCGCAGCAGGCCTTCTGGAACGAGCATCGCATTTCGCTGAAGTTTGGCTAT
>Ga0068856_100005595_pt1 | contig 12364 bp, 22 predicted proteins | sample KBSCornC62_FD_66595 | JGI IMG/M metagenome (GOLD analysis project Ga0068856, IMG submission 66595) | Corn rhizosphere microbial communities from Kellogg Biological Station, Michigan, USA - KBS Corn C6-2 | ecosystem: Host-associated > Plants > Roots > Rhizosphere > Soil ...
CGTGTTCATAGTCAGCAGTCCTGCCTCGTGTAATCGCGGAGAAACTCGCTCCATTTAATCCAACCCTTCGAGGTGTAGAATCCCCACTCGCGCTTTTTTGGAAGCATGAAGACCAGTGTGATTGCCGGTCTGAACATCGGCTTCACGTTCGGGCTGTAGAAACCCTCAATGACCGTGTGCTGGAGTTCCGGATCGACTGGCCTTGCGATGGGAGGCTCACCGGCAAGTTCCAGGCGGTGTGGATGAGGCGAGCGGCAGAAACGGAGCGAGCCTGGCTTTATCCAGGTCCTTTCCGTTTCCTCGACAAGGAACTGGCCGTTGGTGATTCGGGCCTTCTTCCGAGTGTGTTCGAAATAACCGCCGCTGAGCATCAACGTCCAGAAGGACCAGGGATGATCATGCAGGGCACGATCATCATCGCTCCGCAGGATAATGTGGAGCTTGAGTGAATAACCCCAGAGATCGAAAAAGGACCAGCGGATCAGATAGGGATCGCCGCAGGAATTACGAATGACGAAGAGCTTCATGAGCGCAGCCCTGGGTTGACCATCTCTGGTTTGTCGGTGCGGAGGAGTTGTGGCTGCATCGGCTGGCCGAACGTGTAGACCTGATGCCAGATTTTTCCCGTGCGCTGCACCTCGGCGATTTCTTCGGGTGTCAACTCCCAGCACATGGTCGTGATGTGGTAGGGCGATGACCGGTCGATGTTGCACGGCATGGGCGCGTACTCTTTCTGATTTTCCGCGATCACGGTGTTCTGCTCTGCGAATGGAATTAACTTCATGGTTTTTAGTACGGGATGTTGTCGTCTTCGCCGTGGCGGGCTTCCGAGACCGTGGGAACGAGGACGGGTTTGGGTTTGGGGACAAATTTGCGAGGGGGCCGCATCTGGTAAACGGTCTGGTCCTCCTTAGCAGGCCTCGGGCGTGAGCCGCGACGCTGCACGTTCGGGTCCTTCTCGTTGGCGCGATTGTTGAGGTGAATCAGGACGGTCTTCAGCTCTTCTTCGGAAAGGCTCATCCAGTCGGCCACCTGGTCTTTGCGCAGGTTCCAGTCGGCGATCTTCTGCACGTAGGCGTAGTTGTAATCGCCCCGCTTCATACCCTCCTGAATCTTGAAAATCAGCCGCTCCCGCTTGTCCTGGGTAACGACCTCGGCGGGATTCTCCACCCGGCGAGCAGCCTTAAGATCGAGAGGCTTGATCAGCAGCTTCACCGCGTTGAACACGGCAGTCAGCTGGTCCTGGTCGCATTCGCTCATACGCTCGGTCGCAGGCTTCATTCCCTTCACCTCAGCGCGTAGTTTCGAGGTCGCGGCATACACCACGGCCCGGCGCTTCACTTCCTGATCGACCTTGCCGGTCCAGCCCTGGACACGGCACGCCTTGGGCCATAAATCGGCGAAGAAATAACTACGCTGCTTCGGTGTCATTGTCCGGTCCCCCTGATGACGAAATCGAGAACGCGCTTGCCCATCGCGCAGAGCAGGAATTCGGTGATGTCCTCGTCGTGTTTGAAGTGCCAGCCGATCACGCGTCCCTCGCACGGCTCGTTGTCCGCCTCGAAATTCTTGAAGACGTACCAGCCATCCCGGTAGCGGTGAATCGTGCTCGGGGGAATGTGCGGCTCGCGCAGCGCATGCACCTCGCCCGCCTTCAGGCCCCGCACCGCGTTGAGCAGCTCGATGACTTCCTCGCTCACTGTGTGACCCTCCAGAGAAGGATGAGAACAAGGTCGCTTCCGAACATCATGCCGATGGTCGCGCATTCAATGAGGTGCAATTTCATTGCTCGCTCCCGTCCGGTCCCGGTTGATCGCCGGAGTAGGAGGCAGCGCCGGGCGTGTCCAGCGGCCCCAGGGGCGCGTCAGGATCGAAGGGCTCGTCGCGCAAGGGCACAGGAGGCGCGGTGTAGACAATCACCGGCCTGACCTCCGGCGTGTAGCGCATGATATGCACCACCATCACCACCACGATCAGGAACCAGAAGCCGATGTAGATGATTTCCTCGCGCTCGAATTTCATAGCTTTAGTTCCTTCGGGTCGTCGATGGTGGGTTGGGGTGTGGTGTCCTGGGGAAACGAATCGGCAGGCACCACCGGCAAATGGTCCGCGTCCGTGCCGAAGTCGTACTCGGGCCACTCAGGGAAGTAACTCATAGAGGTGATGGGATGTTCCATTTTCCGCAACGTGAGCAGCGGTGGACGGGTTGAGGGTTTAGGTAGGTGGAGACGCCTGCGTAACGCCACTTGTGAAGGCCGATCCAGCAGAGGAACTTTTTCATCGCGACCTCACCGGGTGAATCTTTGAGCAGCCGTAATTGCGCAAGAGCTGGCACGCGGCGCGAAGCTCATCACGGGTGAAGTGCGTTAGCGGAAAAGTCAGCTGACTCCCTTTCCAGATGAACCAAACCTTCACCCGGATCACTTGACCCTCCTCGGGCAAATCTTCGTGTAGCCATGCTTGCGGTAGGAGCGGACCAGCGAACGAAGGAACGCTGGATGCACCCAGCTCGGCGCATGCGCCCGGAACGTCTTACCGCGATACGCGACATTAACCGTCACATGCACGAGTTTCATTTGCGGTTCCTCAGTTTGGCCCGGACGTTGTCCACGTGGATGACGTGGGACCAGGCGAACGTTTCACCGAGGCGCTTGGCCCGTTTCTGAGCGCGAAGCAGGAGCTTTAACCATGTGCCGTGACTGTCCCGCTCAAGAATGTCTTGCTGCCTCTTCAGCGCCTCGCCGGTGGGCGCGGGCAGGTTCACGCTCGCTGCATACAGGTCGTAATCTTCCTGGGAGCGCTTGCCGCTGTGCCTCACCATCAACAGTCCCCGATTGGTCAGCTGCTTGAAGATGCCCGCGTAGGGACCCTTCTCGATACCGTCGCCAACCTCATTGGTTCCGATCAGGAAGACGCCGCGCCGGGACATGTCGTGGATTTCGCGGATGAACTCGAACGTCTCGACGCGGACCGCTTTCGCCGTCGTCCCGATAAAGCATTGGCTCGATTCGTCCACAATGAAGAGCACGTCGGGATTCTTCTGGAACCATTCGATAATCAGCTCGCGCAGCTCGGCAGTTTTGTAATTGCCGGAGATGCCCAACGCCTTTCCGGTCCGCACGGTGAACGCGGCCAGGTGTCCCTTCGTCGGCATCCGCACGTAGACCACGGAACCGAACACCTTCGCGTTCTCGATCTTCGCGTATTCCTTCGCGGGCCGGGTCTTGCCCTTGTGGCTTTCACACCAGAAAAAGACCATCGTCTGCTCTTCGCGGGCCAGCTCGCAGCATTGGAAAACGTCGGCTGCAAACGAATCCATCGTGAAGGGAAATGGATCCTCCTCCTCGCCGTCGTCGCTCTTTGCCTTGGCTTCCATCAGGGACTTGATCGCGATGATGAACTGCGGCGAAGGTTTTTCCCGGCGACCGGTCAATTCCTGGTAAACCGTGTTGCCGTCGTAGCTTGTGCCATCCGGACGCTTCAACAGCTTCGCCACGTCGTCGCGGGTGATGTTGGAGCGCAGGCCATAGTCCTGCAGCCAGCGCAAAGGACCGCGAGAGGAATCGGGCAGATGCTTCGTGGCTTCAGTGACCATTTGGGTCGCGATGTTCCAGCGCCGGGCGTAGCCGGGCTTGGCCGATGGGATGGGGGCGAGTTCATGCATAAATTAAAAAGGGTATTCAGATTTTGGGACTGATTTGGGCTTCTGAAGGCTTATAGGGGTGATCAGTCCATCCCCAGCAAATGCAGTTGTTAAACCCGGTTCCTTCATGGAAGCAGCCACAGCAACAGCGCCTGGTTTCCGATGCTGGCTTTTCGCTAGGACGCCGGAGAAAATCCGACAGAGAGGGAGGAGGAGTGTTTTTCATAGATCAGTCCAAGATTCTGAAGAGCCATTAAAAATCCTTGAGGCTGACCTCGGAATCCGAGGGCGGTTCCTGTGGAGGCGCTGAGTGGGTGCCAAGTTCCTCACGGATGTCCGCGTCGGTGATGTCGGCGGCGTTGCGGGCCTCCTCCACTTCGCGCTCCGTGGCCGTGGCCGGGCCGCCGTAACCGAGCTCCAGATTCTTTTTGCGGTTGCGTGTCACTTGGGCGTCGATCACGCGCTGGCGGGCGATCTGGGGCGCGAGCATCTCGTCGTGGTGCTTCTTCACCGTCGCGGCCTCGCGATAGAACGCCGCGTCATCGCCGCGCTCGATGCGGTCGATCTGCTCGCAGATGCCGAGGTAGTTGCCTTTAACGCCGGAAACAATGAGAACGTTTTCAAACACCCAGGCGCGATACTCTCCCTTGGGCAGTTGCTCCTCGAAGCCGTGAATCGTCTTCACGCGGGCGCGGTAATAAATCGGCTCGCTGGCGATCTCGATGTCTTCGATCCTGATGTGAGGCTTGTCACCGACGATGACCTTGCGGGCATGTTCCGGCCCCAGAAGTTCGGGCACGCAATGCAGCGGCAGGCGCACGAGATCGGCCTGCCCGCGTTGCCAGACTTCCTCCCGGCTCATCTGGAACGGGCGCACGAGGCCTGCCTGCTTCTCAGCCATCATGTCGAAGAAAGCCCTCTGCTCGGGGCTGTACTTGTCGAGATTGGAGATCGGCTGCCAAGGCGCGTCATGCGCGAGACGAAACATCGTGATCTCGTTGTCGGCCCAGCCTTCCAGATGGTGATCGCGGAATCCGGCAATGCGGCGCTCGGCCTCCGCGTGTGCCCAGAAGTATTCCGCGAAAGTGAGGTAACCGGTGCGCATGGCAGCGGCCACGGCGGGGCGCATCTGCTGGATCGCGGTGAGGATTTCGTGTGTCTCCTTGTCGCGCCCGTGCATCTCCTCGACCGGCTCGTTCTTCATGTCCTTGCCGGTCTGGCCTGGCAGCATCGCCCGTTCGTTGTGGGCCAGGTTGTGGTTGGATTCCGTTCCCGCCTTGAAGCGGCAGTTGCCGCGACCAATCGTGTTGTAGCCACCGGCCAAGGGCTGGCCTCCCTTGATGCCGCTGCGCTTGATCTTGATCTCGACGTTGAGGATCGACTTGGCCAGTCGAACGATGATTTCCTCGAAGGTCGGGTCGATACCCGCCGCGCCGTGCTCCACCCACATCGTCATGCCGTCGCAGTGAAAACCGACCACGCAAAGAATCTTTGCCATCAGGTAACGCATGTCGCGCTTCTTGATGTAGTTCCTCCTCCCCTCGTCGTTCGTCACCATCGGCGTCAGCCCCCATGCGATCTTCTTAGCGCTGGCGATGTCGAGGCAGCCCAGCTCCACGACGCGCACGGCGTGGCGCGAAAGCGAGGGCGCGACGGTCACCTTCACGTCCGTCCAACAATCGTCCGGGCAATAATGCTGGCCAGGCTTGAGGCCGCGCCGCGTGTTAAGGATCATCTCCTGCAATTCACCCGCCGCAATCGGGCCGCGATGCGCGAGCAACTCCTCGACCTTGGTCAGGCCGAAACGCTTCAGATTCGCATAGGACCAGCCGCGTGGCAGATCATCGCCATTCGTCGGTGATGCAGGAGGCCGGGATGCATAGCCGGGCCAAAGCACAATGATCTCGTCGCTTTTGGGAAGGCTGTACTCGGTCGCGCCGGTCCAGTAAAGCTCCCGCAGCACGCGGTGCGCGGCCAGCGCCGAACGGTGATTCGCGGTGCAAAGCAGTTTCCAGAATTCGAGGAACTTCACGGGCAGCGCCTGGTCGCGATGCGGCTCTTTCCTCATGTCGATCTGGCTGCGCCAGTCTCCGCCTGTGCGCTTGAACTTCGTGATCCACAGCCGGACAGTGCTTTCGTTCGTGCCGAACTCCTTCGCCACTTCTGCGATGACTGCGCCGCGTGAACCGCGAGGCGCTTTGAAAATCCGGTCGATGGCCTCGCACCGCAGACGGACCGTCTTTCGGCCCGCATCCGACAGCGAGACAAATTGTTCGTGCCCTTCCCAGCCCATCAGTGCGAGTTCGTTGGTCATAAATTTAAACGATCCTGGCTTTCAGCGCCTCGACTTGGGCGATGGAGAAACGCGCCACGGCCACGCCGGGCGGAATGAGCGAATAGATCGGCGTCAGGTCACCGCTCTTGATGAACAGGTTCAGGTTGTGGAAATCGATGCGCAGCACATCGAGGACCTCGGTCGCGAGAAGCGTGTCGGCGTCCTTTAGTTTGCGGATGCTGGCCTTGATCAGGGCGTTCCTCCTGCGGGAAGCGATGGAGCTCAGCCGCGCCTTCTCCAAGGCGGCGCGACCTTCCGGCGTGGCGGCGCGTGCGCGGAAAATCTTGGAGTGCTTTTTGTGTTCGCTCCGGCGCTCCCAGCGCTTCAGGGCTCCCTCCCGACAATTCGTAGTGGAACTCAGCTCATCACCTTCGCGGGGGATGCGGGCCAGGTCGTCCTTCAATTCGGCGGCGAGCTGTTCGAGGGATTGTTTCACGAGACGCTCTCCTCCAGTTGCGCGATCATCTCGTCGAGCTTGGTCACGCTGACATCGCGGGATTTCTTCAGGTCGGTCAGGAGCGCCTTTTGCTTCTCGCGCTCCATCATCTGCCAGAGAGGGACTTTCTTGCCGCCCATCGGCATCTTTTTGTTCCACGCCTTGTAGAGGTCATCGATCCCCTTCCAGATCGTCGAGGTCGTGCCATCGCCCCCGCCCTTGATCGGGAGCCACAGTTCATCCTGGATCAGGCCCTCGGGCGTCGGGGCCGGTGTAGCTGAGGGCGTCACGTCCTTCAGCGCGTGCGTCGTCTTGTTGTGGAGGCCGGCGCCGTGCGGCTTCTTGATGAACCCGCATTCAACCAGGAAGTCATGCTGCGTCTTCGCATCGGTCAGCTTGTGCGTCAGCGCCTCCAGAATCTTCACCTCGGCAGGCGGCAGCAGGATCATCGGGCGGCGCAACAGATCGCCGATGCGTTGCCGGTCGGCGGGCTTCAGCTTGCCCAGGCGCGGTTCCAGCCCCTTCCACATCTGCATGAGACGGCGGGCTTTTTCATCAGAGAAGCCGAACTTCTTTTTGATGTATCCTTCCCACGATTCACCTCCACACCGTGTGGAGGTGGCCCCGCCGCCGTTGGGGTTTCCATGCTCTTCGCGGAGCTTGAGAAGGCATGCGCCCTGCGCGGCCTGGAAGAGAATCGTGAGGCGTTGGTGAATTCCCTCGACGCTGGCAAAGCCGCTGAGGATTTCTTCGATTTGCGCCGGTTCCGATTCCGGCAGCATGAGGGTGAGTGTTTGTGGTTTGGCCATAAAGTTAAGCAGCGACTGCGACATCAGACTTGCGAGCGCAACGAGGGAGGAAGCAATTTTCCAATTCACCCGTACGGCGGTTGATATGCTTTTGAATGCCGAAGACGTCGTGCGCGAAATCGAATCCTTCCGCCAAAGAAAGGCGTTCAAGGTCGAGCGGCGTGCCATTGAGATGGCAGGCTTCGATGTCCATGATGAAGCTTTGGCGATCACTCCAGGCGAGGTCTTCTAGCATTGCTCGATCAGCGATGCGCAGAAGAAAGGGCAGGTCGCTTTTTTCGAGGTTCCAGTTGAGTTGTTTTTCGATTTTATTTTTTGTTTTCATGATGGGGAAAGAGATGAACGCGTGGGGTCGGGCGATGCGGCTAGACGTGCATCTGGCTTGTTGTGGCAGCGCCCGCTGTCTCCAGCGTTCAAAGGGATCGGCCCGACTTCACGGGCGGTGAGAAATTCGATGACGGCCTCGCGCCAGATGCGGTGGCGGGTGTCGTGGTCGCCACGGGGACCGGAGAGGTTCAAATTGCTGACGTGCTGCTCGGTCACGGTCAGCATCCGGGCCAGTTCCCGGCGCAGGATCGTCGGGCGCTCGTGCGGGAGAAACTGCGCGACCGGCAAATAAACCAACGGCCACTTGGGCCTCATCACCAGTTGCTGGACGGAATAAAGATAAATCCGCAGGGACCTCTTTTCCGCGCCCGGCCCGGCGACATTGATCCCGCGCAACTTTCCTTCGTCGAGCAACTCCGCAACCTTGTCCCACCCGCAATCGTCCAGCATGAACGCGGCCTGCTCCACCCGCATCAAGGGCGAGAATAAACCGCTTAAGAAGTCAAGCTGGACGGTCGAAGTCATGTAATAGGGATCGGTGACTTTGCGATTTAGGCGGTGATGCCGAGCTTTTCCCGCACAGCGCTTCGGATGTATTTGCTTCGGTCGGTGTCAGCCATATCAACAGCCCTATCGATCAAGGGCATTATCGCTTTAGGGAAATAAACAATGATCTGCTTCGATTCGGATTTCGTTACTGCACCGCGTCGTTGAGTCTTTTTCATGTGAATGAAGGTATATATACTCAGTTTATATCGAGCAAGCAAAATAAAGAAGGTTGTTTGAAAAAATATTTTTAGCGGGTATATACACCTAATGCCCGGTCAACGCGCTGAAGGTCAGAAACAAATCATCACCATGATGAAGGAGGAGTTCGTCTCAGAAATTGAGGCTTCTCTCTCCAAGATGGGCTATGCCGATCGATCTGCTTTTATCCGTGAGGCAGTGTACGAAAAGATGGATCGCATGGGCATCAAGGTTCCCAAGGAGTACCACGTTGCCCCTGTCCGCACAGGTGCCGGAGGAGCGAAGAAGTACAAAAAAACAAAGCCTCACCCTCGAAAGAAAAAAATATGAAATACGTAGTACTCTTCTCTTTAATATTTGGGATTGCCTTTGGTGACGAAGCCATCTCGCTAGACAGTCCCCAATGGGGCAAGCAGAGGTATGCCGCCATTGAATCCATCCGCAAGGAGCTTGCTGATCCCAAAACGCCTCTGGAAAGAAAAGCAGCCTTGGCTGGTTTCGAGCTTCAGCTCCTTGAACAGGATACAAAGGCCCTTGACGAGGACATCAGCCAGATGAAGCGGGACATCGAATTAATCCAGGAAGGACAGAAGCTAGTCGATCAGTCTCAGAAAATTGCAACAAGTCCCGAAGCGAACCCTGCGACGGAAAAGACTTGGCAACCTGTTACAACGCTTGCGGGATCGACAACCAAGAACTCTGCCCCTTTCACGATCAGCTCTGACCGCTGGCGTGTGACGTGGACCATCAAACCTTCGGCTTCGGCGACCGCGATGATGAAGGGTGCGCCGGATAAAAAGGCTGACGATTATGCAGGCCTCACCGCTGAAGCCGTTTCGGAAGATTCTCCAAAGGCGCGCAGTCAGGACATCACAATGTTGAAGATGGGCGCCGGCAGCGACTCGACCGAGCTGCGCGGCGCTGGAATGTGGAGTCTAAAAGTTAATTCCGCGAACGCGGACTGGACCCTTGTTGTCGAAGAGTATCGCTAAAAACCTTTGATGGTTCCGGTTGGCGCAATGGTGCGGTAGGGGATTTCTCGCGTCCGTGATTTCATCACGGCCATGCAATCACTCCTCGCTCTTTTGAGCAAACTCAATGGGAAGTCGATCACGGGCCTGCTCGTTGCGGCGCTCGTTATCGTCTTCGGTTATTTCGGCGTCAACATCAAGGACCTCGCTCCTGAAATCTCGACGGCGATTGCCAATCTCATCAATGCCTCGGTCGGCATTTTCTCCATCGGCCTCGCTGTCTGGGGTCACGTCCAGGACGCGAAAAAGCATGGCGAGTTGGTTGCTCATGTTCAAAACGGAGTCGTGGCCGGGACGGTGTCCCCAACGTCCAGCGCGGCCAAGGCCGTTCTGCCCCTTCTCCTCGGCCTCCTGCTGATCGGCGCGACGCTTGGCCTCACTGGCTGTGCGGGCGGTCTTTCTTCCGATGTGCGGATAGCGCTTAACGACATCAGCGCGGCTACGGCCAAGCTGCAGGCTTCCGGTCAGGTTCCCCAGGGTCGCACGTCCGACGTGGTGAGTGATGCCAACACGATCTCCAACGCGTTGGAGACGATCAACACCGGCAACGGCATCACGGTGGACCAAGCGAATAAGATCGCGAAGAGTTTCAAGTCCAACTCCAGCACGACCGCTTACATCGATCTCGCTGCGGAGATTTCGCAGATCGTTGTCCCCTTCGTCAACGGCTTGATCCAGGCGGGTGAATCGAAGAGTGACGTGCAGGCGCAGACCACGCAACTGCTGACCCAGCTCCCGACGCAGGTCCAAAGCGCGGTCGATCCCAACTCGAATCTCTAACCGCCATGCCCGATACCACGCTCGGCGTGGGCCTCGATCTGGCGGACAACCTGATCAAGCTCATCGCTCCCACCGTCAACCAGGAACAAAAAGAAAGCCTCCTCAATGCGTTCAAAAATCGTGTCAGCCAGGCGCAGGCCGCATGCGCTGCCGTTGCGGCAAATCCTGATGATCGCCGTGCTCAGCTCGCCCTTGGCGATCTGCATCGGGTGTTCCTCAACGCTGCCGGATACACGGCCCTCGGCGTGGCAAGCATCAACGTCGCGGTCCCCCTGGACGACGACGGCCAATGCCTCACCGCCATCGCCCTCGTCGTCCTCCTCCTCGAAACCAACGCCAGCCAACCGGTGAAGTCATGATCTACGTCGCTCTCTATCTTCTCCTCGGCCTTATCCTCTTCTGGCTTTTTGCCATTGGAGGCTATTGCGCTAACAAGCGGCAGACCGGCTCTTACGGCTTCGACTGGTCGCAAGCGTTGATGATGTTGTACGTGATGGCGTTGTGGCCATTGATCGCGGTGGCTGCGATCTGCGTGACCATTTGGATGTTCAAGGGGGAAGAATGACCTTCGATCCTCGCACCGAAACGAACATCGCCACGCTGACGCCGAACACCCAGGCGGTCGCTCGCAAGTTCATGCAGGCGGTCATCGAGTCGAACCGCTTGCCGTCCGGCTGGACGGTGAAGATCATCTCCGGCCTGCGCTCGTACGAACAGCAGGCCGCGCTCTATGCGCAGGGTCGCGATGGCCACGGCGGCAAGATCGTGACCAACGCCGGTCCCGGTTATTCGAATCACAATTTCGGCACCGCGTTCGACATTGGCATCTTCAACGCGACGGGCCACTACATCGACGATCTCGTCGACTCCGGCGTGATGACGGAGAAGCAGGTCGGTTTCTATTACGAACTTTTTCCGGCGATTGGCCGCGCCCTCGGTCTCATCTGGGGAGGCGATTGGAAGAGCATCGACGACGAGCCGCACTACGAACTCAATCAGTATCCGGCCCTGAGCGAGAACGACAAGCTGGCCAAGTACCGCGCCATGCGCGAAGCCGGGGAGGCGATTCCGTGAAGAGCGCTCTTCTCGCCGCCGACGTTTGTGCCGTGTGTGAATTCGGCACGGTGACGAATCGCGTCTGCGATTTTTGCAAGGCGACGTTCTTCCACAGCTACCAGGCGAAATCTTTATCGGGTCGAAATGGCGAGAAGGGCGCGCCCGGCGTCCAAGGCGGCAGGAGTGCCGTTCCGGGCCGAAAGGAGGCCGCTTGAAAACCGTTCTCCAATCCGCATTCGTCATCGCCGTCCTGGTCCTCTGGGTTTTCTTCTGGACCGCCTGGGCCATCTGCTCCCGCCTCACCAACCGAAAGGACCGTACGTGGTAAATCTCCTCGCCGAACTCGCTACCGAATATCAACCGCCGCAATCCGTCGATGGCTTGCTCGCTGCCATTTTCTACATCAGCGGAATCCTGGGCACCCTGGCTGCCGCATACCACTACATGTTTCGGGCGAAGAGTGAGAAGACGCCTCAGCCCCTCGTCGTCAGCCAGCACGTCGAACATGTTCCGATGCCGGTCTTCACCGCGCACGTCCAGCACACGGAAAAGCGATTCCTTGATGTCGTCAATGAGGCCAAGCAGGCCGCTGATGTTGCCGCCATTGGTCGCAGCAAAATCCATCAACACATCGAGGCCAGCGCGACCGAGACGCGAGCGGAGATCAGCAAGATCAAGGACGATGTCGCCAACCTGCCGGAGCGGACGATCACGCTGATGCACAAAATGAAAGGTCTCAACCAATGAAGCGCGACATCGAAATCCGCCTGGCGATCCTCGACGTGCTGAGCGAATCGCATCCCTACGCCGTGGCCGACGAGGCCATCCTGCCCTACGTCAAGCCGCGTGTGTTTCCCAAGCCCACCGCGCTGGAGATCGACAACAACCTCGTGGCGTTGAAGGACCAGGAGCTGATCGAGGCGCAGGCCGGGAAGTTGGGCGACGTGAAGCCGCGCTGGCTCATTACCCAGGCCGGGATCATCGAAAGGAAACGATGAATGAGAACCGACTCGATCTACGAAAAGTTGCAGCGGGCCGACCAGACCGGGGGCACGACCTACTTCCTCGACCTGATGATTTATCTGGAGGAGGCCGAAGGGGACCGCTTCGGCAAAGCCGCGCAAATGATCTCGGAGAACTGGGGGTTCAAGACCTCAAAAACTGCGCTTTGGAATGGATACGACGAGGCGCACTCAGCCT
>Ga0068856_100005599_pt1 | contig 12360 bp, 9 predicted proteins | sample KBSCornC62_FD_66595 | JGI IMG/M metagenome (GOLD analysis project Ga0068856, IMG submission 66595) | Corn rhizosphere microbial communities from Kellogg Biological Station, Michigan, USA - KBS Corn C6-2 | ecosystem: Host-associated > Plants > Roots > Rhizosphere > Soil ...
GAAGAAGGCGAGACATTCGCTATAGTGCCGGGCAAGATCGGCAACGAAGTCTCTGGTCTGATCCTTGCCGTAGAAGGCCGGCGTGAATTCCATGTAGAGCGGCACTTTTCGAGCCATCAATGCGCCCATCGAACGGCAGGCAACCGGCTCGTACCCCTCGATGTCCATCCAGATCAGCCCGATATCGGCGGGATCGACGCCTGCCTGCAGCAGAATATCGCCGACCGGCCGGACAGGCACCGAGATCTTCTCGTCGGTCGCGCTTTGCCGCAGCGCACTGCTTTTGCCATGGTTCTTGTGATTGAGATAGAAATCGAGCTGCCCCTCGCGATCGCCGGCGGCACAATTGACCGCACTCACCATTTCCTGCAGGCCATTATCAGCAATATTAACTGCCAGCAGGCGAAAATTGCGCGGGTCCGGCTCGACGCTGACGATGCGGTCGTAGGCACCGCTCAAGGCAAAATAGCAGGTCTGCGTGCCGATATTGCCGCCGAGTTCCAGGAGCGCCGATCCCTTGCGCAACAGGCCGTGCTCGCGCAGGACGCTCAGCAGGCGATCGACATGGTCGCGCTCGAAATGCCCTTTGCGAAAAACCTTGCGGCCGATGTAGTCGGCCGGCGAGAAACTGAGGACATGATCGCCGCAATCGACCCTCATCGTCTTCACGCGGGGACCTATGGCACTGATAAGAATATCCCGACCGAGCCTCGTGTCGAACAGGCGCGTGGCGATCGCGTCCCGCTTGCGGCGAAAAGCTCGCTTCCAGTATTTTCTTGTGAGAATCTTGGCGTCAAACATGAGCGCCATCTCTACACCGGCGCCATTCCGTTGCAAACGGACAAGGGCAACGCCGCCGCCACTCTCTGAAAATCAGGCAAAGTGGGCGCTCGCCTCTTTCGAAACGATATAGACCCGCAAGGGCTCGCCCCGGCCTCTGACGGCAATCTCGCGGCTTTCGGTGTCGGCGATATCGGTTTCCGAAAGCTGCGCCACCGGCTCCGAAAAGACCAGCGCGGCGTTGAATTCCTTGGCGACGCTTTCCAGACGGCTGGCAACATTGACGGTATCGCCAATTGCCGTCACGTTCTTGACGCTGCCATAGCCCATCGATCCCACGACGGCGAGGCCGGTGTGGATGCCGATGGCGATTTCGAGCGGGGCAGCCAAGTCATCAGCCAGCTCGGCACTGAGCTTGTCGATCTCCCGGATGATTGCGGCGGCCGCCTTCAGGGCCTGACGATTGGCCTCCTTCGGGGTTGCGCGAAGGCCGAAGAGCGCCATGGCGCCATCGCCGATGAACTTATCCATCCGGCCACCATTTTCTTCGATGATGCGGCCAACGATGGCGAAATAGCGGTTGAGCAGGAAAACGATGTCGAAGGGTAGCCGCGATTCCGTTAGCGAGGTGAAATGGCGCAGATCGCAGAAGAAGACAACGATCTCGCGCTCGCGGCCGGGACTTGCGGCCTGCGTGTAGACCGGGATCGTCGCCTCGGCCATCGGCGTCAGCAATGGCACCACGCTGACATTGCCGGTCGGGCGCAGCTGGCAGGCAAGCCTGACATCCGGTGTGGCGCCGATACGGTTCAGGGTCTTCTGCTCCAACGGCTCGGGCGGCGGCAGGTTTTCCGCCCCCTCGATGATCTGTACGCGGCAGGTGGAGCATTGCCCCTTGCCTCCACAGACCGAATAATGGGGGATACCGCCGAGACGGCTTGCCTCAAGCACGGTAAAGCCGCGCGGTGCGTGCACGACTTCCCCGCCCGCATAACGAATGGCGACCTGATATTGCCGTTCTCGCAGTCTGCGATGCGCTCGGAAGGCAAAAAGAACGGCGATCGACAGACTGAAGGCGCCATAGAATCCGGCGCGGTACGGCCACAAGTCTTCCGCCATCCTACCGCCGGGCGCCGAGCCTGTTTCGCCAAAGCTTCGTACATCGCTGTAATAGCCGCCTGGATAGCCGCGCTCATCCTCTTGGGCGACCTCATGCGCCACCGTCTTGCCCATTGCGGCAAAGCCGAGCAAAGCGAGAATCGGCAGGACGATGGCAAGCGACAGCATGACGGGCGCGATCGCCATATACCAGGGGCGGTAACGCAGCCAGAAATGAACGCCGATGCATCCGTGAAGCCAAACGATCAGGAGAACGAACGACTGGCGCATCCCATTGAACGGCGAAGTCACCCACAAGGTGCGCACGACCGCCTTATAGGTGTCGTGATAGCCGTAGACCTCATGAACGATGCGTGTCGCAACGATATGGTCGATCAGCAGGAGGGGCACCAGCAGACCGGTAACGATCTGAAAAGCTTCGCCGGCGGGCATGACGAGCGTCCTGCGCTTGTAGAGCATTCGCAGCACGAGCAGGATATGCAGGATCAGCGCCCCATAGAGCAGCACGGTTCCGAGCGGATTGCGCCAAACCACCATGAACCAATGTTGCGCATGTTCGGCCATGCCGAGCGAGATCAGGCCGAAGGAATGGTTGGCCAAATGCATGATGACGAAAGCAAAAACGATCAGACCCGAGCCGAGACGCAGCTTTCGCACAAGGCGATCGGTCATGATTGGCTTTCTTGCCTCTATGGTCATCAAACCCAATGTATATTGCCCGTTCACAACTGATCCGAAAACGGTTATCGCCTATTCATCTACAGCGCCGCGCGTCAAATATGACGCGCAAAGGTCACTGTAGCACTTTTAACCTGCTGCATAATTTTATCCTCAAATCGATCCCGATTTAAGGAATTATGCAGTAGCCGCAACGCCGCATGCTGTCGAGGATGCGGCTTTTTGAAGCAGGGATCTTATTGTCAGGCAACGGGTCGGAATTCGGGCAATCCTTTCACGATTCGGGTTCCTGCCATCACTTAATCGTCAACCGTGTGACGACATCATGAAAATCGCCTTTTACGCTCCCTTGAAGTCGCCTGCCCATCCGGTCCCATCCGGTGACCGGCTGATGGCGCGCCAGATCATCGCAGCATTGAAGATGGCGGGCCATCACCTTGACGTCGCTTCCGAATTGCGCAGCTTCACGCCCACTCCGGACGCCGGCCCACGCGTGGAGATCGCCCGGCAGGCGAAAAGTGAGGCGGAGCAATTGCTGGAGCAGTGGCAGCATACGGCATCGCCGGATCTATGGTTGACCTATCATCCCTATTACAAGACACCCGATCTCATCGGCCCGTTCGTCGCCAGGAGGCTTAATATCCCCTATGTCACGGCCGAGGCTTCCTACTCCCGCCGTCATGACGAGACCGGCTGGCACGAGAACCAGCGCCTTATTGCCGATGCGGTAAGGCTTGCCGCCGTTAATCTGTGCTTCACCGAGCGCGACCGGACCGGTTTGCTCGATGCAATTCCCGAGGGCCGTTACGAGCGCTTCCCGCCCTTCATCGATACCGCGCCCTTTGCACGCTCCTTCGCCGATCCGCGACGGCTGATTACGGTGGCGATGCTGCGCAGGGGCGACAAGTTCGACAGCTACGCCATGCTGGCAAGTGCGCTCGATCTCATCCGCGATCAGGATTGGACCCTGACCGTCATCGGTGACGGGCCGATGCGCGGCGAGGTAAGGTCGTTATTCTCCGCATTTGGCGAAGACCGCATCATCTGGCGCGGAGAGCGCTCTACCGCAGAGATCGCGCAAGAGCTGGCGACAGCCGGTCTCTACGTCTGGCCAGGATGCAACGAAGCCTATGGCCTCGCCTATCTCGAGGCACAAGCCGCCGGCCTACCCGTCGTCGCGCAGGCAACGGCCGGTGTGCCGGAAGTGGTGATGGCGGGCATGACAGGACTTCTAACACAGGAAGGCGATATCGAGGCCTATGCCGGGGCTATCGCCGAGCTTTTGAACGACGCGGGCCGGCATCGGGCCATGGCAGACGCAGCCTATGACTTCGTGCATCAGGAGCGCTCACTGCCCGCCGCATCAAAGCGGCTGGAAACCATTCTTCGAAAATATCTGGGAGACTCCTATTATGAGCGATAGAGCCGATTGGCAGCCCCTGCGCGACGAGCTGCAGCGATGGAGCGCGGCCGGGCGAAAGGCGAAGCTATGGTTCCGCGACGACGACGCCATCGAGCCGACCCCTGCCCTCGACCGGCTTCTATCGCTTGCCAATCATTTCGACGTGCCTATCGCGCTTGCGATCATTCCGCAACCGACGGGCAAGGCACTCGCCGAACGGCTGGCGGGCGAAAGCCGCGTCACCGCCACCGTGCATGGCTGGACTCACCAGAACTATGCGCCTGACGACACCAAGAAGCAGGAACTCGGCCTGCACCGGCCGCAGGCGGTCGTGCTCGACGAGTTGCACCGCGGTTTCGATAAGCTCGAAGCTCTTTATGGCAAGCAGTTCGTACCGCTGCTGGTGCCGCCGTGGAACAGGATCGACGATGCGCTGCTGCCGCATCTCGCCCCCTTCGGCTATCGCGCCGTCTCCGTCTTCGGATTGGCAAAACAGGCCCCCATCGGCTTGATCAATACGCATATCGATATCATGAGATGGCACGGGGTGCGTGGCGGTTTACCACATGCCGAAGTGATCGGACGTCTCGTGGAAGAGCTCCGGATCCGCTTCGACGGTCACGACGAACCGATCGGGGTGATGACGCACCATCTCGTCCATGACGATCTCGCCTGGGATTTCGTCGAGACGCTGTTCGAGGAAACGGCCGACCACGCCGCCATCCAATGGCGGCCGGTCGGCAACTTCGTATATTAAAGCGCATCGCGTTTAGCTAAGTTCCTGAGCAAGCCCGATGAGGAGCCCTTCAGGCCCGCGGATATAGCAGAGGCGATATGCGTTACCATACTGGACGACTTCGCCGACGAGCTGCGCACCGCGCTTGCGGAGCCTTTCAAGCGTCTCGTCGATGTCGTCCACAGCAAACATGACCCGGAGATAGCCGAAGGCGTTGACTGGGTCGTTCCGGTGATCCGCGACGACAGCCGGCGCGAGAAAGCGGGAAAGCTCGAGCCGGCTGTGCCCATCCGGTGTGCGCATCATGGCAATCTCGACGCGCTGATCGCCGAGCCCGGTGATACGCCCGGCCCACTCTCCCTCAATCGTCGCCTGCCCTTCGAGCTCAAGGCCAAGTTCGTCAAAGAAATCGATCGCGCCGGAGAGGTCTTCGACGACGATTCCGACATTGTCCATCCGTCTGACGGCCATGCTTGCAACCTCCCGAAAGTCTTTCCAGTCTACGGGGCGCTGCCCCGTCTAACAATGGGCGCTTGCGGCCAAACGTACGTCAGAGCTGCAGCGATTGTCCGTCAAAGGCGAAGAACGCTTCGGGGAAGCTCTTCTGCGCATCGTGCTGCATGTCATCCAGTTCTCGGTCAGTTCGGCCAGGCGCATGATGGAACATGGCAAGCCGCTTGGCACCGGCCTTCTTGGCGAGCTTGATGCCCTCCTGCCATGTAGAATGGCCAAAACCGAGATATTTCTGCATCTCCGCTTCGAGATAGGTCGCATCGTAGATGGCAAGATCTGCATCCGCCATCAGTTCAAGCGCCGCCTCATCGAGTTTGCCTGTCACATGCTCGGTATCATAGACCATGGCGATCACCCGGCCCGCCCATTCGATGCGATAGCCGATACAGCCGCCGGGATGGTTCAGCCTCGTCGTATGGATGACGATGCCTGGATGCGGCTTCAACGTATCGCCGGCGGCGAAATCGCGGAAATTCATCGTCGCACGACAGATGTCGGGTTCAACAGGAAACCACGGCGGCCGCATGAACTGGCCGATCAGCTGCCGCGTCGTCGTCTTACCCGCCAGATGGCCCGACCAGAGATCGACGCTGACGCGCGGATCGTAGATCGCGTTGAAGAAAGGCAGCCCGATGATGTGGTCGTAGTGGGAGTGAGTGAAGAAGAGATCGATATCGCGGACCCCCTCCTTGGCAAGCGAACCGGCCGCTTCGCGCAAACCCGTTCCGGCGTCGAATAAGATATGCCTGCCCGCATGCCGTAACTCTATGCACGACGTATTACCGCCGTACCGCTCAAATTCCGGTCCCGATACAGGGATGCTTCCCCGCACGCCCCAAAATTTCAGCTCAAAACTATCGTTGTTCATGGAAGTTTTTACACCATTCCCCTTTCGGTCAAAAAAAGCACACTTTTGCTATCGTGCGAAGCCAGCAATTTCCAAAAGTTGCGCGGTGGTAAAAACTGGATCTCATCGGTCTGCCGACATAGATCGTTGAACGGATTGCCGCCAACGGATCGCACAGATCTAATATAGGTATGAAATGGCAGAATAGATAAGAGGCGGGAATTAGCGTGTGACGCCAGCGACCCAAATTATATTAGCGCTCGATGAAAAGCGAATCTTGGGAAGAGCCAAAAAGATTTGGGAGAAACTTGCGCGCCTTTATCTTACAGCGTCGCGGCCGACCGTGCGGCCTGTTCGTAATAGCCGGACAATGCCCTGAGATGCGAGGCGATATCGGAGAGGTCATCTTGCGAGAGACCCGACACCTTCGTCGCCTCGACAAGCAGCCGCTCGCGAATTTCGGTATAGCGCTTCAGCGCGTCCAGGCCCTTGTCGGTGACCCGGATAGTCTTTTCCTTGCCGGCCTTGCCGCTTTTGACAAGGCCTGCCGCCTCGAGCTTCTTGATGGCGTAATTGGCGACATGCGTGTCCTCGATGTCGAGGACGAGGCAGAGATCGGCAAGCGTTTTCGGCCGGTCGCGATGCCGCACGGAATGGATGATAAGGATCTCGATCGGCGAAAGGCCAGGCACGCCGGCCGCCGCCATGCAGCGCACCAGCCATCGATTGAAGGCATGCGAAAAGAGGATCGACCCATATTCCAGCTCCGACAGAGCCGGCGAGCTGCCACCGGCCAGATGGGCCGACGATACGATCAATTCACGCCGTTCGCTCTTTTCCTCGGACGTCACCTGAAACTCCTTCGAACCCGGATCAAGGCCCTGCAGATCAACAGGCCGAGCGGGCGATTGCCGCTCGGCTCCAACATTAGATTCCTATTCGTCCCGCTTCCCGTAGCCGCCGCCGGTGGGAGTGACGACCGTGAAGGCCTCACCCGCTTCGAGCACAGTATGGGCTGAGCCGATCAGCTCTTCGATCCTGCCATCGTTGCGACGGACATAGTTGCGGCCGGTCTGGCCGGCTTCGCCGCCCTTGACACCGAAGGGTGACACCCGGCGATGGCCGGAGAGGATGGCAAATTCCAGCTTTTCGCGCGTGCGGATCGTGCGCTGCGTGCCGTTGCCCGCGTTCCATTTGCCGCGCCCGCCTGAGTTCGGGCGGATATGGAAGTCCTCCAGCACGACCGGGAACCGCGTCTCGAGGATTTCGGGATCGGTCAGGCGCGAGTTGGTCATATGCGTGTGAACGGCATCGGCACCATTGAAACCCGGACCGGCCGGCGCACCGGAGCAGATCGTCTCGTAGTACTGATAGGTCTCGTTGCCGAAAGTCAGGTTGTTCATCGTTCCTTGGGCTGCAGCGAGCGCATCGACCGCGCCGAACAGGCAGTTGGTCACGGCCTGGCTGACTTCGACATTGCCGGCGACGACGGCGGCCGGATATTTCGGCGTCAGCATGGTGCCTTCGGGAATGATGATACGGATCGGCCGGAGGCAGCCCGCATTCATCGGAATATCCGCCTCGACGAGGACGCGGAAGACATAGAGGACGGCAGCCCGCGTGACGGGCTGCGGCGCATTGAAATTATCCGGGCGCTGCGCGGACGTGCCTGTGAAATCGACCGTCGCCTCGCGCTTGTCCTTGTCGATCGAGATCTTGACGACGATCTTGCAGCCCTGATCCATCTCATAGCTGAATTCACCGTCGGACAGGCGATCGAGGACGCGGCGCACGCTTTCTGCCGCGTTGTCCTGAACGTGACCCATATAGGCGTCGACGACATCTTCGCCGAAGTGAACAATCATCTTCTTCAGCTCGGCGACACCCTTTTCATTGGCGGCAACCTGGGCCTTGAGATCGTTGATGTTCTGCGCCAGCGTGCGCACCGGATAACGCGCACCTGTCAGCAGTTTGGTAAGTTCTGCCTCACAGAATCGGCCGCGATCGAGCAGCTTGAAATTGTCGATATAGACGCCTTCTTCCTCGATATGGGTGGCAAGCGGCGACATCGATCCCGGCGAAATGCCGCCGATATCGGCATGGTGGCCGCGGCTCGCGACCCAGAAGCGGATCTTCTCACCGGCATCATCGAAGACTGGGGTGCAAACCGTCAAGTCGGGCAGATGCGTGCCCCCATTATACGGCGCGTTGATGAGGAAGACGTCGCCCGGATGGATGACGGCGTTTTCGCGGATGGCGGTCGCCACGGACGCATCCATCGAGCCCAGATGAACCGGCATATGCGGCGCGTTGGCAACCAGATTGCCTTCCGCATCGAAGACAGCACAGGAGAAATCCAGCCGCTCCTTTATGTTGACCGAATAGGCCGTGTTCTGCAGCGTCATGCCCATCTGCTCGGCGATCGACATGAAGAGATTGTTGAAGATTTCCAGCATGACGGGATCGGCCTTGGTGCCGATGGCACTGCGCTCCGGCAGCGCCTTGATGCGCGTGAGGACGATATGATCCCTTACGGTCAGCTGCGCCTGCCAGCCGTCCTCGATGACGATCGTCTGGTTCGGTTCGATGACGATGGCCGGGCCGGTCACGGTCTGGCCGGGCTTGATCGCCTGGCGCAGAACGACGGCCGCATCGTGACTTTCACCGTTCGAATAGAAGGCGGTGCGCCTTGCCGCCTCAGCTTCACCTTCGGCTATCGTCTGCAGCTCGACTGCGATATCGGCGGCAGCACCGCCGATCGTTTCGATCTCGACGGCTTCCACCACCAAAGGCTTATCCTCGGCAACGAAGCCGAAGCGGCGCTTGTGCAATGTCTCGAACTGACTGCGCAGCCGCGCGGGAGCGTCAATCTCAGGAAAGGTCGTCTCGACCGCCAGCAGCGTATCGGTGCCGGCGTAGCGGATATGCGCGCGCTGGACAGTCTTGATCTTGGCCGTTGCGACGCCTTGGGCTTCCAACTCGGGCACGCATTCGCCGCGCAATTCGCTACCAAGTGCTGCGATAGCTGCTGGTGCAGCGTCATCGAGGGAAACACCGAGCGCCTTCTGGCGCGTTGCGCGGATATCGGCAAGCCCCATGCCATAGGCGGAGAGAAGACCGGACATCGGATGCAGAAGGATGCTCTTCATCCCAAGCGCATCTGCGACCAGGCAGGCATGTTGCCCACCGGCACCGCCGAAGCAGTTGAGCGCATAACGCGTCACGTCATAGCCGCGCTGCACCGAGATTTTCTTGATCGCCTCGACCATATTGGCAACCGCGATGCGGATGAAGCCGTCGGCGACATCTTCCGGGCTGCGGCCATCGCCGATCTCGGCTGCGAGCGCTGCGAACTTGGCGCGCACTGTCTCGACATCGAGCGGCTGATCCTGGTTCGGTCCGAAGATGGAGGGGAAGAATTCCGGCAGCAGCTTACCGGCCATGACATTGGCGTCGGTGACGGCCAGCGGGCCACCGTTGCGGTAGCAGGCAGGTCCAGGAAAGGCGCCGGCCGAATCCGGGCCGACGCGGAAGCGATCGCCATCGAAATGCAGAATCGAGCCGCCGCCGGCCGCAACGGTATGGATCAGCATCATCGGCGCACGGACGCGGACACCCGCCACTTCCGTTTCAAAGGCACGCTCATATTCGCCGTCGAAATGAGCCACATCCGTCGAGGTGCCGCCCATGTCGAAGCCGATGACATTGGCAAAGCCCGCCTGTTCGCCGGTCTTGGCAAGGCCGACCACGCCGCCGGCCGGACCTGAAAGGATCGCATCCTTGCCCTGGAACATGTCTGCGGCCGTCAATCCGCCCGACGACATCATGAACATGACGCGCGCGCCGGTCCGCTCGACATCCAGCTCATCGCAGACCTGGCGGATATAGCGGCCGAGCACCGGCGACAGGTAAGCGTCGATCACAGCCGTATCGCCACGGCCGACGAGCTTGATCAGCGGCGACACTTCGTGGCTGACGGAAACCTGATCAAAGCCGAGGGATCGGGCGATACGGGCAACCGCCGCCTCATGGGCCGGAAATTTATAGGCATGCATGAAAACAATGGCGACGGAGCGATAACCCCTAGCAACGAGATCGCGCAGCGCAGCTTCCGCAGCCTTTTCATCCAGAGCCAGTTCGACGGTGCCGTCGGCAAGCACCCGTTCCTCGATCTCGACAACATCTTCGTAAAGCGCTTCCGGCTTGACGATCTCGGTCGCGAAGATCTTCTTGCGTTCCTGGTAGCCGATGCGCAGCGCGTCGCGGAAACCCTTCGTCGTCACCAGCGCAAGGCGCTCACCCTTGCGCTCGAGCAGCGCATTGGTGGCGACCGTCGTGCCCATGCGGACCTCGCCGATCGCACCTTCAGGAACCGGCTCGCTCTTGCCGAGACCGAGATGCAGGCGGATGCCGTGGACGGCTGCGTCGCGATAAGCCTCGGGATTTTCCGAGAGGACCTTCCGGGCGTGGAGAGCGCCGGACGGATCACGCCCGACGACATCGGTAAAGGTACCGCCGCGATCGATCCAGAAATCCCAACGATCCGAAATCTTCTCCGACAAATCCGCCTCCAGCAGCATTACACCAACAACGATGATAATATATCGATAAATCGTCAACGTTTTGTCGTCAACATGAATCGATGCTCGTCGCCGTTAACAATTTTTGCCATCATAACGCTTGCAGCGAACCCGACCTAATCCTCGAAGCGGCTCGTTCCCTCGCGATCGTGATCATATCGTTTCGCGAGCGGAAACGGCGGCAGCCAGGATTCGCGGCGGACGGTCCAGAGTTCGTAGGTCGGCCTTAGCTGATCAGGGGCATCGAGAGATCCGAGGTTCACTTCGATTTCGTCCGCGCTTCGCGAGAAAACGGACGAACCGCAATGAGGGCAGAAAAAGCGGCCGGCATAGTCGCGTGTTTCACCTTCGATCGTCACCGCATCCTCGGGAAAGATCGCGGAGGCATGGAAAAGCGCGCCGTGATGCTTGCGGCAGTCGAGACAATGGCAAATGCCGACCCGATAGGGGCGCCCCGAGGCCACGATCCGCACCTTGCCGCACAGGCAGCCACCGGTAAGTCGATCCATCTTGCACCTCCTCAAAAACAGGCAGGCGGACTGTCTACGATAAACGGAACAGTCGCCGCGACCGTAGGCGGCTAGAAGCATAGGGTTTCATTATAAGGCCGCGCTCGATTGGAGCACAGCCGGAGTGGATGCGCTAATGTAGTCCACCGACGCCGAGCAGACGCTCGACCGCACCATGATCCGCAGCTAGCGCCTCGGGCGTCCCCTTCCAGGCAAGCCGACCGCGCTCCAGAATGATAACATCGCTGGCAAAATCGAGCGCGCTCTGGATGCGCTGCTCGACGAGTAGGATCGTCATGTCGCCCGCCTTGGCGAGCTTGGCGAAGGCCGTCATCAGCTCCTCGCAGATGACGGGGGCAAGCCCCTCCAGCGGCTCGTCCAGCAGCAGGACGGAGGGGCGACCGAGGATGGTGCGGGCCGTCGACAGCATCTGTTGCTCGCCGCCGGAAAGCTGACCGCCTAAATTTTTGCGGCGCTCCTTCAGGCGCGGGAACATATCATAGGCTTCCTGCAGGGCGCTCTTCGGCCGTTCCTTGAGCCCAACGGAGAGATTTTCCTCCACCGTCAGCGTCGGAAAAACGTCGCGCGTCTGCGGCACGTAGCCGAGGCCCTGATGGGCGCGGCGGGCGCTCGGCAGGCTGGCGATGTCGGCCGAACCCAGCCGGATGCGGCCATCATAGCGCCGGGTCTGCCCGGCGAGCGTGGCAAGCAGCGTGCTCTTGCCCATGCCGTTGCGGCCGAGCACGGCAAGCCGGCCGCCGGCCGGCACGGAAAAGGAAACCCCTTCCAGCACTCGCGTCGGACCATAGCCGGCCGACAGGTTTTCGACTTCAAGCGGCGTGGCCGGCATTGGCGTAGCTCCCAAGATAGGCTTCGCGCACCCGCGCGTCCTGCGTCACGTCTTTCGGCGAACCATCGAATATGATCGTGCCGGCGGCGAGCACGACCACGCGCTTGGCAAAACGGAAAACGAGGTCCATGTCATGCTCGATCATCAGCACGGCGAGATCTGCCGGCAGATCGGCCAGCGCCTGTTCGATGCGGCCCGTATCGCTTTGCGGCACGCCGGCGGCAGGCTCGTCGAGCAGAAGCACCTTCGGCTTCAGGGCCATGGCAACGGCAATTTCCAGGAGCCGCTGTTGGCCGTAAGCAATCTCGCTGACCTTGCGATGCGCGAGAGAAGCGAGACCAAGTGT
>Ga0068856_100005601_pt1 | contig 12358 bp, 8 predicted proteins | sample KBSCornC62_FD_66595 | JGI IMG/M metagenome (GOLD analysis project Ga0068856, IMG submission 66595) | Corn rhizosphere microbial communities from Kellogg Biological Station, Michigan, USA - KBS Corn C6-2 | ecosystem: Host-associated > Plants > Roots > Rhizosphere > Soil ...
CGTGCACGCCAAAATGGAGCAGGAACATCTGTCACCTTTCAGAGCTGTTCAAAAAGTACTTGGTGAAATTAGCGGTGCCGTAATAGCTATTACATTATTAATGGTATCGGTATTTATTCCCGTATCATTTATGTCGGGCCCGGTGGGGGTATTTTACAGGCAATTCTCCATTACCATGGCCTCAGCTATTGTTATTTCGGGTTTTGTGGCATTAACACTTACTCCTGTTTTATGTGCCATCATATTAAAAAACAATCACGGAAAACCAAAAAAGAAAACGCTGTTCAACCGGTTTATGGATGGCTTTAATTCGGGATTTGAAAAGATTACCGGAAAATATGTTGGATTGCTAAGAAAAATTGCCAACCGCAGAGTAGTTACCTGGGGCTTGTTATTAATATTTGCTTTCGGAATTTTTGGAATTAGCAGCATTCTTCCTTCAGGCTTTGTTCCTGATGAAGATCAGGGGATGATATATGCGGTACTTCAAACACCTCCCGGTTCTACATTGGAAAGAACCTATGATGTCAGCCTTCAGCTAAAGAATGTTGCTAAAAAAGTAGAAGGGGTGCAATCCATTTCTTCATTGGCAGGTTTTGAAATATTAACCCAGGGAAGAGGTTCAAACTCCGGAACCTGTATGATTAACCTTAAGCCATGGAACGAGCGTAAAAATACGGCGAAAGAAATTGTTCGTGAATTAGAAGAAAAAGTAAAAGAAATTCCCGGAGCAAAAATTGAGTTCTTTAACCCACCTGCCGTACCGGGATATGGAGCTGCCGGAGGTTTGTCGTTACAATTGCTTGATAAAAACAATACCATTGACTATGAACGCTGCGGAAAAGTGACCGAAGATTTTATGAAGGCACTGGAAAAGAGAAAAGAGCTAACAGCCTTATTTACCTTTTACAGAACCGACTACCCGCAATACGAACTGGTGTTTGACAATAAAGTAGCGATGCAAAAGGGAGTTACTATAGGCGGCGCCTTAGACAATCTCTCCTTGATGGTGGGTAGTACGTACGATATAGGTTTTATAAAATTCGGACGCTTTTTTAAAGTGTTCGTTCAGGCCGATCCTTCGTACAGAAAATTACCTTCCGATCTTTTGAATACCATGTACTTGAAAAACGACAAAGGAGAAATGGTGCCTTATTCTTCTTTTATGAGACTGGAAAAGAAACAAGGTATTTATGAAATTAACAGATACAATATGTACACCACCGCATCTATCCGATGCGACCCGGCAAAAGGCTACAGCAGTGGTGAAGCAATTGAAGCGATAAAAGAGGTAGCGAAAACCACCTTACCAAGAGGATACGATATTGATTGGGCCGGATTACAAAAGGATGAGGTAAGACGTGGAAACGAAGCGATATATATTTTCCTTATCGTGTTGATGTTTGTGTATTTCGTTCTTGCTTCGCAGTACGAAAGCTTTATCATTCCGTTTGCCGTTGTGTTATCATTACCTGCCGGAATTTTCGGATCCTTTTTACTGATTAAGATGGCCGGGCTGGCGAATGATATTTATGCGCAGGTGGGGCTGGTAATGTTAGTGGGGTTATTAGGTAAAAACGCTGTGTTAATTGTGGAGTTTGCCAGGCAGAGACAACAAGAAGGTGCAACAGTGCTGGAAGCCGCAATAGAAGGTGCTAAGGCTCGTTTCCGCCCTATTTTAATGACCTCCTTTGCCTTTATGGCCGGGTTAATACCAATGGTTTTCACTCATGGGCCGGGTGCAGTTGGTAGCCACACCATAGGATGGGCCTCATTGGGCGGTATGTTGTTCGGAACCATTTTCGGGGTAATTATTGTACCGGGCTTGTATTATATTTTTGGCACAATAGCCGAAGGCAGAAAATTAATTAAAGATGAGGACGAGAATTCGTTAACAGAAAAATTTGTCCATAATGTAGATGATTTCCCCCAGACAGAAGAAACTGATGAACATGAAACTGACAAACATGAATAAGAAGAATATATTTTACTATACAGGTATAAGCTGTATGCTCTTAATGTATACAGCTTGTATGGGGCCAACTGTGGTTCCGAGAGCTGAAAATAAAACAGTTCCGGCTAATTATAATAATACGCCGGACACTGTAAATACAGCAAAAATAAAATGGAAGGACTTTTTTACCGATCCGTATTTAAACAGCCTCATTGATACTGCCTTGCAGAAAAATCAGGAGCTGAACATCATTTTGCAGGAAATTAATGTTGCTAAAAACGAAATAAGAGCCCGGAAAGGAGCCTATTTACCCTTCATTAATTTAGGAGCCGGGGCTGGTATTGACAGGGTATCCAAATACACCAGCCAGGGAGCCAGTGATGCGGTGAATGAAATTACACCGGGCCAAAAAGTACCTGCTAATTTACCCAACTACATGTTTGGTGCTTTTGCTTCGTGGCAAATAGATATTTGGAAACAGTTGCGCAATGCTAAAGGTTCGGCCGCACGCAGGTACCTTTCTACCATAGAAGGTAAAAACTTTATGGTCACTCATCTGGTTGCCGAAATTGCCAATTCCTATTACGAATTAATGGCATTGGATAACCAGTTGGAAATACTAAAAAGGAACATTGAGATACAAACCAATGCGCTGGAAATGGTAAGACAAGAGAAAAAAGCCGCAAAGGTTACTGAGCTTGCCGTACGCAGGTTTGAAGCTGAGGTACTCAAAAACAAGAGCCGCCAGTTTTATGTGATGCAAAAAATAACAGAAACGGAGAACAGGATCAATTTTTTGCTGGGTAGGTTTCCTCAACAGGTATTAAGAAATTCTCAAACATTTCCGACTTTAGTGCCCGACAGTATTCGTAGCGGTATTCCATCACAACTTTTAGAAAACCGTCCCGATGTTAGGCAGGCTATGCAGCAGCTGGAAGCAACCAAGCTGGATGTAAAGGTGGCAAAGGCCAATTTTTATCCAACCTTAATGATCACAGCCGGCGTTGGTTACGATGCATTTAATCCACAGTATTTAATAAAATCGCCGGAAGCAATTATTGCTTCAGCGGCAGCAGGTTTGATGGCACCGTTAATTAATAGAAATGCAATAAAGGCAACCTACTATTCTGCCAATTCAAAACAAATACAGGCTGTTTATAATTACGAACGTAACATTTTAAGGGCACATATTGAAGTTTCCAATCAACTGTCGAATATTAATAACCTTAAAAAAAGTTACGATCTAAAAGCAAACCAGGTGCTGGCGCTTACACAGTCAATTGACATTTCTATGAGCCTTTTCAAAGCAGCACGGGCCGACTATATGGAAGTATTGTTAACCCAACGTGATGCTCTGGAATCGAAAATGGAACTTATCGAAACCAAAAAACAACAAATGAATGCTGTTGTTAATATTTACCAGGAGCTTGGTGGTGGATGGTATTAGTTTGCGAAATTAATTAATGATTTCTCCTTTGTTATTCGCCAACTTTTCACGCCATTTTTCGAGTTCCTCAGGTGTTAACTTTACCCAATCTGTTACTTCACCAACGATCTTTAATGGTGCCTGTGAGCGAAATGAGCGTGTTGGATTGCCCGGAAATTTTTTGTCTGTAACATTTGGATCATTTTCAAAGCTGCCTGTTGGTTCAACTATATAAATACGATCAGGTCCATCACCTTTTGCTAATGCTGCTGCAAGTCCAGCTCCATTAACCAAAGCCGTGAAATAAATGTGATTCATTTTGAGTTCGGATTTGTAATTAGAACTGCTTCCGGCTGTGAGCAAATCGCCCACCTGCAAATCTGCTTTCGTACCATGATAAAAGGGACCTTTGTCAGTCGGATTATTCTTAAATAATGTTGCTAATTCATAATTTTTTTTCGCCTTGGCAGGGTCGCTTAAATCATCATAACACTTGGCAATATTTAAATATAGCGAAGGGAAAGCACTTTTAACAGAGTCGTCATTTATTTTTAATGCAAACTGCAATGCTGTTTCGAGCCATTTTAATTTGTCAGAAACTTTTTTCTGATGTCGGGCTAAATAATGAGCTGCTAAGAACTTTTCAAAATCGTATTTCGCTTCGTTCCATGCTTTAAGAAATAGTTCACTTGCTTCTTCAGGCTTGTCCCTTTCTTCCATACTCATACCTTGCAGGCAAAGCTTAACTATATTGTTGTTAGGGTTGAATTCCATTTTCTAATTGAGTGGTCTATTTTAATTATTCATTCGCACACCTTTTTCATTCTGCGCCTCAACCCCGTATCGTATTGCCGCTTCAAGTATTTCAATGTTTATATCTTTTAAGGTTTTAAACTTAATACAATATCCGGTCACACTCGCCTTACCTATTTTTTTTCCATACGTTTTGGCTAAGTATGCCTTGTCATTAATACCAAGGATATAAACAGAGATTCCGGTTGTGTTTGCGCTGACACCAATTTGATAAAACTCCCTGGTTTTTCCATCGGCATATTTCATCGTTTGAAGTCCATATCCTATATTAGGATTTGAAACAGTTTTATTTTCACTGTTTTTACCATCCAGGAACCATAATTTGCATACTGGCATTACTTCCTGAATGATGCGGTGCAACTCTTGCATGTCGCTGCGTTTTGGTTCAGGTTGACTGGTAATATACTCTTTAATTTGTTCTTCTATGCTCATATAAAATTACAGTTTGCTTTGTTGGTGCTGTAAAGTTATCTGCCACTTTACTTATTTAAAGTTTAGAATAATGAAGTGCAATTACACCACATGCAAAAGTTTTGGACGCTACAAGTTTCAATTTAGTAGTACCGGTTATATCTTTAAATAGAGGCATGCCATTCCCTAATATAATTGGATTAACAAAAAGCCAAAACTCATCAATCAGCCCTTTATTTAATAACGATTGTGAAGCACCGGGACTTCCAAAGATTACTATATTTTTCCCTTCTTGTTTTTTTATTTTATTTATGTTGTCTGCAAGGTGGTCGCTAATAACTTTGGTGTTGTTAAGCCCCTTTTCGCTGATTGTTTTTGATAAAACAATTTTTGAAACTTTGTTGTACCAAGCCGAATGTTCTTTGTCGTGTTTTGTTGCGTTTGGCTTTTCGCCTGCTTTTGGCCAATAGCTTTGCATCATTTCATACGTCACTCGCCCATAAAGTGCGGTGTCTGCTTTATCTGTCATTGTAGCAACAAAATCAAAAATTTCTTCATCCACTTTAATCCAGTCCATTTCTCCGTTCGGTCCTGCTACAAAACCGTCAAGCGATGTGTGCATAAAGAATATTAATTTTCTCAAATGGTCTATTTTTATTGTTGTTTATGGTTTGTTACTGCCCTTTTACTACGACCATTAACGTTTGGGAGTTAACAGCTGTAAGGTATAGAAACCGTCTCCTTTATACCCTCACAAACTTAATAAATAATTACTACAGAACCTGAACGCGCCGAACACTCTTTACCACTAAAAGCTTGGCGCGTGAACTTCAGTTGTTCGATATGGATTTAAAAATCGTTTTGTTATATCGAATTGTTACGCTAAATTGATTTGGAACTATAAAATTTTGTAAGGACAAACAGTTGTAATCAAAAAATTAAAATCCCGCGGCTCATGTTGGAGGATCTTCTTATTCATTTGTATTCGTTGCTTGTAACAATACCTCAATAAATCGAAATGGACATTATGGCTATAGTCATATTCAATCTTTATACCCTCACCACCTTCTCCTCTTCGATATACACCAGCAGTTTTTCGGTAACGTTATATCCCATCTGCTGGAGCAGATCGGCATATTGGAAAATTTGTTTTTTGTGGGTAGACTTTTCTTCTCCTGTTTTATAATCAATAATTACTGCTGACTTCTCATTAAAAACAACCCTATCCGGGCGAAATAGTTCCCCGTTGGGAGTAATAATTTCTGCTTCATTTTTAACCGACAATCCTTTAATAAAATAATTTTGAAGTTGAGGATGTGATACTATTTTACGAAGCGTATTTAATAATGCTTCTTTTTCATTATCACTTATCAACCCATTCACAAACATTGAATTTACAGATGCTTGTACATCATCACTTGAAATTATTTTTGCCAATGCAGTATGCACCAATACACCATAATCCTTTTTAGCATTGTCGGATGCCAAATTCCAAATGCTTGGTGCGGCAGCCCGCATCTTAATGCTATTACGCCATTGGGTAGAGTTAAAAGTTGAAAGCTGAAGGTTAAACGTTTCTTTAGCTTGTTCTTTAGCTTTATGATTCACAACATTGCCAAAAGTATATACAGCTTTTCCATCTTGCCACTCCCCCATTGTTTGGTAATAATACGCAAACATATCGCTGGTTGTGGTAAGGTTAGCCGGACTTTTAGAAGGTTTGCCCGCAAGTACATACAAACGTTCCTGCGGACGGGTAAGTGCCACATACAATACATTTAACACATCAAGCAACGATTTATTTTTTTCATCATCGTACAATACGGCATACGCTGTTTCTTTCAAACTTTCATTAACAGGTACCAAAGCGGCTGTTAATTCAGGGATGTTTTCATTTTCAATGTCCACCCACAAATGTTTTTTTCCGTTCTTTACTTTTCCGTTCGAGAAAGGTAAAATCACCACAGGAAACTCCAGCCCCTTTGCTTTATGAATGGTCATGATGGTCACCGCATTCATGCCTTCCGGTACCATCAGTGAAATACTATCTTTTTTATCGTTCCAATGATCGACAAAATCATTCAGATTATTGTTCTTTTTAATGGAATAGTTTAACACCTCATCTAAAAAAAACTGGATGTAAGCATTGGGTGTTCTATTCAATTTAAACAAGCGCACCAACTCTTCACACAATTCATACAATGGAATTTTCGAAAGATAATAGGAGCTGAAATCGGGACACACTTTTTTGATGATCGAAGCAAAACCATGTTGTTTGCTTTCAACAAATAACTCGTTAATATCTTTAACAGCAAGCATTTTAGAAGCCACAAAATATTCCAGCAATTCGGCCTGCACAATCTGGTCATCGCTATTATTCAAATAATTAAGTACCGAACAAATAAAATTTACCTCTATCGATTTGCTCAACAACAATGAATCGGAAGATAATACGACAACACCTTGTTGTGACAGATAATTGGCCACCTCGCTCCCGTCGGTATTTTTACGAACCAACACGGCCATGTCCTTCCATTGATAATTTTGGGTAGTCAGTTCCTGAACAATTTCAAACGTGCGTTGTAAATTTAATTGGTACGCTTCCTCACTCTCCCCTTCCAAAAACTCCACCTGCACATAGCCTCCCGTATTTTCAGCAATAAAACCCTGTGCAAGTGTTGAATAAATACTTCTGTAGCGTTCATTCAATTTATCAGAAAGCACTTTAAAAATGGAATTATTGAACTCTATAATTTCTCGCTTACTCCGGTAATTTTTATCCAACACCTCTAGCTTATAACTTCTTTTTAAAGCCTCCTCCCGTTCCAATATCAACGGATTGTTGTTATGTGCGAACACCTCCGGCAATAAAGCAAATTGCTCCACCTCTCCCCCACGCCAGCGGTAAATGGCTTGTTTACCATCGCCAACCAACATTGTAAAATGTCCGGCAGCCAGCGAATTATCAATCAATGGTAACAAGTTATGAAATTGCAAAACAGAAGTATCCTGAAATTCGTCAATCAAATAGTTATTGTATTTTTCTCCCAAACGCTCATAAATAAAAGGTATAGGCTCATTCAACACAATTTTAGAAATCATTTTATTGAATTCGGAAATGTGCAAAATATTGTTCTGGGCTTTATATTCATTTAGTAATTTTTCTATTTCATTTAATACTGCCAGCGAGTATATAGTACTGTTGATGAGGTGAAAGAGTGTGATTTCCTGTATATATGCCTGAATGTAATCCCAGGCGGTGTCGTATAATTTTAAGAGCTGATTTTTAATAGTATCAATTTGTGCTTTGTCAACCGGAGTAGCTTTGGTAGCATACCATTTATCGGTATCAATATTTTTTTGAACGGTGGTTGAAGGAACTAATTTATTTTGCCTCACCTCAGCCAGGTATGTAAAATATTTACAGATTCCATTGGCTCCTCCTGCAAACTTTTCGGGTTCGAGACCTGAATCTTCAATAATTTTAAGTGCTTCTTTTCCGCACCCGCTCACATGCGCATCAAACTTTTTAATTTCAGCCTGCAACTGATTTTTGATCTTAAAAAAATCATCCACGCTCAAATGCTTCAATTTTTCAATGTGTACAACACCCTCTTCGTTGAGCAGGTTAATGGCAAATTGTTTCAGGTCGTTTTCAATGTGCCAGCTTTTTTCATCATCGGTTTTACTTTCGGCAAATTCTACCAACGCTTTTGTAATGCTTTCGTTTGATCCTATCTGAGCTAACAATAGATCGATGGCTTGCGTAAGTAATTTATCGGCATCCATTTCCAACTCAAAGCTCATCGGTATTTTCAAATCGAACGCAAAGGTTCGTACTATTTTATGCACAAAACTATCAATGGTGCACACGGCAAAATCGGAATAATTGTGTAACACGGCACTCAATACATTATTGGCGCGTTTTCGGATAATGGTGTCATCTAGCTGCTTATGAGCATTTAATCTTTTGTGTTCTTTTAATTGTATCAGCAGCGTTTTTGTGCTACCCGAAAGCGTTGAATAACTTTCCTTTGAAAGCTCTTCCAGTGCCTTTACAATACGCTCCTTCATTTCGGCGGCAGCTTTGTTGGTAAAGGTTATCGCTAACACATGCCGATATGCTTTGGGGGGATCGGATTCATCATTTAAAGCCAGCGCCAAATACTCTTTTACCAGGGTAAATGTTTTACCCGAACCGGCAGAAGATTTATAAACGGTAAAGTTTTTTTGGAGTGTCAAAGCAATTTTTTTTGAGATTGCAAGTTAAGGTTTTATTGGGTAATATTGCACTGTGTATTAACAACAAATGAACTTCCGGAATATTTCAAAATTCATTATTATATCTTTTTTCTTAAGCAACATGTTGAGTGCCCAAAACTCTGCTATTGTTCCCGGGAACATTATCGTCATGCTTCATGACAATGCAGGTGCTCAGCGACTTTCGGAACTATTATCTCATGTAAATGGCATTAGCACTCATCTGAGAGTAAAAAGCACTCTTTCAAAAAACATGAATATTTTTTTATTTGAGTTTGATTCCATTACCATTGACCAGGAATTAATACTCAACATAATCAAAGCCTCTCCTTTAGTAAAAATTGCGCAATTCAACCATACCGTACAATTACGAAATACACCTGGTGATTCGCTTTTTGACTATCAATGGAATATGAACAATACTGGACAAAACGGAGGAAAACTCGGTGCAGACATTGATGCGTTAAAAGCCTGGGACATCACTACCGGAGGATTAACCGCACAAGGTGATACGATAGTTGTTGCCGTTGTTGATGAGGGATTTGACCAACAACATGAAGACTTGAACTTTTGGAAAAACCATCACGAAATTCCAAACAACCACATTGACGATGATAATAATGGGTACACAGATGATTATAATGGCTGGAACAGCTCTACTTCAACTGATGTTATTTCTACCCAAGAACACGGAACACATATTTGCGGAATTATAGGGGCCAAAGGATGCAATCGAATTGGTGTTACAGGTGTTAACTGGAACATTAAAATAATGCCGGTATCTATTGGTAATCAAACGGAAGCGAGTATCGTAGGGGCATACACATATGTATTGGAACAAAGAAGATTATATAACCAAACCAACGGGGCAAAAGGAGCATTTGTAGTAGCAACCAGTTCTTCATTTGGTCTTGACCTTGAACAAGCTTCCAGTCACCCATTGTGGTGCGCCATGTACGACTCTTTAGGTTCGGTAGGCATATTAAGTGCCGGCGCAACATCCAATAACAACTACAATGTAGATGTACAAGGAGACATGCCCAGCACATGCCCCAGCAACTGGCTGATAACGGTTACCAACACTACCAGTACCGATACAAAATCAACTGCCGGTTATGGAGCAACGATGATTGATTTGGGAGCACCGGGAACAGAAATTCCTTCCACCCTTCCATCAAACAATTATGGGTTAATGAGTGGAACTTCAATGGCTACCCCGCATGTGGCCGGTGCCATCGCCTTAATGTATTCGGTAGGCTGCACAAAATTTATGGCCGATTATAAAAATAATCCCGCAGCAATGGCGCTCATTATCAAGGACTCCCTGTTATCGGCTGTAGATACGGTGATCGCACTAAAAGGAAAAACAGTTACGGGAGGAAGGCTCAATTTATATAAAGCCGTGAGATCGATATTGCATTATTACCCTAACGATTCTTGTATCATAGATCCGGTAATATGCCCTCTTGCGCCCACTATTACTGTTTCAAATGACATTACTTTATCCTCCAGCTCTTCAACGGGCAATCAATGGTATTTAAATGGCAATGCAATAAGCGGTGCTACAGGGCAAACGTATATTGTTAAAGGAAACGGCAATTATACAGATGTTGTAACAATAAAAGGGCTTTCTTCACCTGCTTCTAATATAATTACTATTTCAAATTTTGTTTCGGGTTTTTCTATCAAAAACATTTATCCCAATCCTACCAATGGTATTTTAAACATCCTATTTGCTACCGATAAAGAAGATGCTGTTATTTACTTATACAATATGATGGGAGAAAAGGTGCAATCACTGAATGTTACAAAAAGCGATTTTATGCAAAATGTTTATTTCGACTTAAGCACCATAGATAAGGGTATGTATTTTATAAATATGTCCAACTCAAATGGACGCACAGCCTCGTTCAAAGTATTTGTTGCCCCCGGTCTTTTAAAGCCCTGACTTGGCAGAGTTTGTTTAATTTTTTCGAACTATCAACACACCGAAATAATTTTATTGCAGTGTCATTCTGAACTTGATTGAGAATCTGGGCGATAGGATGAAGATATGATTTTGATTGTAGTATCAACAAAACTTACCCGCAGATTCTGAATCAAGTTCAGAATGACCACGTTTGAATATCATTTAAGCCGGCAGCAACTCACAAAACCAAAAACCCCGGGTTACATTGTTTCCTTCACAAACAGCAACTTCATTGGTTGTACGGATTTCAATCGGGCGATATACATGCTCTCCAATCTTAAAATTGACAGGTTGTTTAAACAATGGCCCGTCAAAACAAAATGTATGAAACTCCCCATTTTCTCCACAAGGGTCAACATTGGCGGGTAGCTCATTTACAAATGTCTTGCTGATTAATTGTCCAACATGGCTTTCTGCCAGATAACCATCATTTATGCAACAAGTAATGGTTTTAAAACCAAGGTCAAAAAACTCGTTTATCAGTTGGCGGGTATCTTTTTTCCACAACGGAAAAGCGGCATCCATAGCTACTTTGGCTAAATTATTTTCACGATAAGTACGCAAATCCTCCAAAAAAATATCTCCGAAAATTACTGTAGTTACCCCTTCGGCTTTGTATTGTAAGAGCAATGTCTCCATGTTTTTTTCATACTCGGCATTGGTGCCTTCACTCACATACATTTTTACAAGCGGCAATCCGATTGCCTGTGCTTGTTTATCCAACAACTCTTCTCGCACTCCATGCATCGATACTCTTTTAAACTGAGCATTTAATGTTGTAAGCAAAGCAACAACTTCATAGTTGTTTTCTTTTAACACTTTATATAAAGCAAGAGCGGAGTCCTTGCCTCCGCTCCAGCAAAAAATGGCTTTTTGTTTCATTAAACAATCTTCATTGGTTTTTTATGTTCATCAATTGCAACAAAGCTAAAATCTCCTGAAACAGCTCTCTCACGATGATCCGAATACATTTGTTCGATGTATATTTCCACCTTTACTTTTAGACTTGAGTTACCCACATGCTCCACTCTGCCAATCAATTCAATAATTGTTCCGGCCGGAATAGGTTTTTTAAAATCGATCTTATCACTAGACACAGTAACCATCCTCATTCTGCTAAAACGCGTTGCCGTAATAAACGCCACCTCGTCCATCATTTGCATGGCGGTTCCTCCAAACAAGGTATCATAATGGTTGGTGGTGTTAGGAAACACTGTTTTAAAAATATGTGTTTCGGAATTTTTTATTCGTTCTTCAAAATTCATGGTATCTGTTTTTAAAATGAAACGCTGATCCGCTGCTGGTTGTTATTATTCAATGTTATTTTAATCAAAACAGAAATTCTGAGGCACAATGCCTACTGCAAAACTATCCACTATAACTCCGGAAGTATTGTAACGAAGCACTTTTCCGTTACTTGAATAATCACCGGCATCAGCACCATAAAAGTAATTATTAGAGGGGTCAATTCCTAAACCATAAAAAGTTCTGCTGATAATAAGAGTTTGATCCAATGTGGATGACG
>Ga0068856_100005602_pt1 | contig 12356 bp, 9 predicted proteins | sample KBSCornC62_FD_66595 | JGI IMG/M metagenome (GOLD analysis project Ga0068856, IMG submission 66595) | Corn rhizosphere microbial communities from Kellogg Biological Station, Michigan, USA - KBS Corn C6-2 | ecosystem: Host-associated > Plants > Roots > Rhizosphere > Soil ...
CAGCCTCTTCAGGCGCGTACGCATGGTCTCCATTGACCCTGAAGCCCACCGCCGATAAAGAAATGACCATGGGGCTGAACCGTTTCGTCATTCACACCTCTGTTCATCAGCCGTTGGACAAGAGGCCGGGCTTTAGCCTTGGCCCCTTCGGCCAATGGTTCAACCGAAACGAAACCTGGGCGGAACAGGCAAAGCCCTGGGTCACGTACCTCGCGCGCAGTTCGTATCTGCTACAGCAAGGAAAATTTGTTGCCGATATTGTTTACTTCTACGGCGAGGACACGAATCTGACCGACCTTTTCTTGCACAAGGCTCCGCCGATTCCTGACGGTTACAACTTCGACTACATCAATGCTGATGCGCTCATCCACGTGCTGACCTTCAAGAATGGACAACTGAGCACGCCAAGTGGGATGCATTATCGCGTGCTAGCGCTTGATCCCCACGCCCAGCAAATGTCAGTTCCGGTGCTTCGCAAGATTCGCGAACTCGTACAGGCTGGAGCCATCGTCTGGGGAGCAAAGCCCACCGACACGCCGAGTCTTGCCGACGACGCGAATGAGTTCCATAAGATTGCCAATGAGCTTTGGGGGGCAGGTGACGGAGCTGCTGTGGGCGAAGGTCGTGTATACGGGAAGCAGACGCTGCGCGAGACACTCGCCGGACTGCACGTGGCTCCCGATTTCACTTACACCCGTCCGCAACCGGACACCAATGTGCTCTTCGTTCACCGCCAAGTCGCAGACGGCGACCTCTACTTCCTCAACAATCGCAACGACCGTTATGAAAACCTGAGCGCGAACTTCCGAGTGACGGGGAAAGCAGCGGAATTGTGGCATGCGGAAACGGGCACAATCGAGCCGTCGTCTTATTACACCGCCTCGGGACACACCACCGTTCCCTTGAAACTCGCTCCATGGCAAACGGTGTTCGTGGTCTTCCGCAAGCCGGCAACAGTTCCCTCACGGACCCTCCCCGCCATGGTCGAAACGCCTCTGGCAAACATCGATGGTCCCTGGGAGGTTAGCTTCCCGGCTGATCTCGGTGCCCCTGCCTCAGCTACGTTCGACACGCTTTCCCCGTGGAATGAGAACCCCAATGAGGGCATTAAGTACTTCTCCGGCACGGCCACTTATCGAAAGTCGATAGACGTGCCTGCCACGTGGATCAAACCGGACGCACGCATATGGCTGGACCTGGGCAGCGTCAAAAACCTTGCTCAGATTTCGGTCAACGACCAGGACGTGGGCATTGTATGGACGCAACCGTTCCGGGTAGACATAACGTCGGTGCTTAAACCGGGAGAAAACCAGGTCGAAGTGAAAGTCACGAATGGGTGGGCAAATCGCATTATCGGTGACCGGCAACCGAATGCGACGAAGCAGTACACCTTCACAACCCCGAAATTCTACAAAGCCTCAGCCCCCTTGTGGGCCTCTGGTTTGCTCGGCCCCGTGCAGATCGTCCAAAGCAGCACGATGAAATGAGGGGGGAGGTGTCGGGGACTTTTCGCCAGCCCTCGCCACCTCAGTAGAGCAGCTTTAGAGAAAACTGAATTTGTCGCGAGGTTCCAGCGGTTTTGCTGATGAATCCGAAGCCGCTGCCGGTCACGATGTTGTTGGGCAATCCGAAGTTCACAAGGTTAAGCAGGTTGAAGAATTCGGCGCGAAATTCAATCGTGCCAAATTCGGCGTTGCCTCTGCGTCCGAAAGGCGTGTCTTTGATCAGCGCCACATCAAAGTTGTGAAAACCAGGCCCCCGGAATGTGTTCCTCCCGAGCGTCCCGAAGCGGCCATGGTTCGGGCCAGTTCCTCCGGGCAGATTGATGGGAGTAAAGAAGAAGGCGTTGTTGCTCTGCCCGCGTCCGAAATAGTCCTGTCGATCGGCACGACCGGTCGAGAACTGGGGCGGCGAAACCATGTCTGGGCGATCGGCCCCGCCCAAGCCGGCGTCGGTCTGTTGAACGCCGGAATAGACACCGAACGGTGCCCCCGTCATCAGGGTGGTGACGTTCAGAAACTGCCATCCCGACGTGAGGGTTTTCCCGAGCGGGCGCAGGAAGCTGACGCGCTCAAGCCGCAAGAGCTGAATCACGCTAGCCGTGAAGACGTGCGTTACATCGAAAGTCGCCGGGCCTTTCTCCGCGGCCGGGTCCCAAGGATTCTGTGGTCCGGTCTGCAGCACGGTTCCGGTCGAACCTGAACCGACCAGCACTGCACTGGTATCGTCGAGGACCTTCGAATAGGTATAGCTTGCTTGAAGACCAAGTCCGGCACGCGCAGAATTTTTAGTCAAACTGGTTTGCAGCGCGTGATAGGAGGAATGAGAGCCACTGCTAATTATGGTCTCGGCGCCATACCCTCCAGTAGGATTTCCCGCAGAATCAAAGCGAGTGTAAGGTGCAAAGGCCGGGCCAGCGCCGCCATAGCCATTGGGTGAAAAGATTCTTGCCAAGTGGACGCCGGCCGTACCGACGTAAGAAGCGCTGAACTTCACATCGCGAAAGAAATCGTGGTCCAGTCCGAGAGTATAGGACGCGACATACCCGTTGCGGAAGTCGCGTTGAAGGCCACTCACCGGCACCAATTGCACCTGGTGGCCAGGGACACTCGCCGAAATATCGGCCTGAAGGCGATCGAGGTCAAGGATGGTGTTTGGTTTCACACTTTGCGTGGTTCCGGCAGGAAATACTGGTTGCCCGTTGGTGGCGTATGCCGTTGGAACCTGCAGCGGGACAATGGTATTGCTGAACGGCACCGAAATCGAGGGCGTCGCACTGACGAAGGCGGGATATACGAACGGCACCCCGGCGGTGAGAAAGTTGTCCTGCCACAGATTTGGAAGCAAGGTTGTGATCGCCGCTCCCGCATGCAAAACAGTTTGGTGCGGCAGCGCGTAGTCCATCGCAACACGCGGACCCCATCCCCCCCAGTCCTGGTTGTAGGGAGGCTGTGGATCGACAACGAATATCTGTTTCGCAGTGTGGTCCAGATAGGACGCGGGTTTCGCGCCCGAGTCGAGAAACATCATGGACGATGTACGCTTGGTCGCTTCATGAATGCGACTGTTGACCTCATAGCGCAGCCCGTAGGTCAAGGTCAGTTGGGGCGTCGCTTTCCAGGTATCCATGAAATAGAAGTTGTATGCTTCGCGCCGAACCCCAGCTTCGTTGAATCGCCCGCCCGTCGGGGTGAACGGCGCAACCGCATAGATGCTGTAGGAGTAAGGTGTCGCCGTGAGCAAGCCAAATAGCGAATCGGGGAGTTGGTCGCCGGGTTGGACGTCGTGATTGCCGCTCGCCGAGGGGATAAAAACAGGCGAGTACGCGGCTCCGCTCCCGAAAGTATAGGTGCCGTTTGGAGCGATTCCAAAAATTGTGGAATCACGATTCACACGAATCTCTGCGCCAAACTTGAAACTGTGTGTCCCATGGATGGCCAACATGTCGTGCTTGAACTGGATCAGATTTCCGTAAGAACCGTAGATCGACCCAGCAGGGGCATTGAAGGCTTCAAAAAGGCCATCGCCAAAGGTGATGCCGGGGCGTGTATGGTCGATTGCGGGGAAAAACGGGGTGCTTCGGATGTATCCAAGCGATGTGTCCGACGTGAAGTGCGGACTGACCGTTCGCGAATACTTGACCGTAGCATTGCGCTGGTGATCGAAGAATTGGACGGCGAAGCGTGGATCGATCGCGGTCTGGTCCGGATTATTCGTCGGCCCCGTCACCTGATTGAGGCTAAAGCGGGTGAGTAGTTGCGCTTTGTCGGAAATCCTGTGGTCCACACGAACGGAAAATTGATCGGTCACGGTGGAAACTTTTGAGGAGGCCGAATACGTCCGTGCTCCGAAGCTTCCATTGGGAGTATTGGGGAGCGGGTATGCATTCAGAATGGGCACGACGGCCGGGTTAACCGGAATCGAGTAAGTATCGGTGAAATTCGGCCCGTTATAAACCACGGTACCCTGCCGTTCCGCAGCTGTCGGCACGCGCACGACTTGAGTGGTCCCAAGAACTTGCCGAAATCCCTGATACTCGCCGAAGTAGTACGTACGGTTTCTTCCGTCGTAGATTCCTGGCAGAACAATAGGGCCGCCATTGGTAAAGCCAAACTCATTCCGCACGAACGGAGGGATGCGCCGCCCACTCACGGATTTTGGCGGATCAAAGTAGTTGCGGGCATCGAAGGCGGCGTTGCGGACGAACTCAAAAAACGTTCCGTGGACCTGATTCGATCCAGAATTCGTCACTACGTTGGTGTAGCTCGCCCCACCATGACCGATGTCAGCCGACATGACGCCCGCATTCGACTGCACTTCATGGATGGCATCGACATTGAAGTTTGAGAATGTCGCGCCTCCCATCTCCGGATCGGTGGTGTCGGCGCCATCCATGGCGAACACCGTCGCCGAGCCACGCTGTCCGTTCACTGCAAATTGTTGGGTGAAGTTCGCAGCGCCATTGGTGTCGGTCATGGTGCCGGCGGCAAGCAGCAGGAGCTTGCTGAAGTCGCGCGAATTCAACGGCAGGCTGGATACTTCTGTGCCGGAAAGATGCTCGCCCCCGGATGACTCACTTCGCTGCGCACTACTGATTCCCCCCTCAAGGATTGCTCGCGGGTCTCCTCCCTGCTCGCTAAGGCGAAGGTTGAAGCTCAACGCGGAATTCTCCGCGACCCGAAGCAACTCTTTCGTGGCATAGACCTTGCCAGCAACTTCGACCGTGACTTTGTACTCTCCGGACAAGAGTTGGGGAAACGAAAACTCTCCGCTACTGGAGGTTATGGCCGGGGAAGGAGAATTGCGCTGTGCGGAATTCAGTCGGACGGTCGCGGCACCCACACCGACACCTTGCTCATTCGTCACACGTCCATTCCAGGGAACCGATGAATCAGCTCTGACAAAGAGTGCAGCCCCGACGAAACACACGGAAACTACTACCCGAAAGCGCATGTCAGGATTATAGACAGCAACGCAGCTGGTCGGCGGGCAAGGTCACTATCTGGGGGGCTACCCTTTGCGGATTGCGGGGCATGCAGAGTTAGTTTCCACGGTCGTCGATGACTGGCCAGACGATTGCCAGGCCTTCGCGATGGGACAACAAACCGGCTCACTCAAGAGCGCGGAATTTCAGCTTGTCCGACATTCGCACCAAGTCGGCAATCGAGGCGGCATTCATCTTCCTCATCACCTGGCCGCGATGCATCTTGGTCGTGACTTCACTGATTCCGAGTTGGTCGGCAATTTCTTTGTTCGTGAGCCCATTCGTGACTAGGTGCAATACTTCCCTCTCGCGAGCAGTGAGTTCGTCAAACCGTGTTTTCAAGGCGAGAAATTCAGCCCGCACGACCCGTTGGACCCGGTCATGCTGCAAAGCTTGCTCAATTGCTGTTAAAAGCTCGTGCTTCTGCACGGGTTTCATCAGGAACTCGATGGCGCCTGCTCTCAGGGCACGCGACGCACTCGGCACATCTCCATAGGCCGTGACAAAGATGATCGGAATCGAAATCCCTGCGCGCTCGAGAGCCTGCTGAAAATCCAGCCCATTCGCGCCCGGAAGCTGCAGGTCGAGTAGTAGGCAGCTGGGCACGTCGGGATGCTGCGCGCTACGAAATTCTTCGGTTGAGCTGAAGAGGCGTGCGTCAAAACCGACCGACTCAAGAAGGTTTCCAAACGCCTCTCGAACGGAGGGATCGTCGTCCACAACAAAGATCGTCTCGCGCACCTGACTCATTTCATTTCAATCGGATTCTTACGTGCCAAATCTTTCCGCTGCGCGAGCCTTAGCCTTTGCGGCCTCTTCTTCCCGGTTCTTTGGGGGAACGGCAGTTTCGAGCGATTGCAGGAGTCGCGCCGATGCGCTCGCCACTTCATCGATGGCCACGGCGAAGGCCGCCTCATTCGCTTTCGAGGGCCTGGTAAATCCGCTAATCTTTCGCACAAATTGCAGCGACGCCGCGCGAATCTCATCCTCGGTCACTGGCGGATCGAAATTGAAGAGAGTCCTGATGTTTCGGCACATGAGGGTCACCCAGGACCTATGATATTGGAAGTTCAGGTCCTGAGTGGCCCAAAGAGCCGACACGAGCGCCGACCTTAGCGAATGGGACACTCAGCCCGGTTAAGGCTGGTGAGCACCTCAACGTTCCGGCGAGCACGGAATGCAGGTGAAAACAAGGGTTAGAAATGCGCACGCGTGGGGTTCTAAACCACGTCGATGCGCAAGGAGCCAGCGAGTTTGTCGGTTTCGCCTGTGAGCCGTCGTACCGCCCTTCAGGCTGCGTAGCGATCCAGCGCGTTATCGGGAATTCCGAACTCCTGCAGAGTCTCTGGATCGGTGCAGGCGCGCAGCAATCGCCGCCACCCGAGCCTGTGTTTGAGCCATTGGGCAACTACGGTGTTATTCCTCACATGAGCGCTGAGATCGCGCGGCAAGAGACGTTGCCACTCGTCCGAGGCTTGTTCGCCGGCGAGTTCGAGGTCATCCTTCTCCTCGCCGCAGCGCAGCTTTCGTACTTCTACTGCGTCTTCGTAAATTCGATACTCTTCGACGCCTGAGCCGTTACTCGCCTCGAGGCGAAGGGTCATCGGCATGAGCACCATTGATCATTTACCCCGTTCCCGGCCAGAGGTAATAGAGATGACAATTTTTGGAGTTGGGGACAATCAGGATGATCACCCAGACTGCTAGGTAAAGGACCGTATAGCGTGATTTCCTGAAACATAAACACCTGTGACCTGGCTTTTCAGATCACCTCATTGTGTGTGACACGCACGAGAACTACGCGTGTTATCCTCCGCGCCATGAGCATAAAAGGTCTTACCCCGATACTGAATGTCTCCGACCTGACTGCCAGCTTTGTCTGGTTTGAGAAATGGGGGTGGAAAAAGCTCTGGGACTGGGGCGTGCCTGCGACGTTTGGCGCCCTGGGCTCGGGGGAATGCGAAATCTTCTTATGCTATGGCGCACAGGGTGGCCGCGGGCGTGGTACGAATTCAACGACATTTCAACAGGATGGAGATGAAGGAGCCGACAAAGGTGTTTGGATGTCGGTCTGGGTGGAAGATGTTGACGCGATGTACAAGCAGTGCGCCGCCGCCGGTTTAGAAGTCACCTTTCCTCCAACCGATATGCCGTGGAACGTACGGGAGATGCACCTTCGCCATCCCGACGGACATGTTTTCCGTGTGAGTCGAGGACTCAATGAAGAGTAGAGCCCTACCTTGGGTGCTTGAATGACGGCCGCTCTGGATCCCTACGATCTGCAAAGATTTGTTGACGCCCAGGAACCGGTGTTTCCCAGAGTGCTCGTAGAACTCCAGCAGGGGCGCAAATATGGACACTGGATCTGGTTCATCTTCCCGCAAATGAAAGGACTTGGCAGAAGTTCCACGTCCGAGTTTTTTGGCATTTCGTCGTTGGCCGAAGCGAGGGCCTACCTGAAGCATCCGCTGCTTGGTCCGCGGCTGATCAAGTGCTCGGAGTTAGTCAACGCAGTCGAGGGCAGTGACGCGGAAGAGATCTTCGGCGACGTCGATGCGATGAAATTCCGATCTTCTATGACCTTGTTCGCCTACGCGGATCCAAGCAATCGAATCTTTTCCGCTGCGCTCGAGAAGTACTTCGCGGGGCAATTCGATTCACTCACGACCGCCGGCATTCAAGAAAAAGGGTCGGAAAAAGGGTCCTTGTAGGCTGCCTTCTAACCAGACCCATCCTGGCATTCCACTCTGCTGCGTCACGCCTCGATCCGAGGCAGGGCGGGACGAAGAACCCCCGCTTCCCCGCTCAGGCCGAAGGGTGAGCTGGAGCGGGAGGTCTTGATGCTCGGAGAGGCGACTCATTTCAGAGAAGCAATGTCGATCACGAAACGGTACTTAACGTCATTCTTGAGCAGCCGCTCATATGCCTTGTCCACGTCCTCTATGTCGATGGTCTCGATGTCTGCGGTAACGTTGTGTTCGCCGCAAAAATCCAGCATCTCTTGGGTTTCGCGGATGCCGCCGATAATCGAACCCGCAATCTTCTTGCGTCCAAACAGAAGGCCTGCCACATCAAGCGGCACGGGCTCTGGAGGAGCGCCTACGAAACCTAAGGTTCCGTCCTGGCGTAGCAGACTGATGTACGGATTTATGTTGTGGACTGCGGGAACGGTGTCCAGGATGTAGTCGAAGGTATTGGCATGCTTCTGCATTTCTGCATCGTTCGTCGAGTTGACGACTTCGTGTGCGCCCAGACGCTTCGCGTCGGCGGCTTTGTTGGGACTCGTGGTGAATACGACCACATTCGCTCCAAACGCCGCTGCAAGTTTCACACCCATGTGGCCGAGTCCGCCGAGACCGACGATACCGACCTTTTGCCCGGCCTGCACCCCGGCATGGCGGAGCGGCGAATACGTCGTAATCCCGGCGCAAAGCAGGGGAGCCGTTGCCGCAAGTTCCAGGTTCTTTGGCACGCGCAGCACGAAGTCTTCATCCACGACTACACTTTGCGAGTAGCCGCCATAGGTCACGCCTCCCAAGTGCTTGTCGGGCGCGTTGTAGGTAAAAATCGGCTGGCTCGCGCAAAACTGCTCTTCCCCTTTGCGACAAGCATCGCAGGTACGATCCGAATCCACCATGCATCCGACGCCAACCAGGTCGCCTTCGTTGAATTTGCTGACCGCAGCGCCGGCTTTCACCACCCGTCCGACGATCTCGTGGCCGGGCACACAGGGATAAACCGTTGGCAGTATCGCAGCGAACTCATTGCGTACAAAGTGAAGATCCGTATGACAAATACCGCAGTAGAGAATCTCGATCTGAACGTCTTTCGGTTGCGGCGTACGCCGGGGAATTGTGATTGCCGACATGCCGGATGTCTGGCTATGCGCGGCAACTGCTTTGGCTGGATAGGTTTTGGGGGATGGCGTTTCTTCGGGATACGGGATAGCTGGCATCGCACTCATGGGCAAGCTCCTTCAATGAGGTTTAGTTACGCTGCGATGGATTGGTGGAAGTGAACGTCCCGGTGGACCCTCAAATTCTAACGCTAATGGACGCGGTTGGGGCCTAAAACGTATGCCGCTGAATCGCAGCTCTCAATTCAAGAAATAGGTCTTATACAGCGTATCCCGCTGCACGGGCCTGAACCCTGCATCGCGGATGATGCGCCGGAGTTCCTCTTCGGTAGTGCAATTTGAAACGCCCGCAGCTCGGACCACATTCTCCTCCAACATCACTGAGCCGACATCATTGCCGCCGAAGCGCAGGCCCATCTGGCATACTTTCAGTCCCTGGGTCACCCAGCTCGATTGCACATTCTGGAAATTGGAGAGAAACAACCGCGAGATGGCAAGGTTCTTCAGATACTCGACGGCCGTGGCTTCCTCCCATTTGCGGCCTCCAAGCGCCGTGTTTGCCGGCTGGAAGGTCCAGGGTATGAATGCGGTGAATCCGCCGGTTTCTTCCTGCAGGTTGTACAGCACCTGCAGGTGATTGATGCGGTGCTCGATTTTTTCGCCGACGCCGAACATCATCGTGGCCGTCGTGCGCATGCCGAGATGATGCGCGGTGCGGTGCACGTTGAGCCAGTCTTCGGTCAGACACTTCAGGCGGGCAATGCGGTGCCGCACTTCGTCATCCAGAATCTCCGCACCGCCGCCTGGAATCGAGTCGAGCCCGGCATCGCGCAGACGAGAGATCGTGTCGCGAATGGTCAGCCCGCTGTATTCGGAGATGGCGATGATCTCCGACGCTGAATAGCAGTGCAGGTGAATTTTAGGAAAGCGCTGCTTGATACCTCGCAACATCTGTTCGTGCCAGTCGATCTTCAGGTCGGGATGGAGACCTCCCTGCATCAGCACGCCGGTGCCGCCCAGTTCGACGGTTTCGCGAATCTTTTCGTAAATTGTCTCGAAATCGAGAATGTAGCCCTCTTTCGCTTTGGGTCCCTTCAGCGGACGATAAAACGCGCAGAACGTGCAGTACTCAGTGCAGTAGTTCGTGTAGTTGATGTTGCGGTCAATGATGTAGGTGACCACGCCATCGGGATGCAGCTTGCGGCGCGCGGCATCGGCTTCCATGCCGATACCGATCAGATCGTCGCAGCGGTAGAGGTCGAGGGCCTGGGCCTGAGTGAGGGGCATAGCTTCTCGAGGTTCATTTTAACTGACAAGCGGCCTCTCGGTTCTTGACCTGGTTCTTGGCTGCAGATACCTCCCATTTCACGCCTGCTGTTTGCGGGGCGGCGACAGAATAAGGCAGACTTTTCAACGTCTCGTGAAAAGAGCGGGATTATCGCCCACTTTCACCGCCGAAAAAGCGCAAAAATTCTTCTTGACCTTAGGCTCGGTAAATGTTACATATTGTAACGTTACGATGACTAACAGAAGGACAGGACGTCTAAAGAATCTGGGAGAGGTGGAGCAGCTGGTCATGGACTATCTCTGGTCTGATGGGCCGGTGACGGCGGAACGCTGCCGCGAAGCTCTCGCCTCTTCGCGGCCCATGAAGGATTCCACGATCCGCACCATTTTGCGACGGCTCGAAGAAAAGGGCTACGTAAGGCATGCAGTAGAAGGCCGCACCTTCATTTATCGGGCATCGGATGAACGGCAAAACGTCGCGGTTCGTGCTGTCAAAGGCATCATTGATCGCTTCTGCGGCGGCTCGGCCGAAGAACTGGTTCTGGGCATGGTGGACAACGCCGTTCTGAATCGCAAACAGCTCGAAAGCTTAGCCCGCAAGATTGCTGAGAACGAAGGCAGGAGCGTTCGAACACCTGATCGAAGAGACATTCCCGAGTGAGAGGACGTTATGGCAATAGGGGGTTCTGAAGCCAGCATTGTTCTGTTGGAGCTTGTGAGCGCAGCCGCTCGAACCATGGTCCTTGCGGCAATCGCAGGCCTGTTGCTGACCGCGCTTCGGGTGAAGGCCACTCCGTTGCGGCTGTTCACCTGGACTGCAGTGCTGTATGCCGGCCTATGCATGCCGCTCCTCGGGGGAATGGCGCCGTCGATACAGATTCCGGTCCCCTTCGGCCTGTCACAAGCGGCTAAGACCGCAAACCAGGTGAGGGGCAAGGCCACTCCCGTTGTTTCTTCCGCGCACCCGATAACCATCCACACGGTCGAGAGCGCTTCTGCGACGGACTCGAACCCACCGCTCGAAGTTAGCCAGCGGAACGACAAGGTTGGTCGCTCTTCCTGGATGGCTGGAGCGTTGGCTTCAATCCGTTGGAGTACCGTAGCGATCGGTATCTATCTCGCAATCGCGTTGTTCTTACTTACCAAGCTTGTCATCGGCATCGCGTTTGCGCGCCGCTTGGCCCGGTTGTCAACTCCGATTGATGACCCACGCGTCACCATTCGGCGGCTCGCGTCGCGGTCGAATCGCATGCCCTTTCCGGCGATCCGCGAATCGCAATCTGCTTCTGTACCTCTGACGATCGGCGTGCTCACTCACTCCATCATTTTGCCCACTTCCTGGCGTGAATGGGACGACGACAAGATTGTCGGTGTACTCACCCATGAAATGTCCCACGTCGCGCGCCGCGATTGCTTGTCGCAATACGTTTCACTGCTGCATCGCGCAATTTTCTGGTTCAGCCCGCTCCCGTGGTGGCTGAATCGGCACATCAAGGACCTTGCGGAACAGGCGAGCGATGAGGAGGTTTTGTCCCGCGGAGCCGATCAAAACCGCTACGCAAGGACGCTGCTGGCATTCTTGCAAACCGTCCAAGCAACGCCGGGGCGCGTCCGCTGGCAAGGTGTCTCGATGGCCAGTTCGGGTCGGGCTGAACGGCGGTTGGAAAAAGTTCTCTCCTGGAGAGGGGGTAAGAAGATGGCAACCAAAAAATCCGCACTCATAACGGTTGTTGCGCTGGCGATCTCAGCTTCATTTCTGCTCGCGGCAAGCCGCCCGGTCAATGTTGCTCAATCACGCTACAACGCAACCAGCGCGCAGGACCAGGCCGCTCCGGTAACGGCAGAAAAGCCCATTCCACCTCCACCGGTTGAGGCCTCGCCGGCTACCGCACAAGAGCTCCCATCGCCGAGCGCAATTTCGAGCCACGCAGCGCCGGCTCAGCCCGCCAGTCCTGGCACCCCGATGGTGGCTCAGCAGACTGAGGCGGGGACTCACCATGGTCATTTTTCCTACAGGTATGGCAGCGACGATGAGCAACGCTTCGTAATCGTCTCCGGCAAGACGGACGCTTTGACGATGTCCGGCTCCGGCGAGGATGCACGGCACGCTGAGAAGCTGAAACAAAGGATTCCTGGGGACTTCATCTGGTTCCAGAGGGATGAGAGGTCGTATATCATTCGCGACCAAGCAACCGTAGATCGGGCTCGTCAATTCTGGGCTCCGCAAGA
>Ga0068856_100005613_pt1 | contig 12343 bp, 14 predicted proteins | sample KBSCornC62_FD_66595 | JGI IMG/M metagenome (GOLD analysis project Ga0068856, IMG submission 66595) | Corn rhizosphere microbial communities from Kellogg Biological Station, Michigan, USA - KBS Corn C6-2 | ecosystem: Host-associated > Plants > Roots > Rhizosphere > Soil ...
TCGCGTACGCGCGTGTGTCACTGCCAACTTTGTCAACGTCCCGCCGAGCGACCCTTGCGGGCACGTACGCGCACGACTGCTGCAATCGCTGCGTTTCGCGCGCGGATGTGGCGCTCAAAACATGTTCACGACCGCGAACATTCGGAACATTCGGCGTCGGCCAGAGCAGCGCGCAGCACTGTCAACCGTGTCAACTTTCGGAGAGGGCAAATCCTACGGCGGGGCGAAACCGGGCGGGTCGCCCCGCCCGGGCCGGGTTCACTCGGAGTCGTCTTCGCCGTGCTGTCTGGCGAGGGCTTCGCCTTTCTTCTTGAAGGCGGCCATGCGGCCGTCGATCTCAGCCTTGTGGTCGAGATAGTATTGCGCGGCCTGGGGCAGCTTGGCTCGATCGATGTTCTTGCCGGCAAGGCCCACTCCGAACATCGAACCGAACAGAGTGCCGGACGCGTTCGCATAATGCGCGGGATCGATTCCCGTCGCGGCGAACATGCCGCGAAGCTTCGGGTCGGCGGTCATGCGCTTGGCATAGTCGGCCTCGGTCTCGCTGCCGTCCATCGCGACCGCGTCCATGTCGAAGTCGGGATGGGCGATCGCATAGTCGGTCATCTTGTTCATGGCGTTGAAAACATAATCGACCTTGGCGGCATTGAGCGTTGCGTCGCTCCAGTTGATCGAAGCCGAGCCGGCCGCGGCACCATGGCCTTTGGATGCGGCGGCATCGGCATTTCCGCAGGCAACGAGACACAGGCTCGCCCCGAAGGCGAGCGCGATACGAACTGACATCTATTTCCCCCATTTGTGCGCCCAAGAAATACTGGGCGACGGCAGGATAGGAGCGGCGCAAACGCGATGACAAGATGCCGGCGAGACCTTGTGCAAACTCAAGGAAGCATAGCGCTCCCCAACAACGAATCTTCGCGAGCGGCGTTGAGCGCGCGTGTCGTGGAAGAAGCTGCGTCATCTGCTCATTGGGGCGGCGATCGCGTTGGCGGTCGTGGTGCCGCTCGCCGTGCTCGCCTTCGTCAAGTCGGGGCTGTTCAACGTCGCGGCGTCGCATCCGCACACCAAGTTCACGGAGTGGATCACGCACGAGACGATGATCCATTCGGCGCGCCGTCACGGCGCGGGCACCTTCATGCCGGCGCGGTTCACGACGCCGCAGGTCGTCGGCGGCTTCTGCACCTACGAGACTCACTGCGTCGCCTGTCACGGGGGGCCGGCCATCGCGCGCGAGCAATGGGTGAACGGAATGGAGCCGGCGCCGCCCTATTTGCTCGACGTCACCCAGGTCTGGACTCCGCGACAGCTGTTCTGGATCGCCAAGAACGGCATCAAGATGACCGGCATGCCGTCGTGGAAGGACACCATGTCCGACAGGCAGATCTGGGACGTAGTCGCGTTTCTCGAGGAGATGCGCCGGCTGCCGCAGCAGACTTACGGCAAATGGCGGTCGTGGGGCCTGTGCGGCGCGTTCAAGGGGCCCTGGCCAGCTCCAGCACCACCTTCCACTCCTCGTCCCGGACCGGCGCCACCGACAGCCGCGACTGGCGGATCAGCTCCATCTTCGAAAGCCGCGGCTCGGCCTTGATCTCGGCCAGCGTGACGGGGCGTGGCAGCGGCCGCACCGGCTCGACCCGTACCGAGACCCACTCCGGAGCCTTCGGATCGGGCTTCGCCTCGTGCGCGATTCGCATGATGCCCACCACCGCCTTGTCGGACATGCTGTGGTAGAAGAAGGCCTCGTCGCCCGCCTTCATCGCCTTGAGGTGCAGCCGCGCGGCGTTGTTGCGGACTCCGTCCCATTCGGTGCCGCCGTCACGCACCAGATCGTCCCAGCTGTAGCTTTCGGGCTCGGATTTCATCAGCCAATGGGCCACGCGTTCTGTCTCCTTCCGGGACCAATCTCGTTACAGCGCCGGTGAGCCGAGTGGAACCAGCGGCAGGCCGTTCGAAACGGCTGTGGAAAACCTGAGAAAACTGAACAATTTGAAAGGGTTCCGAATTCCATCCCGAGTCGCGAACGGTTCACCGCCGAGTGGTTGGACTGCCGGTAAACATAACTTATCTGGCGTTCAGCAAGAGAGAGCGAGCGAGCCGAAGGCGCTTTAGACGCCAGGCTCCGAGGGCAAGACGGGCGATCCCCCGCTGGAGACTGTAAAGCGCTGTTAGCGCCTCCAGCGGGCATATCTCCCGCCAGGACAAGGGCAAAAGATCTAGTGGTAAAGCTTCTTGGCGGACGTGTTGCGTCCGCGATTATCGGCGTTGTGATGCTTGCGGTCGGCTCCAGCGCGGCCGACGCGCAAGCGCTTCCGATCAACTATAATTTGAAGTCGTCGGTCACCTCGACGGCCAATCCGCTCGGCACCGCCGCTTCGGTGGCCACGACCCTGGCGCGTCCTGTGGTCGCCGCGACGACGGCGGTGGCGAATGCTACCGGCACGGTCTTCCAGCCGCAGCCGGCCCAGTCGGTGACGCTCAGCCTTGCCCCGTCGATCGCGACGGAGGCCGCGTGGCTCTACCGTGGCGGCTGGCCCCTTTATGCGCTGGTCGACAAGTTCGCGACCAATGCGCCGCTCCCGTCGGAGATGAACTGTCTCGCGACCGCGGTCTATTTCGAGGCGCGTGGCGAAACCGTCGAAGGGCAGCTCGCCGTTGCCCGCGTCGTCATGAACCGCGCTGCTTCGGGCCGCTATCCGTCGAGCTGGTGCTCGGTGGTGAAGCAGCCAGCGCAATTCTCGTTCGTCCAGCACGGCCAGTTCCCCTACGCCGACCCCAATTGCGAGGCGTGGAAGAAGGCGGAAGCCGTCGCCGAGCTCGCGGCCGCCAATGTGGTCCCGAGCATCGGACCCGACGTCCTCTGGTACCACGCCGACTACGTCGCTCCGACGTGGCGACATGGCCTCCAGGAGGTCCAGCAGATCGGCGCGCACATCTTCTACCGCGCTTAATCCACAGCCGAAATTGCCCGAAGGCGTCGCGAGAGTCCCCGCTCGCGGCGCCTTTCTTTCGTTTGGGCGCAGGCCTGACTCTGCTTGGCGATAACTTCGTTCAAGGGGGATTCGCACGGGGAACATTCCGGGCGAGCATCGACCCCACGGATTTCCTCGGGGGAATGTCCGTCGAGTTCGGGGAGGCTCGCGGGTGCTCAAGATCCTGGTCGTCGAAGACGATTCGCAGCTGGCAATCACGCTCAAATATCTGGTCGAGGACAATCCGCGCTATCGGGTGGTCGCGACCGCCGACGACGCCGACACGGCTATCGCCGCGGCCGAGAAGCACGATCCGGACCTCGTGCTGCTCGATCTCCACCTGGCCCACAACACGACCGGCTTTTCGGTCGCAGTTAGGCTCAACGACCTCGGCGTTCCGTGCCTGTTCGTGAGCGGCAAGGCGCCGCGATTCCCGATGCCCGATCTCGCGCTCGGTTGCCTGATGAAGCCGTTCACGGCCGAGGACGTCCATCGCTCGCTGGCGATGGCCGAGGATCTTCTCCGCGGCCGCGAGACGCTTCGCCCGAGGCTCCCGGACAATCTCACGCTCTATGAGACACCCGATGAGCCGTCGTTGCCGGAGCCCGGGTTCATTCCGTCGCGGCGGTCGCTGCGCACTCGGTTCGAGCATTGGATTTCCGGCCACCAATATTAAGCGCCGGCGCGATTTCGTGCTAAGTTACGGATATGCGTACGATTCTGCTCTTTGCCGTCCTGGTCTCCCTGGGAACCGCCGCATCCGCCGCCGACAAGGCAACGTGCGACGCCAAGCCCTTCACGCTGAACAAGCCCGCTCCGGCGGCGCAAAAGGCGCCTCCAGCGCCCAAGCTCGCCGATGCCGCGCCTACGAAACCGGCTGAAAAGGCGAAGCCCGCGCCGAAGCCCAAGCCCAAGTCGAGCCTGCTCGGCGACTGCAACACCAAGACGAAGAAGCCCGCCTAGAGCCGCATCATTCCGCGGCGCGGCTCGCGCTCGCCGAGCGTTTCGCTCGTCAACGGCGCGCCGGCATCGAGCAGCGCCTGGCGCCGGCTCCTGATCTCGGCGCTGCGCTGTACGTCCTCGAACGGCAGAAGCTTCGCGATGCAGGGGTGCGCCAGAGTCCGCTCGACGAAGGCAGCCGTCGTCGGCCAGCGTTCCGCATCGGTTTCGAAGCCGGCGTAGGCGCCGTTGCGGAAGAAGCTCGCAATGGAGATGTCGGCGACGCCGATCTCGCCGAACAGGAAACCCTGTGAAGGAAGCTCCTCCTCGAGATAGTCCAGCGCGGCGGGGATGCCCTCGTTCAGCGACTTGTCGATCCGCGCCTGGTCGCCAGGCTCGCCCCAGACGATCGGACGCACGACCTTCTGGTAGAACAGGCCCCAGATGAACAGGTCGCCGAGGCGGCTGTCGGCGAACTCCTCGAACCAGCGCGCGCGGGCGCGGGCTTTCGGATCGGGGGGGTAGAGCGCGTGACCGGGATAGGCCTCGTCCAGATAGGCACAGATCACCGATGAGTCGCTGATCGAGAAATCGCCGTCGACGAGGACCGGTATTCGCCGCAGCGGGCTCAGCCGCTCGAACTCGTCATTGCCGTAGAAGGGCGTGATCGGGTCCACCTCGTAATCGAGTCCCTTGAGGTTCACGCATGCCAGCACCTTGCGGACGTAGGGGCTTACGAAGCTGCCGATGATCCTGATCATGGCGCGCAAGTGGCTCTTTTGCCCGCGCGCTGCAACTGGGCTGGACACGCTGCATTTGTAGCGCTACAAATGTAGCATATTCAACACAGGGGTTCGTCATGCGCTCGATCGTTCCGATTTTCATCGTTGCTTTTGCCGCTTCCGCGCCGGCGCTCGCTGCCGAGCAAATTCCGGTCGCGCACTTCGACTCCGTCGAGCTCAAGGGCGGCGGCGACCTCTACATTGTGGCCGGCCCCGTCCAGCGCGTGACAGTGCTCAACGGCAGCAGCCAGCTGACCAGCTTTCGTGTGCGGCGCCAGGGCCAGCTAGAAATCGTCACCGCCTGCGATGCGCGCTGTCCGCATAATTACAATTTGAGAATTCAGGTCGAGTCGCCGCAGGTGCCCGATGTCGCTGTAAGCCAGGGAGGCACGATCGTCGCCCAGCGCGGATTCGGGCTTCAGCAACAAATCTCGGCGGCGGTGTCGGAGGGCGGCACCATCGACCTTCGTGCGGTGGAAGCGGAGAGCGTGTCGGCGGCAGTGAATGCGGGAGGCGACATTTTCGTGCGCGCCCGCGAGAGCCTGTCGGCGGCCGTTCATAACGGCGGCGACGTTCATTATTCCGGACATCCGGCGGTCTCGATGGCCGTTTCGGGCGGCGGAGACGTTCGCCGCGACGATTAGCCCAGTTCGACGACGTCCACGCGCTCGGGGGTGAACCGCAAGCCTACCGTAAGCAGCGCGCGAAAGGCATTGTAGCCGCCCGCTCCCGGGTGGAACGCGTGGAAGAAGAGCTGCGGCTTGCCGTCGAGCCCCGGAGCGACGGAGGCGTGGCCGGGGGCAGCCCATTCGCTTGTCGATCTCAGCAGCGGCTCACCCTGCTTGGTGTAGGGGCCGAGCGGGTGGTCGGCGACGGCGACTCCGATGCCATAGTGCGGTGTCGAGAAATCGTTGCCGGCGTAAAAGAGCCAGTAGCGGCCTTCCTGCCGGGTGACGAACGGCCCTTCAATCAAATGCCCTTCCCAGTCGAGGTCGTTGCAAAGGACGATCGTGTCTTTGCCGATGAGTGAGCGGCCGTCGGCGGCAATCTGCTGCGCTCGGACCGGCGTCGACATTGCATCCAGAATCGCCTCGGCGAGATCGAACTCGACGAGTGCCGCCTTGACGCGCTGCCAGTTGGCGAGCGCCGCCTCGATGAGCGGTTGCATCACGAAGAAGCGGATCATCGGCCGCTGCTGGTTCGCCCACGGAACGATGGCAGCCGCGAATTCGGCGGTGCGGCGATCCTCCTCGGGCTCGAACAGGCGTTGAATCAGCTCAGGGTGAGGGCGGAGCAGCATCGCGAGCGGCCGCGGCCAGATGCTGTTCGTATCGTCTTTCCAGAAGAGGTAGGTCGTGCCGTCTGCATCGACGAAGAGGTGGGAGTCGATGACGCCTCCGCTCATCAGCGCTTGGCCGGCCTCGTAGCCGAGCCCCGTGGTGTTCAGCGGCTTGCCGGTGATCAAGGCACTGCCGTTATCGACCCATGGCCCGGTCGGGCTTGAGCTTCGCGCAAGCCCGATCGCCAGCGCGTTCGAAGGCTGGCGGGCGGTAAAGACGACCCAATATTCGCGTCCGACCCGATGCATTTCCGGCGCCCAGAAGTCGGCCACGTTGCGGCCCTTCGCGCACCATTGGGGAAGGTGCCCTTCCGGAAAGACAAAGCCCTTCGGCTCCCAATGCCGAAGGTCGGTCGAATGGAGGATTGGGAAGGCGTCGGGAGCATCGTTCGAAGTGGCGACGAGCCAATAATCTTTCTCGTCCTTGAACACCGCCGGGTCGCCGTACCCCACGAGGATTTGAGGCGCGATGTTCTCGGTGAGCAGCGGTTGCCAGCGCATTGTCGGGGCGGGCCTCTCCACAGCCGCGGCGAAGATGTCGGGGACACGCGTCCCGAAGTCGCGCGCCAGTTGCTCGAAGAACTTGGAGAAGTCCTGCTGCGTGCCCGTGGGAACCCGATAGGCTTTCTCTCGCCCGTCAGAATCCCGGACAAGGATTCGAAAACCCTCGCCATCCGCGTCGACGTTGACCGTGAAGCTCATTCGCCCCGGGATAGAAAGGCCGCGCGTGCGTGAGAACCCCTTCCGGGGCAAGCCGGGCCACCTTATGGTCGACCGGTGGGGCAGGCGGACCATGTCTTGGCGATCGATCAGGGCACGACCTCGACGCGCGCCCTCCTGTTCGACAGTCATGCGCGGCCCGTCTCCGCCGCTCAGCGGGAGCACCGGCAGTATTATCCCCGGCTCGGCTGGGTGGAGCACGATCCCGAGGAGATCTGGAGCAACACGCTGGCGGTCGTCCGAGAGGCACTTTCGGCAATCGAACTCAGCCGCGTTGCCGCGATCGGCATCACCAACCAACGCGAGACGGTCGTCGTTTGGGATCGCTCAACCGGCGAGGCCATCTACCCGGCGGTCGTATGGCAGGACCGTCGCATGGCGGAGGAGTGCGCACGGCTCAGGGCCGACGGCGCCGAGCAGCTCATCCGCGACCGCACCGGCCTGGTTCTCGATCCCTATTTTTCGGCGACCAAGGTCGCATGGATCCTCGACCACGTGCCGGACGCACGTACCCGAGCGGACCGCGGCGAGCTCGTTTGCGGGACCATCGATTGCTTCTTGCTGTGGCGGCTGACGGGCGGTGCTGTCCACGCGACCGATGCGACGAACGCGGCCCGGACCTCCCTGTTCGACATTCATCGCCAATGTTGGGATCCGGAGCTTTGCCGGATGTTTCGTGTGCCCGAAGCGCTGCTTCCTGAGGTTCGCGACAACAGCCATCTGTTCGGCACGACGGGGCACGAGCTGTTCGAAACGCCACTGCCGATCGCCGGAATGGCGGGCGACCAACAGGCCGCTTTGTTCGGCCAAGCATGCCTCGCTCCGGGAATGGTCAAGTCGACCTATGGCACCGGTTGCTTCATGCTCGCCAATACCGGCGGAACGGCCGTTACATCCGAACACCGATTGCTGACCACGCCGGCCTATCGCCTTGCCGGCAAGACGACCTACGCGCTCGAAGGGTCGATCTTTATCGCCGGCGCAGCGGTCAAATGGTTGCGCGACGGACTCGGGGTCATTGGGAGTGCGTCGGAAACCGAGAGCATGGCGACGCGCGTGCCGGACAGCCATGGCGTTATCATGGTTCCAGCGTTCGTCGGTCTCGGTGCGCCTTACTGGGATCCCGACGCGCGCGCGTCGATCTTCGGCCTGACGCTCGACGCGACCGGCGCGCATCTCGCTCGCGCAGCGCTCGAAGCGGTCGCCTACCAGAGCTTCGATCTCGTGGAAGCGATGGCCAAGGACGGGGCCACGGCGAAGAGCGCCATGCGCGCCGACGGCGGAATGGCGGCGAACGCGTGGCTCTGCCAGTTCCTCGCCGATATTCTCGATGTGCCCGTTGAGCGGCCCGAGAATCTCGAGACGACAGCACTTGGCGCGGCTTTCCTTGCGGGGCTCACGACGGGCGTTTGGAACGGCCTCGACGATCTGGCTCGAACCTGGGCATGCGAACATCGCTTCGAACCACAAATGGACCCGCGGCGCCGTTCCGAGCTGGTCAGCGCGTGGAAAGCCGCAGTCGCGAAGACGCTGAGCGGCTAGCCCGCCTTGGCGCGGCGGACGAATTCCGCTCGCTCACTTTCGTTCGGGATCAGGGACGAGAGTCGCCGCTGAAGATCGCTGGCGGACGTTGCCGAAACGCTCTCGCGACGCGCAACCACGGTCGCGATCGGGCCGAGATGCTGGCAGAGCAGGCCGGCCAATCGCTCGACTTCCGCCCTGGGGACCGAAGACTTGCCCGGCGCTGAAGCGGGCGGTGTGAGCGGCGCAGCTGGCGATGCCGTCTTCCCGGCAAGAGCCATCAAACGCTCTCGGTCGCTCTCTCTCTCGACATGCTCGGCAAGCTCGCTGCAGAACTCGCCTACGGAGTTCGCCTGAGCCGCCGCCTTGTCGACGAGAATTCCCGCAATTGGGCCGAGAATGCCGGTGAGCTGGTCCTTGGCCTTGCGAATGACCTCGGGATCGATGGCTTCTCTTGCGGGACTAGGCGTTGCGACCGTTGCCGAGCATCCGCCTTTGCCGACTGCGTCGAGGCATTGCCGCAGCGCCTTGTCATAATCGCGGGTCGCATCGATCATCTGCATGCGCGTGATCCGGAGCGGCGGGGTGCAGCGCTCGATCATCACCGGCAGCACAGGCTTGCCGCTGTCGATGGCGTAGCTGATTTCGTCGGCGACGTTGTCGGAGGTCACAGAGCGCGGTGAGAGGATGACGATGAGGCCGCAACAGTCGCGCACCGCCCGCTCGATCGCCCGGTCCCAATGCTCGCTCGGGCGGATGTCGAACTGGTCGACCCACAGCGCAACGCCATTCGAGCGCAGGTCTGTCGCGAAACGCAGGGCGAAGCTCTCGTCGGCGCGCGAGTAGCTCAGGAAATAGCTGTCCGTAAGGGCGGCTTCGTCGCTCACTCGCCGAGCATCTTGAAGGCCTCGACGAGGCTTCGGTGCATGCGGTTGAACGACGAGGCAAGGCGACCGATCTGGTCGCGCCCTTTGTACTGATATTCAGGCGTGTCGATCTTGCCCATGCTGACCGCCTCGGCGCTATCGGCGATCTTCTCCATCGGCCGGATGACGACGAAGTGGAGCAGGACGTTCATCGAGATGAACAGCAATGCGAGGAAGCCGAGGAACGGAAGCAGGAACAGGCTCCGGATGTGCTCGGCCCGAACGGCCGAAGCGGACATCGGCACCGACACGATCTGCGCGCCGATGATCTCGCCCGGCTTCCAGCCGAAGCCGTTTTCGTTTCCGTAGAGCGCGATCATCGATGCCGGCGCCGTGGCCGCGGTGCTGTGGCATTCCATGCAGGCGGGTTTGTTGACGAGCGGACGGGCGAGCTCGAGCATCGGACCCGTCGGGGTGGCTCGCTCGACCGAGATTTCCTTCTTGTCAGGATGGGCCCGGAAGTCATTGATGATGTCGGCTTCCCAATCGACGGCCCGGTCCTGCGGGTTGCTCGGGTTCAGCGCCGCCTCGCGGTACATGTAGTCGGGAAATTTCTCGTGGATCACGTCGAAGTTCCGCTTGGCGGCGTAGGCGGACACCGATTGCGGGTAGAAATGCTGGCCGATCTGCGGCTTCAGGATCGGCGCGATCTGTTCGGACGTATATTTCCGCGCCCCCGCCGCGCTCTCCATCATGATGCGCGAGCTCTGCAGCACTTCCTCGCGCGCCACGGCATTGACCAGCGGCTCGGCCGCGAGTGCGAAAAGGCCGGCGCCGACCACGGCAACGACCAGCATGAGCAGGTTGAATTTCGCGCGAAGTCCCACGCGGCCCCCCGTTACGCAAGCAACTCATCCGCATCATGCGGCTGAATGGCGCCGACTGCAACGGCGGGGTCCCTGGATGCCCCGCGTGGATTCGAACCACGATTGACGGAGTCAGAGTCCGTAGTCTTACCATTAGACGACGGGGCAACCTTGGGAAGCGGGCGGGATAGAAAGGGGCCCTTTCGCTGTCAACGACGGCCCTCCGGGACTCTCCGGGCTTGCCCAAACCCATAAAATTGTGATTAAAACCGGATCAAGTCAGCCGCCCCGACTGGGCGGTGAAGGAAGAAACGGGCGTATGTCATGGCGCAGGGTGCCGCCAGTGCGCCGGCTCTGCAACAGGGGTTTCGGGAGCAGAGCAGGCCGTCGGATCAAGGGTTTTCGCCAAGGCGGGAGCCGCACCGTCACACATATGGCGCGATCGACCTCGGCACGAACAACTGCCGCCTCCTGATCGCGAGGCCGACCGAGGGCGGTTTCACCGTCATCGACGCATTTTCGCGAATCGTCCGGCTAGGCGAGGGGCTCTCGCGCACCGGCTCGCTCTCGGATGACGCGATGGATCGCGCAGTCGCCGCGCTTTCGATCTGTGCCGACAAGCTGCGGCGCCGCAACGTCTCGCTGTCCCGCTCGGTCGCGACCGAGGCCTGCCGGCGGGCGAAGAATGGCGAAGAGTTTGCCGAGCGGGTTCGCGAAGAGACCGGCATCGCGCTCGACATCATCGAACCCGCGGAAGAGGCGCGGCTCGCCGTCCTTGGCTGCCACAAGCTGCTCGAGCCCGGCGATGGTCCCGCGCTGATCTTCGACATCGGCGGCGGCTCGACCGAGCTGGTTCTGATCGACCAGGAAGAGGGTACGCCCAAGATCCGCGCCTGGTGGAGCGCTCCGTGGGGAGTCGTTTCGCTGACCGAGAGCGAGGGCAAGGAAGCGCTCGAGGGCGAAGACCGGGTCGCCGCTTACAAGCGCATGCGCGAGCGAGCGCGCCACGCCTTCTCGCGGTTCGAGACCATGCTGCCCAAGCACCGCGAAGGTATCCGCCTGCTCGGCACCAGCGGCACCGTCACGACGCTTGCCAGCGTGCACCTCGCGCTGCCGTTCTACGACCGCCGCGTGGTGGACGGCCTGCATGTGCCCATCGAAGCCATGCAGAAGATCAGCACGATGATCGCCGAGATGAGCTACGAGGAGCGCTCGGCGCTGCCGTGCATCGGCACCGAGCGCGCCGACCTCGTCGTTGCCGGATGCGCGATTCTCGAAGCCATCCTCGAAATCTGGCCGGCCAAGAATTTGGGCGTCGCCGACCGCGGAATTCGCGAAGGCATCCTCCGCTCCCTGATGGCGCGAGACGGCTGGCAGCTTTGAAGCGGCTGAGGACCGCCAAGGGCCGCAAAGTCTCATCGACACGCTGGCTCGAGCGGCAACTGAATGACCCTTACGTCAAGCGCGCGAGGGCCGAAAATTATCGCAGCCGCGCGGCCTACAAGCTGCTCGAGCTGGACGAACGGTTCGGGCTGCTAAAGGGCGTGAAGGCTGTCGTGGACCTCGGCATTGCGCCGGGAGGCTGGAGCCAGGTCGTGCGGCGGAAGGCTCCGCAGGCGAGCGTCGTTGGCATCGACCTGCTGCCGACCGATCCGCTGGAGGGCGTTATCGTCATCCAAATGGACTTCATGGATGAAACCGCCCCCGATCGCCTGAAGAACGCGCTCGGCGGACCCGTTGACCTCGTTCTCTCCGACATGGCCGCGAACACCGTCGGCCATCCGCAGACCGATCATCTGCGGACCATGGCCTTGGTCGAGGCGGGGCTGGAGTTCGCGCGCGAGGTTCTCCGGCCCGGCGGCGCTTATGTCGCGAAGGTCCTCGCGGGCGGCGCCGACAACCAGCTCGTGGCCGAACTCAAGCGCAGCTTCGCATCCGTGAAGCACGCCAAGCCGCCCGCGAGCCGCAAGGACTCATCCGAATGGTACGTCGTCGCCCAGGGCTTCAAGGGCGCGGCACCGCCCCCGAAGTCCCGAGCTACTTCGTGGCAGTCACCGGGGGCTCTGCCGGCTGATCCGGATCCATAAGCCGGCGCGTCAGATAGACCATTTCGAGCGCCGTCGTATGCGCCGTCTCCTTAAGGTTGGCGCCCGCTGCGTGGCCGCCTTCGGTGACCTCGTAATAGAGGAACGGCAGGCCGTACTCCTCCATGCGCGCTGCAAATTTGCGCGCGTGCTGCGGCCCGACGCGGTCGTCCTTCGTCGTCGTCCAGATGAACGGCACCGGATATTTCACGCCACGCCTGAGGTTCTGATAGGGCGAGGTCTTCTCCCAGAAGGCG
>Ga0068856_100005618_pt1 | contig 12338 bp, 11 predicted proteins | sample KBSCornC62_FD_66595 | JGI IMG/M metagenome (GOLD analysis project Ga0068856, IMG submission 66595) | Corn rhizosphere microbial communities from Kellogg Biological Station, Michigan, USA - KBS Corn C6-2 | ecosystem: Host-associated > Plants > Roots > Rhizosphere > Soil ...
GCTCGGAAGTGTGTTCCGGGACCTGACCCCGGCCAACGCCCTGTCCGTCGCCGACCAGGCGATGGCCGGACTCGACCGGCTCGACAGCGACGAGCACCGCACGCTGGACAGCCTCACCCAGGCGTACCAGCAGAAGTTCGGCTTCCCGATGGTGATGGCGGTGCGGGAGAACACGAAGGAGACGATCCTGCGGGCCGGCAATGCCCGGCTGCAGAACAGCCCGACCGCCGAGCGGGCGACCGCCCTGGTCGAGATCGCGAAGATCGCCAACCTGCGGCTGCTCGACCGGGTCGAGGAGCCCGACTACGTCGAGGCCGGATCGGCATGAGCGGCCGAGGTCGATCCGAGCGTGGGGGCCGGGCATGAGCCGCACCGTCCTGCGCGGCGCCCGCTGGCCGGGTGACGTCGCGTTCTCCGGCGGCCGCATCACCGCCGTCGGCAGGGTGCCGGCGCAGGACGGTGACAGCGTGGTGAACTGCGACGGCGACATCCTCACCGCCGGTCTGGTCAACACCCACCACCACTTCTACCAGTGGATGACCCGCGGCTGGGCGTACGACTGCGACCTGTTCGGCTGGCTGACCACGCTCTACCCGGTGTGGGCCCGGCTGACGCCCGAGGACGTGGAGGCCGCCGCCGCCGTGGCCCTGGGTCAGCTCGCCCTGACCGGCTGCACGACGGCGGCGGACCACCACTACCTCGTGCCCGGCGGGGACGACTCGGTCTTCGATGCGATCGCCAGGGCCGCGCGCACCATCGGCGTCCGGACGCACATCGCCCGCGGCTCGATGGACCTCGGCGAGAGCCACGGCGGCCTGCCGCCCGACTCGGTCGTCGAGGACCGGGACGCGATCCTGGCGTCCACGCAGGCGGTCTACGACCGGTTGCACGACGGCGACCGGATCGTGGTCACGGTTGCGCCGTGCAGTCCGTTCAGCGTGACCACCGGCCTCATGACGGACTCCGCCGAGCTGGCGAGGCGACTGGGCGTGCGCCTGCACACGCACCTCGCGGAGACCCTCGACGAGGAACGGTCCTGCCTGCAGCGCTTCGGCAAGCGACCGCTGGCCGTGCTCGACGGCCTGGGCTGGATCGCACCGGACGTCTGGGTCGCCCACGGCATCCACTTCGACGACGCCGAAGTGGCCAGGCTGGGGGAGACCCGTACGGGCGTCGCGCACTGCCCGTCGAGCAACTGCAGGCTGGGCTCGGGCATCTGCCGCACCACCGACCTGGTCGCCGCTGGTGCGCCGGTCGGCCTCGGGGTGGACGGCGTCGCGTCCAACGAGATCGGTGGGCTGTTTCCGGAGCTGCGGATGGCGCTGTTCCTCGCCCGCCAGCGCAGTCTGGACCCGACCGCGTTCGGGCCGGCTGACGCGCTGCGGCTGGCGACCGAGGGCGGCGCCCGCTGCCTCGGCCGGGACGACGTGGGGCGGCTGGAGCCCGGCCTGCGGGCCGACGTCGTGGTCTGGCCCGGCGACGACCTCGCGGACGTGCTCGACCCGCTCGCCGGTCTGGTGCTCGGTCCGGAGCGCACCGCGCGGCACGTCTTCGTCGAGGGCGACTACGTCGTACGGGACGGGGCGCTGGTCGGCGCCGACATCGTGACCCTGCGCGCCGAGCTCGCCCGGCGGGTGCGGCGGCTGTGGCCCGAGCGGGCGCCGGTGTGAGCGCGACGGCCCGGCTCGACGCGGCCTTCCTGCTCGCGATCGACCGCCGGCTCGCCCGGGCGGACGAGGTGCTCGCCACCTGTTATCCGGGCGACTCCGGCAGCCGGCAGCCGCTGCACACCGTCTATGTCCCGGCGGACCAGCTGGACTCCGACACCCCGGCGCGGTGGGGAGCGGCGGCGCTCGAGCTGCTGGATGCGGTCGTTCCCGATGCCCGCAGCGCGGCCAGGGTCACCGGTCTCGGCGGCATCGACGCGGAGGTGCACCGCCGGGTGCGGGCCAAGCTGGCCGGCCAGCCGGTGGAGGACCTCCGGGTCGACTTCGAGGACGGCTACGGCGCCCGGCCCGACGCCGAGGAGGACGCGGCCGCCGCGGCCGCCGGCGCCGCGCTGGCCGGCCTGCTCGCCGCCGCGGCCGCCCCGTCGTTCGGCGCCGCCGCCGCGGCCGCCCCGTCGTTCGGCGGCATCCGGTTCAAGAGCCTGGAGGCGGCGACCCGCCGGCGCGGCCTGCGGACGCTCGATCTCTTCCTCGGCGCCCTGCTCGACGCCGGGCCGCTGCCGGACGGCCTGCTCGTCACCCTGCCCAAGGTCACCTCGGCCGACCAGGTGCGGGCGATGGTCGAGGTCTGCGCGCGGCTGGAGGAGTCGTACGGGCTCATCCCGGGCCGGCTGCGGTTCGAGATCCAGGTGGAGACCCCGCAGGCGATCGTCGGCCCCGATGGCGTCGCGACCGTCGCGGTGATGGTGCATGCGGCCGGCAACCGGTGCGTCGGCCTCCACTACGGCACGTACGACTACAGCGCAGCCTGCGGCGTGGCGGCGGCGTACCAGAGCCTGGAGCACCCCGTCGCCGACCATGCCAAGGCCGTGATGCAGGTGGCCGCGGCCGGCACCGGGGTCCGGCTTTCGGACGGCTCGACCAACGTCCTGCCGGCCGGCACCCCGGAGCAGGTCGAGGCCGCCTTGCGGCTGCACGCGCGGCTGGTGCGCCGTTCCCTGGAGCAGGGCTACTACCAGGGCTGGGACATGCACCCCGGGCACCTGGTGACCCGCTATCTGGCGGCGTACGCGTTCTTCCGCGAGGGGCTGCCGGCCGCGGCCGACCGGCTGCGTCGCTACCTGTCCCGGACCGGCGGCGGCGTGCTGGACGAGCCGGCCACCGCGCAGGCGCTCGCCTCGTTCCTCACCCGCGGCCTGCACTGCGGCGCGCTCGACGACGCCGAGGTGGCCGCGGCCACCGGCCTGCCGGGGCAGGCCCTCGACGCGCTGGCCCGCCGACGCCCGCTGCCCGACTGAACAGGAGATGTCCCATGCCTCGTATGCGCTGCGTCGATGCGGCCGTCGCCATCCTCGAGCGGGAGGGCGTGGACACCGCGTTCGGCGTGCCCGGCGCCGCGATCAACCCGTTCTACTCGGCGATGCGAGCGCACGGCGGCATCCGGCACATCCTGGCCCGCCACGTCGAGGGCGCCTCGCACATGGCCGAGGGCTACACCCGCGCCGCCGCCGGCAACATCGGCGTCTGCGTCGGCACGTCCGGGCCGGCCGGGACCGACATGATCACGGGGCTCTACTCGGCCGGCGCGGACTCGATCCCGATCCTCGCCATCACCGGGCAGGCCCCGGTGGCCCGGCTGCACAAGGAGGACTTCCAGGCCGTCGACATCGCGTCCATCGCCGCACCGCTGTGCAAGCTGGCGACGACGGTGCTGGAGCCGGCGCAGGTGCCCGGCGCGTTCCAGCTGGCCTTCCACCTGATGCGGTCCGGCCGGCCGGGCCCGGTGCTGCTGGACCTGCCGTTCGACGTGCAGCTGGCCGAGATCGACTTCGACCCGGACACGTACGAGCCGATGCCGGTCGACAAGCCGCGGGCGACCCGCGCGCAGGCGGCGAAGGCGCTCGACCTGCTGGAGCGGTCCGAGCGGCCGCTGATCGTCGCCGGCGGCGGCATCGTCAACGCCGATGCCGCGGGACTGCTCGTCGAGCTGGCCGAGCTGCTCGGGGTTCCGGTGGTCCCGACGCTGATGGGCTGGGGCACGATCCCCGACGACCACCCGCTGATGGTCGGGATGGCGGGACTGCAGACCTCCCACCGGTACGGCAACGCCACCATGCTGGCCGCCGACTTCGTCCTCGGCATCGGCAACCGGTGGGCCAACCGGCACACCGGCGGGCTCGACGTGTACCGCTCGGGCCGGACCTTCGTCCACGTCGACATCGAGCCGACCCAGATCGGGCGGGTGTTCCCGCCGGACTACGGCATCGTCTCCGACGCCGGCGCCGCGCTGGCGGTCCTGATCGAGGTGGCCCGGGAACGGCAGGGGGCGGGCCGGCTGTCGGACCGCTCGGCCTGGGCACAGCAGTGCCGGGACCGCAAGCGCACCATGCAGCGCCGGACCCACTTCGACGACGTGCCGATCAAGCCGCAACGGGTGTACGAGGAGATGAACAAGGCGTTCGGCCCGGAGACCCGCTACGTCAGCACGATCGGGCTCTCGCAGATCGCGGCCGCGCAGTTCCTGCACGTCTACGGCCCCCGGCACTGGATCAACGCGGGACAGGCCGGACCGCTCGGCTGGACGGTGCCGGCGGCTCTCGGGGTCTGCGTCGCGGACCCCGAGGCCACCGTCGTGGCGCTGACCGGTGACTACGACTTCCAGTTCATGATGGAGGAGTTGGCGGTCGGGGCGCAGTTCAACCTGCCGTTCCTGCACGTGCTGGTGAACAACAGCTACCTCGGGCTGATCCGCCAGTCGCAGCGCGGCTTCGACATGGACTACTGCGTGCAGTTGTCCTTCGACAACGTCAACTCGCCGGAGCTGAACGGATACGGCGTGGACCATGTCAAGGTGATCGAGGGCCTCGGCTGCAAGGCGCTGCGGGTCTTCGAGCCGGACGCGATACTGCCGGCGCTGCAGCAGGCGCGGAAGCTGCTGGCCGAGCACCGGGTGCCGGTGGTCGTCGAGGTCATCCTGGAGCGGGTCACCGACATCGCCATGGGTACGGAGATCGACAACGTGGTCGAGTTCGAGGAGCTGGCCCGCTCGGCCGCGGATGCCCCCACCGCGATCGCCCTGCTCGACTGAGCGCCGTACCGCCACACCCGCCGTCGCTCATCCGAGGAGGAGCCAGACCATGGCAGACACCGATCCTCGTCCGGCCGCACCCGACTTCGCCGGCCTGCCCGACCTGGCCTCCCGGGCGCTGGGCGGCGGCGTCGTCGCCGCGAACGACGAGCTGTTCGCCGAGCGGGAGAACCTGATCAAGCCCGAACCCCCGCAGTACTCGGCGTACACCTTCGGCCACAAGGGCCAGGTGTACGACGGCTGGGAGACCCGGCGGCGGCGCGAGCCAGGGCACGACTGGGCGCTGGTGCGGCTCGGCCTGCCGGGCGTGGTGCGCGGCGTCGCCGTCGACACGGCCTTTTTCAAGGGCAACTACCCGCCCGAGGTCTCGGTCGAGGGCGCCGCGGTCGAGGGTTACCCGTCGCCGGAGGAGCTGGCGGCCGCCGACTGGACGAGCCTGGTGCCGAGGTCGGCGGTCAAGGGCGACGCGGTGAACGAGTTCGGGGTGGCCGAGCAGCAGCGCTGGACGCACGTCCGGCTCCGCCTCTACCCGGACGGCGGGGTGGCCCGGCTGCGGGTGCACGGCGAGGTCGTGCCGGACCCGCGGCTGCTGGGCGGCGGTGCGATCGACCTCGCCGCGCTCGCCAACGGTGCCGCGGTCGCCGGGTGCAGCAACATGTTCTACTCGTCGCCGGCCAACCTGCTCTCGCCCGGTCTGGCCCGGCTGATGGGCGAGGGTTGGGAGACCGCACGCCGCCGCGACGACGGCAACGACTGGGTGGACGTTCGCCTCGCCGGTCCCGGCGTAGTGCAGCTGGCCGAGCTGGACACCAGCTGGTTCGTCGGCAACGCGCCGGGGTGGGCCTCGCTGCTGGGTCGGGACGAGCGCGGCGGCGGCGAGGTGGAGCTGCTGCCGCGAACCCGGCTGCAGCCGGACACGGCGCACCGCTTCCGGTTGCGCGCCGCACCAGAGGTCACCCACGTACGCATGGACGTCTTTCCGGACGGGGGCATGGCCCGACTCCGGCTGACCGGCGTGCTCGCCCGGGCCGGCCGCGAGCAGGTGGTCCTGCGCTGGTTCAACCTGATGCCGGCGGCCCAGGCGACCGAGGTCCTGACGGCGGAGGGGGTGCCGGTCGAGGTCGCCGAGCGCACCGTGGCGGCTCGGCCGCTTGGCCGGGTGGACGACCTGCCGGACGGGATTCGCGCCGGCGTCGGCCTGTGACTGGCCCACGGTTGTTCTGCGATACGGATGATACCTTCTGCTATGTGGAATTCACCGTGAGTAGCGGCGCCCGTGGCTGAGCAACGGCGGGGTGGCGTCCAGTCCGTCGATCGGGCGTTCGAGCTGCTCGAGGTCCTGGCCGAGGCCGGCGGCGAGCTGGCGCTGTCGGAGATCGCGGCCGGCTCGTCGCTGCCCCTGCCCACCATCCACCGGTTGGTCCGGACGCTGGTCCACCGCGGCTACGTGCGGCAACTGCCGTCCCGCCGCTACGCGCTCGGTCCGCGGCTGATCAACCTCGGCGAGCGGGCAAGCGGCCGGCTCGGCGACTGGGCCCGGCCATGGCTCACCGACCTGGTCGAGGCGCTCGGTGAGACGACGAACCTCTCGATGATCGACGGGCACCGGGCCACGTACGTCGCGCAGGTGCCGTCGCGACACTCCATGCGGATGTTCACCGAGGTCGGCCGGCGGGTGCACCTGCACTGCACCGGCGTCGGCAAGGCGCTGCTGGCACAGCGCGGCGACGACCAGGTGCTCGCGCTGCTGCGCCGGACCGGCATGCCGGCGCAGACGACGCACACCATCGTCGACCCGGAGACGCTGCTCGCCCAGATCCGGCAGATCCGCCAGCTCGGGTACGCCGTCGACGACGGCGAGCAGGAGATCGGCGTGCGCTGCATTGCGGTGCCCGTCCCCGGCGACACCGGCTCGTACGCCATCTCGGTGTCCGGGCCGACCGCTCGGATGACCGCCGAGCTGGTCGACCGAGCCGTCCCACTCCTGCGTACGGCCGCGGAAGGGCTGTCCGCGGACCTCTCGGACGTGCGCCCCTCGGCCTGAGGGTCACGGGTCCCGGCGCAGCAGCCGCCCGCGCGGGGCGTCCCCGACCCGCTCGCCGCGCAGCCAGGTGTCCCGCACCACCCCGCGCAGGGTGCGCCCCTCGTACGCGCTGACCGGGTTGCGGTGCCGGAGCGCGCGGACGTCCACGGTGAACTCCTCGTCCGGGGCGAAGGCGACCAGGTCGGCGTCGAAGCCGGCGGCGATCGTTCCTTTCGACCCCAGGCCGACCAGCTCCGCCGGCCGTCCTGCCATCCAGTGCGCGACATCCGCCAGCGACACCCCGCGGGCGGCGGCCGCGGTCCACACGACCGGCAGCGACAGCTGCAGCGAGGCGATCCCGCCCCAGGCCGTGCCGAAGTCGCCGGTGTCGAGGTGCTTGAGCTCCGGCGTGCAGGGGGAGTGGTCGGACACCACGCACGACAGGGTGCCGTCCGCGAGTCCGGCCCACAGCGCGTCCCGGTTGGCCGCGTCCCGCACCGGAGGGCAGCACTTGAACTGGGTCGCGCCCGCCGGTACGTCCTCGGCCGCCAGCGTGAGGTAGTGCGGGCAGGTCTCGGCGGTGATCCGTACCCCGTCGGCGACGGCGGCGCGCAGCAGCGGCAGCACCGCGGCGGCGGAGACGTGCACGACGTGGACCCGGGCACGGGTCTGCCGGGCCGCCGCGATCAGCCCGGCCACCGCGCGAGTCTCGGCCTCCGGCGGCCGGGAGGCGAGGAAGCCGCGGTAGTCACGCCCATGCGGCGCCGGGCCGACCGTGTCCGGGTCCTCGCAGTGCGCGATGAGCAGACCGTCGACAGTGGACAGTTCTGTGAGCGCCGCACGCAGCTGCGTCGGGTCGAGCGGCGGGAACTCCGCAACGCCCGAGTCGAGCAGGAAGCACTTCACGCCGACGACGCCGGCCGCATGCAGCTCGCGCAGCCGTCCGGTGTTGCCGGGGATCGCGCCGCCCCAGAAGCCGACGTCGACGTGTACCCGACCGGCGGCGGCGGCGCGCTTGACCGCGAGCGCGGCGGGGTCGACGGTCGGCGGCAGGCTGTTCAGCGGCATGTCGACGATCGTCGTGATGCCGCCTGCCGCGGCCGCCGCGGTGGCGGACGCGAAGCCCTCCCACTCGGTCCGGCCGGGCTCGTTCACGTGCACGTGCGTGTCGACGAGCCCCGGCAGCAGCACGGAGTCGTCCGGCAGCGTCACGGTTTCCGCGGCGGCCAGCTCGCGTTCCCAGGGCGCTACCTCCGCGATCAGCCCGTCCCGCACGCCGACCCGGGCCGGCGCGATCCCGCCGCCGGTCACCACCCGGCGGGCCGCCACGACGAGATCGTGCCCGGTCACGGGGAGCCCAGGTGCGGCCCGGACGGCTCGCGGCACAGGGCGTCGAGGCGATCGAACTCGCGCAGCACGCTCGCATCCTCCCACCGCCGGCCGTCGGGACCGGTAGCGTGCCCGGGCGTGGGACGGACGCTGGCGGAGTTCAACGGGCTGGCCGCCGAGGCGGCCGAGCGGGAGCTGGCCGCGTGCAACGCGGCGCCGCGGTTCGTCCGGGAGGTCGCCGCCGGCCGGCCGTACCCGACGGCGGCGGAGCTGGCGGAGACCGCGGCGACGGTGGCCGGCGGGCTGGGCTGGGACGAGGTAGCGGTCGCGCTGGCGGCACACCCGCGCATCGGCGAGCAGGCCGCGGGCGACTCGGCCGAGGCGGCGTCCTCCCGGCGCGAGCAGTCGGCGGTGACCGGGGCCGGTGACGAGGTCACGCAGGCGCTGGCCGACGGCAACAGCGCGTACGAGCGAAGGTTCGGGCACGTGTTCCTCATCCGGGCGGCCGGCCGCGGGTCGGAGGAGATCCTGGCCGAGCTGACCCGCCGGCTCGGCAACGACCCGGCGGCGGAGCGGGCCGAGACGACCGCCGAGCTGGCCGAGATCACCCGGCTGCGGGTGGAGCGGCTGGTGGACCGATGAGCGAGCCCGAGGGCCGAGCCGGCCGAGGGACGAGGCCGGGTCTGCCGGAGGAGCGGGAGATGAGGAGCGGGAGATGAGCGTGAGCACGCACGTCCTCGACGCGACCACCGGTCGCCCGGCCATCGGTGTCGCAGTACGACTGTCCGATCTGGACGGTGCCCCGCTCGACGAGGGACACACCGACTCGGACGGCCGGTGCGCGATCGCCCCGTACGACCTGGAGCCGGGCACGTACGAGCTGACGTTCGACACCGGTGGCTACTTCGCCGAGCGCACCTTCTATCCGTCGGTGACCGTGACGTTCTCGATCCGCGACGGGGGCGCCCACCACCACGTCCCGCTGCTGCTCTCGCCCTACTCGTACACGACCTACCGGGGGAGCTAGAGCCGGCTACGGAGGGAGTCAGAGCCAGTCTCTGCGGCGGAACTGGACGTAGAGGCCGACACAGGCCAGCGCGATGACGAACAGCACGACGAAGTAGCCGTACCGGGTGTGCAGCTCCGGCATGTTGTCGAAGTTCATCCCGTAGATGCCGGCGACCGCGGTCGGCACCAGGGCGATCGCCGCCCAGGCGCTGATCTTGCGCACATCCTCGTTCTGCCGCGCGGCGGCCTCGTTCTGCCGCACCGCGACCCGCGCCAGGTCCGCCTGCAGCACGCCGGTGAGCAGGTTGTCTTGGCTCTCGATCTGGTCGCCGATGCGCAGCAGATGGTCGTGCACGTCCCGGAAGTAGTCGGCGGTCTCCGCGTTCACGCCGGTGACGGTGCCGCCGGCGAGGTCCTCCACCGCCGGCGCCAGCGGCACGACCGCGCTGCGGAACTGCAGCACCTCGCGCTTGAGCTTGTAGATCCGCTCGCTGTGGTCGGTCGGGTCGCCGCCGAAGACCTGCACCTCGATGTCGTTGACGTCGACGTCGATCTCCGCTGCCACCTCGCCGTACCCGTCCACGACGATGTCGAGCAGCCGGTAGAGCACTGCCGACGGGCCGAGCTCGAGCAGCGGCGAGTCGTCACCGAGCTCCTTGCGCACGCGGCTCACCACGTCGTTGTCACCATGGCGGACGGTGACCACGAACGTCTTGCCGAGGAACACCGCGACCTCGTCGACGTCGACGATCTCGTCGTGGTCGATGTAGCGCACCGGCTTGACCACGACGAACAGCACGTCGCCGTAGCGCTCCAGCTTGGGCCGCTGGTGCGCCGAGACCGCGTCCTCGACGGCCAGCGCCGGCAGCTCGAACTCGGCTGCCACCGTGGCGATCGCCTCGGCGGACGGCTCGACCAGGCCGAGCCAGACGAACCCGTCCTCGACCGTACGGGCCGCCTCCCGTGCCTCCGGAACGCTGAGCCGGCCGCCCCTCCGCTTTCCGCCGTCGTACGCGGCGCAGTCGGCGACGCTCCTGTCCACCTCGACGGCCGCCGGCTCGGCCGGCTCGGCCGACCCGTCCGCGCGGGCACGGTGCAGCGCGCGCTCGAATCGGTGCGCGGCGGTCTTGCGTCCAGGCAACACAGCACCCCTCCCGGCGTCAGCATGGCACGCGCGAAGTAGGTTTCCGACGTGGGCGGCAGCACCTCGCAGGGCCGGCGGTCGGGCCCCCGACCGACGTCCTCCGGGCCCGGCCGGCTTCTCGTCCTGGTGTACGGAATCTTCGCGCTGTCGGCGACGGCGCGCGCAGCGGTGCAGATCGCCACGAAGTTCCACGAGGCGCCGCTGGCGTACGTGCTCTCGGCGCTGGCCGCGGTCGTCTACATCTGCGCGACCGTCGGGCTGGCGCGGTCCGGGCCGGGAGCGCGGCGGCTGGCCACGGTTGCCGTCACGGTCGAGCTGATCGGTGTCCTGGTCGTCGGCACGATCAGCCTCGCCCAGCCGGATGACTTTCCGGATGCGACGGTGTGGTCCGGGTATGGCGAGGGCTATGGGTTCGTGCCGCTCGTCCTGCCGGTGCTTGGGTTGCTCTGGTTGCGCCATACCCGGGAGCGGGCGTGATCAACCTGCTCGCGTACGTGGTGATCGGAGTCTCGCTCGTTGTCGGGCTCGGGATCATCGGCCTCGCGGTGGCCGACCGGCGCCCGCTGACCCTGCTCGCGTACGGGCTGGTGACTGTCGAGGCGGCGGCACTCGTCCAGGTCCTGGTCGCGATCGTGCAGGTGGTGCGCGGGGAGCGGCCGGACGAGGCGGCGACGTTCGTCGGGTACGCGCTGACGTCGCTGCTGGTGCCACCGGCCGGCGCGCTCTGGGCGCTCTCGGACAAGTCGAAGTGGGGAACCGGCGCGGCCGGGGTCTCGGCGCTGGTGCTCGCGGTGCTGACCGCGCGAATGCTCCAGGTTTGGGGATAGGACGTAATGCCCGGCGTGCCCGGGCTGTCCTGTTTCGCTCTCCACTGAGCGGGACGCTACGACTGCGTACCGTCGGTGTAGGCACTATTCTCACAAGATTCGTCACGAAAAGTAGTCAGCTGGGTAAGAAGATGGCAGCGCGCGGCAACGCTTTGACCCTTATGGTGGAGCCCGCCGGGAAGCCGGGAGGTCAAGATGCCGGCCGGGGTTCCCGGACGGGCCAGCCTCTTGTACGGGGGGTGACATGACAGCCGACGCACCGTCCGCGGTGTCCGCCGACGATTCACAGCAGCGATCCGCCGTCGTCGCCGAGGCGCCCAGCGCGGACGACGGGGTCTCCGGCTCGTCATCCCACCTGCCGCGTACCGCCGGGTCCGTCAACGGCAACGGCGCCCAACCGTCTACCTCGGACTCCGAGGACCCGGACGCGAACGATCCGGCCGACCGGGCCACGGACGAGTCGGCGACGGCCGATGATGGGACGACCGTGAACGCCCGGCCGACGGCCCGACGCCGGGGGACGATGGACCCGAGTTCGACGTCGGGCGCCTCGACCGCCGAGGCGTCGGAGGACGCCGTCGCCGACCGGGTCGCGGACGAGCCGACGGCCGCCGAGAAGCCGGCGACCCGAACCCGGGCGACCGCCCACGGCCGTGCAGCCGCCGACCGGTCGACCGCGCAGCAGGACCCCGCCGTTGAGGACGCCGGCTCGAAGGACGCCGGCTCGAAGGCCGCCGGCTCGAAGGACGCCGGCTCGAAGGACGCCGGCACCGAGGACGCCGGGCCGAGCGAAGCCTCGGCTGAGGACGCGACGGCGAACGACGCCGCGCTGAAGCACGCCACGGCCAAGCCCACCGCACCGAAGGACGCCGCGGCGAGCCTCGCTGCGGCGACGGACGCCGAGCCGAAGGACGCCGAGCCATCGGCGGACGCGTCCGCCACCAACGAGGGGGCCGAAGGGGCCGCCCTCGCCGACAGAACCGCCAGCACCGATAGAGCCGACAGAACCGACGGGTCAGCCGTCGCTGTCGACGACCAGCCGGCGGATGCCGGCGCACCTTCCCCGCAGATAGATCCAGAGTCCGTTGACCTGTCCCGGGAGGGCGCCGTGGTATCGAGCGCGGTTCTAGTAGAGGATGTGGCGGCGCAGGAGGTCGCCGATGCCGTCGCCAACGACCCGTGGGCACGCACCCCGGACGAGAAGGCGGCGGACGACGTCGGCGACAGCGAGAGCGACGTCGTCGTCGAGGAC
>Ga0068856_100005620_pt1 | contig 12336 bp, 10 predicted proteins | sample KBSCornC62_FD_66595 | JGI IMG/M metagenome (GOLD analysis project Ga0068856, IMG submission 66595) | Corn rhizosphere microbial communities from Kellogg Biological Station, Michigan, USA - KBS Corn C6-2 | ecosystem: Host-associated > Plants > Roots > Rhizosphere > Soil ...
GAGGAGGTTCACACGATGACCGTCACCAACACGCGCAGGCTCGCGGGAGACGCGCGGTGAGCCGCCGCATCCAGGTGATCGGCGCCCATTCGGCTGACTTCGTGTGGCGCGCCGGGGGTGCGATCGCGAGGGCGGTCGAACTCGGCGGCGAGGCGGAGGTGGTGGCGCTCTCCTACGGCGAGCGTGGCGAGTCCGGCGAGCTCTGGAAGCACGAGAACCAGACGGTCGACAACGTCAAGAGGATCCGTCACGAGGAGGCCGAGGCGGCCGCGGCCGAGCTCGGCGCGAGCTTCCGCGCTCTCGACCTCGGCGACTACCCGCTGCAGATCGGGGCCGAGGAGCTGAACCTGATCGCGGATGTGATCCGCGAGTTCGCGCCCGACGTGCTGGTCACCCACACCGACACGGATCCGTTCAACCCCGATCATCCGGTCGCGTTTCACGCCGTCGACCGCGCCCGTTCGCTGGCCGCCGGCGCCGGTGTGGAGAGCGCCTTCAGGACCGTGCGCCCGCCGCAGCTGTTCCTGTTCGAGCCCCACCAGCCCGAGCTGTGCAACTTCATGCCGACGACGTTCGTGGACATCACATCGGTGTTTGAGAAGAAGCAGGCGGCGATGGCGCACATGAAGGCCCAGGCCTACCTGCAGACGTATTACGCCCAGCGTGCCGAGCACCGTGCCAACCACGCGCGCCGCGCCAGCGGCAATCAGGAGGTGCGCCAGGCCGAGGCCTTCCAGCGCGTGATCCCGCAGGTGGTCGATCAGCTATGAGAGATGTTTCGGGTGATGACACCGGCGCCGGCCCGCTGGCCGGCGCCCTGTGCAGGGAGCTCGCTCGGCTCGGTTCGGCCACGGTCTATGAGGCCGGTGGGCGTGGCGGCTACGTCGACGCCGACCTGCACCAGGTGGTGCCGGGGTCACGCGCGGCCGGTCCGGCGCGGACCGTGGCCTGCGGCCAGGACGACAACCTGATGGTGCACGCGGTGATGGCCGAGGTGCAGCCGGGCGAGGTGATCGTGCTGACGATGCCCGAGCCGCGCGCCGTGGCGCTCGTCGGTGACCTGCTGGCCACGCAGGCGCAGGCCGCGGGAGCCGCCGCGATCCTCGTGGACGCCGCGATCCGCGACGTCGAAGAGCTGGCGGAGATGGGACTCCCGATCTGGGCGCGCTGGGTGCGCGTGAAGGGCGCGCGCAAGGAGGTCGCGGGCCAGATCAACGTGCCGGTCCGTGTCGGCGGTGCCGGCATCAACCCCGGCGACGTGCTGGTGCTCGACGCCGACGGCGTCGCGGTGGTGCCGGCTGCCCGCGTCCATGAGGTGCTCGAGGCCTCGCTCGCACGCGAGCAGAAGGAGCATGTCAAGCGCGCCAGGCTGCGGGCCGGCGAGAAGTCATACGAGCTCGACGGCCTGCGCGCTGTCGTGGAGGGACAGGCATGAGCGAACTGAGGCCACCGGACATCGCCCACCTCGGGCCGATCGAGCTGCTCACCCCCAGGCCCCAGGAGAGCCTCGACTTCTTCGTCGAGATGATGGGCATGGAGCTGCAGCACCAGGAGGGGCAGTCGGTGTTTCTGCGGGGCTGGGACGACTACCAGATCTGGTCGCTGAAGCTGACCGAGTCGCCGCAACCCGGCATGGGTTGGTGCGGCTTTCGCACCTGGAGCCCGGAGGCGCTCGAGCGTCGCGTGGCCCTGATCGAGGCGACCGGGCTGGGGCGGGGATGGGATGAGCAGGGTGACTTCGGCATCGGTCGCGCGTACTCGTTCGAGGATCCCGACGGTCACCGGTTCAGGATCTACAGCGAGGTCGAGCGCTACGTGAAGCCGGTGCAGACCGACTACAAGAACGTCCACGGCAAGCAGCCCAACAAGGCGATCGCCGTCAAGCGCTTCGACCACCTCAACATCCTCGCCGGCGACATCCGCGCTCAGCGCGACTTCTGCGTCGACACGCTCGGCTACCGCGAGTACGAGCGGATCGAGCTCGACGACGGCAGCCTCGGCGGCTCATGGATGTCGGTGACGATCGCCGCACATGAGCTGATCTACACCAAGGATGCGTACGCCCCCCAGGGCGCACACGGACGCCTGCATCACGCCGCCTTCTGGGTCGACACGCGCGAGGAGTGCCTGCGCGCCGCGGACATCTGGATCGAGAACGAGGTCTACGTCGAGTTCGCTCCTTCCAAGCACAACGTCGCGCAGGGTTTCTTCCTGTACGGCTACGAGCCGGGCGGCAACCGCATCGAGGTCACCTCGGGCGGTCGCCTCGTGTACGCACCGGACGAGCCGTGCGTGGTCTGGAACCAGGCCGACCGCGCCAAGGGCCAGGCCTGGCACAACCCGACCGTTCAGACCTTCCACACCTACGGAACCCCGCCGTTCGAGGTGGCCGAGCCCGCCGCGCATTGACCAGGCGCCGGCGCCGATCATGAAGCCGAGCAGGTGCTCCAGGTTGGCGAGCACGGTCGGGTCAAAGCTGCCCGCCAGCCACCACCAGAGCAGCCAAACGGCCGCCAGCACGCCGCTCGCCGGCATGACCGCCGCCCACCGGTGGCGACGGACGAGCGCCCCGCAAACGCCGGCAAAGACAACCGAGATCCCATAGTCGGGGGCGTGTAGCACCGGCTCCGCGAGCCCGGGCTGAGCCAGCCACAGGATCGCGACAGTCGCATAGGCCAGCAGGGTCGCACCGACATGTGCGGCGATCGCCGCGCCCCACGTGATCCCTGAGCCGAGCCGCCGGGTCGCGTACAGCAGCACGATCGCGAGCGCGGCGATCTGCGGGACGGCCGGTCCGTCGACGATCAGGCCGCTGCTCAGCAGCTGCGGCAGGTGACCGTGCATCACGCCTGCGGGTGAGGACGCCAATGCGGCGGCGGGCGCGACGGGACGCAGCATCAGCAGGACCAAGCAGCCGACATAGATGAGCACGGGCAGCACCTGATCCACGGTACGGACCGGCCGCTCCCGGGTCGTCGGCCCGGAGAGCCAACTCCGGGGCCCCTCCGGAGAGCCAGGCCGGATGGCCGGCGCTGCCCGGCGTAGCTCTGCGGGATGAGCTCCATGGAGCGATGACATGACCGGATCGGCGTGCCAAGCTCGTTGCCATGGAGACCGCCGACCTGTTCGACACCGACCACCTGCGCCGCTGGGCGATGAGTGCGCGCAGCCATCTGGGCCGCGCACTCTTCGGTCCCGCCCCCGCGCGACCGGTGCCGCCCGGCTGGCGCGGCGGATTGATGATCGCCCTGACCTTCATCGGCGCGGCGCTGGTCGTCCCGGCCGCGCTGCAGCTGATCTTCAGATCATGGAACGGGGGCGCCGGGGGCGCGGTCACGATCGCCATCCTCGGCTTGGTGGCGCTCGGGCTCCGCTTCCCGCTCTGGGCCTGGCGGGCGAGCCTGGTGCTGGCGCTGGCCGGCACGTTCGTGGATGAGAGCCCCAGGACCGGCGTGTTTCAGTTCGTCTTCCTGATCGCCGTCTACTGGCTCGCCTCCAACACGGTGTCGCGGACGACGGCGCGCTGGATGGGAGCGCTGACGGTGCTGATCGGAGCGCTCGGCTTCCCGCTCGGCTACGGGCAGGCCCGGTGGGCGGTGACCGTGGTCGCCGTGGGTGCAGGGCTGACCATCGACGCGATGCGCGACCGCCAACAGACTCGCGAGGCGCTGGAACTGGAGACCGCCAACGTCGAGCGCGTCGACGCTCAACGCGCGGTGCTGGAGGAGCGCGCCCGCATCGGGCGCGAGCTGCATGACATCGTGGCCCACCACATGTCGCTGATCGCCGTGCAGTCCGAGACCGCGCCCTACCGCCTGGGCGAGCTCTCCGACCCGGTACGGGCGGAGTTCACGGCGATCAACGGCTCCGCCCGCGCCGGCCTCTCTGAGATGCGGCGACTGCTGAGCGTGCTGCGCAACGACGAGCAGGCCCCGCGCGAGCCGCAGCCGGATCTGGGGCGGGTGCCCGAGCTGGTGGAGGCCGCCCGCACCGCCGGGATGAAGGTCGAGTTCTCCGGGATCCCGGAGGGCGACGTGCCGCCCAGTGTCGGGCTGTGCGCCTACCGGATCCTCCAGGAGGCCCTGACAAACGCCGGCCGGCACGCCGCCGGTTCGGATGTCGCGGTGCGCGTGTCCAGCGTCGATGGCGCGCTGCGACTCGAGGTCACCAATGGGCCGGCGCGCGCGGGCACGCCGGCGGCCGGTGAGGATGGGCCCGGTGCCGGCCACGGGCTCACCAGCATGCGCGAGCGCGCCAACCTGCTCGACGGCTCGCTCACGGCCCTGCCGCTGGCCGGCGGCGGCTTCTCGGTGACCGCGGTGCTGCCGCTCGAGGCCACTCGTTGAGCACGACCACCGCAGGTCCGGCGCCGACGCGCTGCCTGATCGTCGATGACCAGGCGATGGTGCGCGAGGGGTTCGGGGCGCTGCTCGCCGCGCAGACGGACCTGGAGGTGGTGGGCCTTGCAGCCAATGGCGCGGAGGCGGTCGAGCTCGCGAGCGCCCTGACCCCTGACGTCGTGCTCATGGACGTTCGCATGCCGGTGATGGACGGGATCGAGGCGACCGCCCAGATCCTCACCGCCAAGGAGCCCGACGCGCCACCGCGCGTCCTGATCCTCACCACCTTCGACCTGGACGATTACGTCTATGAGGCGCTGCGTGCCGGCGCGAGCGGCTTCCTGCTGAAGGACGCTCCGGCGGGGGAGCTGGTGCACGCCGTCCGTGTCGTCGCCGCCGGCGACGCCCTGCTGGCACCGTCGGTGACCAAGCGCCTGATCGCAGAGGTGGCACAGCGGCGCGCACCGGTCGCAGTCGTGCCCCGTGGCCTTGACGAGCTCACCCCGCGCGAGCTCGAGGTGCTGCGGCTGATCGCACGTGGCATGTCCAACGCCGAGATCAGCCGCGAACTGGTGATCGCCGAGGAGACGACCAAGACGCACGTCGGCAGGATCCTGATGAAGCTGCACCTGCGCGACCGCGCCCAGGCCGTCGTCCTCGCCTATGAATCACGGCTCGTCACTCCCGGCGAGTAGCCGTGCCGAACCAGGTTGTGAGCGCCGCCGTCAGACCGGCGCCGGCTCCTTCCTCGTCGACCCAGGCCACGTAGCCGTCGGGGCGAACCAGCGTGGCACCGGGCGCACTCACGTTGCCGAGCACCGGCAGCTCCCAGTGTCCGTCGTATGCGGCCTCGATCAGCCGGACGCGGTCGGTCCAGCCGCCCAGGTCGAGCCTGCCCGGCTCACCCAGGTTGATCAACAGCGCTCTGCCCTCGCGGAGCAGCTCGAACACGCGGCTCGTGCCGTCGCCCTCGGATACACGGCTTCTCCCGCCGTTCTCGGATACGCGCAGGTGCAGATCCGGCATGCGCCGGCCGAGCAGCGGATGCCCGTCGCCGAGGTCGTAGTGGATGTCGAGTCCTGAGGTGATGCCCGCCAGCTCGATCCGCGCCTCGTCGATCTGGGCCAGCCGCGAGGCCACCTCGGCCAGCGCGCGGCTGCGCTCGTCCCCGCGCTGCAGTGCTGTCAGTGCCATCGTGTGACGCAGCGCCCGCGCGGTCACGGGGTGGCGCTCGGCCTGGTAGGTGTCGAGCAGCTCCTCGGAGGAGATGCCCTTGACCACCTGGGCGAGCTTCCAGCCGAGGTTGACGGCGTCGTGCACGCCGAGGCTGAGTCCCTGGCCGCCGGCTGGGTAGTGGATGTGGGCGGCGTCACCGGCGAGCAGCACGCGACGGTCCCGGTATGAGGCCGCCTGCCGGGTCATGTCGGTGAAACGGGAGATCCAGGTCGGGCTGTGGACCCCGAAGTCGGTCCCGAAGGCGTCGCTCAGCGCAGCCTTCAGATCGTCGAGCGTGGGCTCGGTGTCGGGCCCGATCTCGCGCTCCGCGGTTACGACACGGATCGTTCTGCCGTCCTCCATCCGGTGCAGCCCGTGCACTCCGATCGCGTCGTGGCGGATTCCATCGGGGATCTCCTCGGTGACCTCCACCTCGGCGATCAGGCTGCTCTTGGACAGGTCCCACCCCGGGAACTCGATCCCGGCCAGTTTGCGGATCAGGCTGCGCCCGCCGTCGCAGCCGACCAGGTAGCCGGCGCGGGCGGTTTCGCCGTCCGCGAACGCAAGCTCGACGCCCGCCGTGTCCTGGGCGAAGCCCACAACCTCGCGCCGGTACTCGACCTGGATCGGCAGCTCCGCGATCCAGTCCGCCATGATCCGCTCGATCTTGTTCTGGAAGATCCCGAGCGCGTACGGGTGCGGTGTCGGGAAGTCGCTCATGTCCAGCACCGTCGTGGCGAAGATGGCCGCCTGCGCCGTCTTGCCCTCCGACAGGAACCGCTCGGCCACCCCGCGCTGATCGAACAGCTCGATCGTGCGCGAATGAAACCCGCCCGCCCTGGAACCCACCAGCTCGTGATCCGGACGCCGCTCGAAGATCACGACCTCAACCCCCTGCAGCGCCAACTCGGCCGCCAGCATCATCCCCGCCGGACCCCCGCCGGCGATCGCGACGGCGTGCTCTGCGTTCGTCATGGACCTGCTCCTTTCAGCTCGTTGCAGCTCGCGGCGGGCGATTATGCGGCAACGATCAAGGCCTCATGAGGGGCTTCGAACCGGTATAAATTGATAGTGGAGGGAGCGGTTACCGGCGGTCGCTGAGCGCCAGCTCTCCCGCCTTCCAAAGTCCGTTTGCACGCCACGAGGGAAGCGTTATGCCTCCCCACGCCGCATAACGCTTCCCTCGCTCGGCGCAAGGCGCTGCCGCCCGGTGCACGCGTCACCCGCGTCAGACGCGTGCGCCTCGTCTTCGCGACGGGTGCTAGCCCCAGCCGCCGCCCCAACCCCAACCCGAGCCCCAGCCGGAGCCGCCGCTGGTGCCCGTAGGCGTTGTGGTGGTCGGTGTGGTCGTGGTGGGTGTGGTGGTGGTCGTCGTGGTCGTGGGGGTGGTGGTCGTCGGCGTCGGGGTGGTGGTCGTCGGAGTCGTCGGGGTGGTGGTCGTCGGCGTCGTCGTGGTGGTGGTCGTCGTCGGCACCGCCGTGACCGTCAGGGCGAGCACCATCGGTTCCGGCTTCAGCAGGTAGGTGACCGAGACCGAGTCGCCAACGGCGAGCTGGCCGTCGAGCAGTGCCTGGGTCAGCTGGCCGGTGGCCGGCAGCGTCAGCATCGGACCGCTGCCGCGGTGGATCGTGAAGCTGCTGCCGTCGGGGGCGAAGGCCGTGACAACGCCGGTGGCGGTCAGCTCGCCGACCGGGGTCACGGACTGGGCGACCATCGTCCCCTGGCTCGTGCTGCGGTAGACGACCCGCACGCGGGTGCCGGTCGGAAGGGTCGGGATGCTGAGGCCGGCGCCGGCCTGGAAGGCGAGGGTGAAACCGGCGTCGGTGGTCGCCTTCAGGACCGAGGGTACGAAGTGGTAACGGCGGAATCGCGCGCTGTGCGCATCCCAGGCGCCGTCGTCGAGCCAGCCGGGCCCGCCCTTGCGGTCGCCCCCGCCACCCCCGTCGGAGGTGCCGAAGAAGCGGCCGTTGATGTTCATGAAGATGTGGACGCCCGGGTCGTCGTAGAGCGTGACCGAACCGAGGCCGTCACCCGCCCCGGCGACGATCTCACGATGCTGTCGCAGGTAGGCGATCACGCCGGCGTCGTTGGGCACGCCCGCGCCTGCGGGCCAGAGGCCCGCGCGCGAGAGCACGGCGGCAACCGAGCCCGAGCAGTCATAGCCGATGCGCCTGCCGTTGAAGCCGGGGCCGCGCTCGCCGACGCTGGCGATGCCCGCCTGGCCGTGGCCGCCGCCCCACACGTAGGGGAGATCCTCGGCCGTGATCCGGTTGGCGGCGGTGGTCAGCGCCGCGAGCACGCCCGTGGCCCTGCCGGCGGTCTGAAGCGTGAACGAGTAGCTGCTGCTCTGACCCAGCGTGCCGGTCACCTCATGTGATCGTGGCGGCAGCAGCGTCGCCAGGGCAGCGGCGGGCACGGCCAGAGCGATTCCGACCAGGACAGAGCTGAACAGCAAACGGCGCACTCACCGGGATATCGGCGCGCGACCCCCGAAACTTCACCGCGGTTGGACGCGCCCACCGCCACGGTGGGCGCGATCCCGGACCGGCGTTATGAATACCCTGCCGTGCCGGCGAGCGTTCAGGACGGCGTGATCGAGGCCGAGCGCTCCCAGAGGTTGAGGTGCCCCTCCTCGGCGTGCTGGTCGATCTCGGCCAACTCAGCCGGGCTGAACTCGAGATTGTCGAGCGCCCGCAGGTTGTCCTCCAGCTGCTCGATGCTCGAGACGCCGACCAGCGTCGAGGTCACGCGCGGGTCACGCAGCGTCCAGGCCAGGGCCATCTGCGCGAGCGTCTGGCCGCGGCGGGAGGCGATCTCGTTGAGCGCGCGCACGCGGTTCAGGTTGTCCTCGGTCAGCATCTTCTCGTCGAAGCCGACGCCGGTTCGCACGCGTGAGTCCTCCGGGACTCCGTTCAGGTACTTGGTCGTCAGCAGGCCCTGGGCGAGCGGCCCGAAGCTGATGCAGCCGACCCCCTCCGCGTCGAGCACGTCGAGCAGCTCGTGCTCGATCCAGCGGTTGAGCATCGAGTAGGAGGGCTGATGGATCAGCAGAGGCGTGCCGAGGTCGCGCAGGATCTGCACGGCCTCGCGCGTCATCTCGGGCCCGTAGGAGCTGATGCCCACGTACAGCGCCTTGCCCTGCCGCACGGCGGTGTCGAGCGCGCCCATCGTCTCCTCCAGCGGCGTCTCCGGGTCGGCGCGGTGCGAGTAGAAGATGTCGACGTAGTCGAGCCCCATGCGTGCGAGGCTCTGGTCGAGGCTCGCGAGCAGGTACTTGCGCGAGCCGAACTCGCCGTAGGGACCCGGCCACATGTCCCAGCCGGCCTTGGTCGAAATCACCAGCTCGTCGCGGTGGGGCGCGAAGTCCTCGCGGAAGATGCGGCCGAAGTTGCTCTCCGCCGAGCCGTACGGCTTGCCGTAGTTGTTGGCGAGATCAAAGTGCGTGATGCCGGCATCGAAGGCACGGCGCAGGATCGCGCGGCTCTGCGCCAGCGGATGCGAATCACCGAAGTTCTGCCAGAGCCCGAGTGATATCGGAGGCAGCAGCAGACCGCTGCGCCCGGTGCGGCGGTACTGCACCGAGTCGTAGCGGTCCTGGCGTGGTACGTAGCGTTCGAGCGGCGGCATAGGGTACGAGCGGGGGCCTCAGCCCTCGGTTCCCTCGCTGCCCGGACCCTCGGGAGCAACCGTCTCCGGTGCAACCGAATCGTTCGCGCTCTGCTCGGGCTCGGCCTCGGCGGCCGGGGCCGGAACCGGCGACGCGGCGACCGGATCGGTGCCGTTGTGCGAGCCGGTCGCGGGCACCGTCTCCGGGGTGGCGATCGACGGTGTCGCACGCGACTCGGCCAGGAAGTGCGCGCCAGCGGCGCCTGCGGCACCGAGGGCGAGGGAGGCAATGCCCCACTTGGCGCCGGACCTCTCCTTGCCGCGCAGGGCGTCGAGCGAGAGCGTTCCCGGGCCCGACTCGGCCAGCGTGGCGGCGGCCGCGATCAGCACGGCGTTGTACTCGTAACCACCGTTGGCGGCCCACGGCCCGTTCTTGAGGTGCACGCGGTTGATCGCCGTGAGCATCACGGAGATGATGCTCGCCGAAGCCAGCGGGGTGCGATACCCGAGCAGCAGACCGGCACCGCCGAGGGTCTCGGCCGCGCCGGCCGCGCTTGCGTGGACGATGCCCGGCTTGAGGCCCATGCCGTCGAACATCTCGGCCTGGGTCTTCAGACCGCGGCCGCCAAACCAACCGAAAAGCTTCTGGGTGCCATGACCGATGAAGAAGCCCCCCACCGCGGCACGCAGCAACAGACGCCCGACCTTCATGTGTCCACCTCCGATTCCACCGTTATCAGTCCGATATCACGGTAACTGGTTCCGCCGGCGCACGTGCCGAGCGCCGTGCGACCTCATCGCGCACGAGCGGCGCGACCCTGGTCCCGAACAGCTCGATCGCATGCATGACGTCGGCGTGCGCGACCGCGCCGACGCTGATCTGGCCCACATAGCGCTGGTTTCCGAACAGTTCGTGCTCCATCAGGATCTTCTCGGCCACCTGCTCCGGCGAGCCCACGGCGACGGCTCCGTCAGGCGCCGTGAGCGCCGCGTACTGCTCGCGTCCTGACGGCGGCCATCCGCGCTCGCGCCCGATCCTGTTCATGATCGTCAGGTACGGGTGCGCAAAGGCCGCGTCGGCCTCGGCTCTGGTGCAACCCACAAAGGCGTGGGTGTTTATCGCCAGGCGCCGATCCTCGGGAGCGTGGCCGCTCTCGACCCAGACGCGGTCGTAGAGCTCGACCAGCGGCTGGAAGCGCGCCGGCTGGCCACCGATGATCGCGATCGTCAGCGGTAGCCCAAGCACCGCCGCGCGCACGACCGACTGCGGGGTGCCGCCGACCGCGACCCAGATCGGCAACGGATCCTGGACGGGCCTCGGATAGATCTCGGCGTTGTGCAGCGGGGCGCGGTGCCTGCCCGACCAGGTCACCGGGTTGCCGGCGCGCAATGCCAGCAACAGCTCGAGCTTCTCGGCGTAGAGCGTGTCGTAATCATCGAGGTCGTAGCCGAACAGCGGGAACGACTCGACGAAGGAGCCGCGGCCGGCCATGATCTCGGCGCGTCCGCCCGAGATCAGGTCGAGCTCGGCGAATTCCTGAAAGACGCGCACCGGGTCATCCGAGCTGAGCACGGTCACCGCGCTCGAGAGGCGGATGCGCGAGGTCTGCGCGGCGATCGCGGCCAGGGCCACGGTCGGAGCCGAGATCAGATAGTCGGGGCGGTGATGCTCGCCGACGGCGAACACGTCGAGGCCGAGCTCGTCGGCCAGCCGCGCCTCCTCGAGCAGCTCGCGCATGCGCTGCTCGGGGGCGATGCCGGGACCGAGGTCGGCGAAGGTGGCAAGGCCGAGTTCAATGTTCATACACCGAGCCTAGCAGGTAGTTGCGTGCGCAACTACCTCAAACAACGTTCCCGCTGCTACCGCCCGTAGAGGACCCGATCCAACCATTCGATCGAGCGCTCCAGCTGCTCGATCGTCGCCTTGCCGACCGAGTCGATGCCGATCGCGCGGTTGACCTCGGCGTTGACGTCACTGTGGCGCGAGCCGCGGTCGCGGGCCAGCTCACCGACGAGCTTGTGGCGCCTGGCGCGCAGCTGCGCGCGGCGCTCGAACAGCGGCACCGACGGCTCCGCCTCGACGTTCCCGGCGGCGACCCCAGCGTCCACGGCAGCCGGCAACGGCACCGGCACCGTGGCCACCGACACGCCCGGACGCGCCGGCCCAGCGGGGCCGGGCGCGGTCGGCGCCGGGCCGAACAGCGTCATCTGCGGCGCGACGTCGGCGCTCAGCGGCTCGAAGTCGAGCACCTCACTCCGTTCCGTTTCGCGGCGCTCGATTTCATCGAGCTCGCCCAGGCCCTCGTCCTCGCCACGCTGGCGGATCAGGTAGCGCAGCTCCGTCTCGACCGCGGCGGCGTGATCGCGCAGGATCGTGTCGGCGGGGATGTAGATCCAGCTCGGCTCGGGCTCGCGGCCGGCGATGGTGCGCACGAAGCGACCGACGATCTGGCGGAAGATCAGCGGCGTCTTGGCGGCGGTGGCATAGACGCCCACGCGCAGGCGCGGGATGTCGACACCCTCGGAGACCATGTTCACCGCAACGATCCACGGGTCCGGGGAGTTGGTGAAGGTGGCGAGCTTCTGAGCCGCCTTCGGGTCCTGGTGCAGCACCACGACGGGTGAGACGCCGCTCACCTCGCGCAGGCGCGCGGCGATCTTGCGCGCGTGCTCGGAGTCGGCCGCCACCACCAGGCCGCCGGCCTCGGGGTGCCCGCCGGCTCGCAGCGCGCGCAGACGGACGTCCGCCTCGCCGAGGATGCGGGGTAGCCCGTCGGGCAGCTCGGTGGAGATCGCGGTGCGGTAGCGGCGGCTGGCCTCGCGCGAGCTCAGCACCGTGTCGAAGCTCGTCTCGATCACGTCGTCGCCGCTGCGCCAGGAGAGCGTTCCGTCGTAGGTCACGAACACGACCGGGCGGCAGACCCGGTCGCGCACCGCGTCCGCATAGCTGTAGGAGACGTCTGGCTCCGCCAGCCCATTGGCGTCGTATTCGACGCCGGGGATCGGGGTCGCGTCGGAGCGAAACGGGGTGCCGCTGAGCAGCAGCCAGCGTGACGCCGCCGCGAACGCCTCGGCGAAGCCGACACCCCAGGCGAGCTCCTCGCCGAGATGGTGGGCCTCGTCGGCGATGATCAGCGTGCGCTCACGCGTGCCGCCCGCCCAGGTCCGGGGCGAG
>Ga0068856_100005625_pt1 | contig 12331 bp, 6 predicted proteins | sample KBSCornC62_FD_66595 | JGI IMG/M metagenome (GOLD analysis project Ga0068856, IMG submission 66595) | Corn rhizosphere microbial communities from Kellogg Biological Station, Michigan, USA - KBS Corn C6-2 | ecosystem: Host-associated > Plants > Roots > Rhizosphere > Soil ...
CCCCGAGCATCGTCCAGACACTCGCCCAGGGCATCGCCAGCGCACTCGGCGTCCACTGATCTCCGCCCCGGCCAGAAGGAGAGCACCCGGTGGATCTGCCCACCTATACCAGCATCTGGCGCATTGAGAAGCGGCTGTACAAGCTGTATGACTTCAGGCTGCCGATGCCGGTCCCGGTCGGTCAGATTGCGGTATTCGCCGCCATCACGGTGCCGTACGTGATCCTCCTGACGGTGCTCGGGGTCCCCTTTGACCACACGCTGTTCTGGCTCTACGTACTGCCACCCGGGGTGCTCACCTGGCTGGCTACCCGGCCGGTACTGGAGAGCAAGCGCCTGCCGGAACTTGTCCTGTCCCAGGCGCGCTACCTGGGCGAACCTGGCACCTGGTGCCGGATGAACCCGCTGGCCGAGAAGGACGACGTCGTGGTCGTGGGCAAGGTATGGCGCCGGGCCGAGGAGCCGGAGCCGGCTCCCGCACCAGCCCGGAGGCCCGCGCGGCAGCCAGCCCCAGCGCCAGCCCCAGCCCAGGCCCGGGCCACCGGCACCACGCGCCCGGCGTCGGCTCCGGCCCGGACCGCGGACCGCGCCACCCGGGGCACGCCTGCGGCCCCGGCCGCCCGCCCCGCCGCGTTCGGGCAACCCGGGTCAGCTGGGCGCAGTGCGGCGCGGCCACCAGCGGCGCCGGGCGCCCCGGGCCGGACCCAGCGCCGGGTCCGGGTGCCGGAATCGACCCTGGCCGCGCGGCAGGTGTGGGAGCAGGCCCGCGCCACGGCCGCGCCCCTGGCGGTACCCGCTGAGCCGGCCCCGCGCGGCTGGCCCGGCCCGGCCACCGCCCCCGCGCCGACGGCGGGAGCGGGGGCGGCCGCTCCGCCAGTGCCGAGGGCACCCGGTGGCCCAGTGCCCGACCGGCCGGCGCACCGCCCGCCGGAAATAGCTCATGACAGCGAGCGCGCGGAACCCAGTCGGGCTCCCGCCCCGCGGGTACCAGCCCGGCCCCGGTGGCCAGAGGCCTCGCCCGAGCCCACGCCGGGGGAGGCTGCCCCGGCGCCGCCCGAGACGGGACGTGCGCGGGGCGAGGCCGCCCCAGCCGGGCTGACCAGGCCTCCCGAGGCCACGGCCGCGCCTTCCGAGGCCACCGTGGCGCCCGCTGAGGCACTGCCAGCGGGGCTGAGCCCGCCCGCCCCGGTGCCCGTGCCGCGGCACCCTGACGCGAAACCCAGCTGGTTCCGGTCACTGGCCCGCAGGCCTGGCCCGGATAGTCCGGCTACCCCGCCAGCCGTCCCGGCCCCCGCGGCCCCGCCAGCCGTCCCGGCCCCGGCTCAGGACGCCCTGGCCCACGCAGAGGATGCTCCGGGCCAGGTGGAGGATGCTCCGGGTCAGGTGGAGGACGCCACAGCCGGGAGTGACCCGGTCCCAGCACCAGCTGCGCCCGGGCTGGCCGGGTTTGCGCCCGCCCCGGGCCGGGATCCCTCGGATCAGGCTGACCCAGCCAGTGCGCTGGCTCACCTGCCAGTCGTTCCGGCCCTGGCCCTGGATGCGCCGGCCCAGGGTGAAGGTCTCCCGGCTGTGGCCGCGGCGGCTGCGCTGGCTCCGCTACCAGCGGTCCCGGCGCCGGCCGAGGCCCCGCCCGCCCGAGCGGAGGCCGCCCCGGTTACCGCGCTGGCTCCGCCATCGGCTGGCCTGGACCCGGCGCCGGCCGCAGACCCGACGTCGGCGGACCCGCCGTCCGCAGCTGTGCCGGCGGCAGATGCGCCGGCTGAGCAAGCGCCGGACGGGCCGTCGCCCGTGGCCACCCGGGAGCGGCCAGCCGCCGGACCTCCCGGGCCGGCCCCGCGAACCCCGCCCGTCGTCGTCCGCGGCGGCAGCCCGCGGCCGACCGTGGTGGAACGGGCCATCGGCGGGCCCGGCCAGCACCGGGGCGGAACCAGCTGGCGGGAGTACGTCCGGGTGGTGCCTGGCGGGCACGGGCCAGGACGGCCGGACATGGAGCAGCGGGACCGGGCCCGCGCCCTGCTGCCGATCCCCGAGCCCCGGCTCGCCGTTGTGCTGGGCTGTACCGTCGGTGCTGGCCAGACGGTGACCACGCTGATGATCGCCGAGGTGCTGGCCAGCCTGCGCAGTGATCCGGTGGCCACGCTCGATCTCAACCCGGGGCAGGCCTCCCTGGCCCGCCTGACCGACGCCGTCCCGGCGGCCACCGTCCGCAGCCTGCTGGCCGGCCCAGCAACGAGCGTCCGGCCCGGCCGCAGGCGGGGCCACCCGGATCTCATCGCGCACGACACGGCGGCCACTGGCGAGGGCCTCAGCGACCCTGACTACGCCCGTCTGGTCCAGATCCTGACCAGCCGCTACCCGCTGACGCTGGCGGACCCCTGCCCCTCGGCCGTGGCCCGGCTGCTGGCTGCCGCCGACCAGCTCGTGCTCGTCGCGCCGGCCAGTTCCGAAGCCCCTCGGGCGGTGGCCATGACCATGGAGTGGCTGGACGGGCACGGCTACGCCGAACTGTGCGCCGGGTCGATCGCCGTCATCAATGGGGTGAGCAAGCGCAGCATGTCCAGTGCCGAACAGGCCGAGCAGGTCATCCGTGGCCGCAGCCACGCCATCGTCCGGGTGCCCTGGGATGATCACCTGGCCCAGGCAGCGCCTGGGCCAGGCCTGTGCAACGGCCGCCCGCCCGGCGGCCCGGCCGCCCACTTCAGCCAGCTCCGCCCGCCGGTCCAGGACGCATATACCGCCCTGGGCGGGGTACTTGTCAGCGCACTCACCAACGCTGAGCGCGCGGTAGACGGCGAACAACGGAGGGTTTCGCAGTGAGCACCCGGACCCGCGGACGGTCCAGACTGAGCCTGCGCTACTTCGACGATCGCATCCTGCTCACCGAGACGCATGCCTGGGCGTACTACCGGCTGCCCACGCAGCCGTATGAGTTCACCACCCCGGCCGACCGGGAGGCGCTGGCCACCAACATCACGGTCGCGCTGGCCGCGATCCGGATGCCCGACGCCGAGGTGCACCTGCGCATCGTGCACCATTCGTACCCAGCGGCGCAGTGGGCCGCCCAGCTCGATGCCACCTCGGACGGCGGCCCCGGCTGGCGTGACTACCTGGACGAGATGTACCGGCACGTGTGGGCCAAGGACTTCTGGGCCAAAGAGGTCTACCTGGGCGTGCGGCTCGGCCCGCGCGGGATGCGGGCCCAGCTGTCCGGCGGGGTGTTCAGCCAGTTCCTCAACGCCTACCGCGCGGGCGAGCAGGCCATGGGGCTGGAAGATGAGGCGATCCCGGCCGGGGAGATCGCCCGGTGGACCGAGCACGCCGAGCGGCTGGGCCGGGCGCTGTCCGCCAGCGCGCTGTCCGCCCGGCACACCACCAGCGACGAGATCGCCTGGCTGGTCCGGCACACACTGATGGGCACCGCGGGGGACCCGCGGCCGTCGGCGGTGCGCCGCCGCCGGTGGGGGGCGGGGGAGATCGAGTCCCTGTACGAGGGGCAGATCCACAATGGCCGCACGATACTGCGGCTGGAGCAGCCAGAAGGCGAGTCGTACGTCGCGTTCCTGTCGTTCTCCCGGTTCCCGGACGTGATGTCGTTCCCGGATGGCGAGCCGTGGCTGCACTTCGCCGACTCGCTGCCGTTCCCGGTCGAGGTCAGCTCGCGGATGCGGCTGATCGCGCCGGCCAAGGCGAGCAAGGACGTGGGCCGCCGGCTCGCTCACGCCCGGGACATGGACGCGCACATCCGGGAGGCGGGGGTGGATGCCCCGCTGGCCCTGGCCGAGCAGATCACCGCGGCCCGGATGCTAGAGCACGGGATCACCAAGGAGCGGCTGCCGTTCGTCTACGGCTATCACCGGCTGATGATCACCGCGGCCACCCGGGAGCTATGCCAGCGCCGGGTCGAGGCGGTAGTCGAGCACTACCGGGACATGGGCATCGACGTGGTCAACTCGACCGGGGACCAGTTCTCGCTGCTACGCGAGTCGCTGCCCGGGGACCGGGTCCGGCTCAGCTCGTACGTGCAGCGCCAGCCGCTGTACACGATCGCGGGCGGGGTGCCGACGGCCACCGTGAACCTGGGTGACCGGCCCAGCCACGGCCAGGGCTGGGTCGGCCCGTACATCGGCGAGACGCTGGGCCGGGCCCGGTCGGTGGTGCATTTCGACCCGCTGCTGGCCGCGGCGCTGAACCGGCCGACCGCGATCGCCATCACCGGCGAGCCCGGGGGCGGCAAGACCACCCTGGCCCTGCTGCTCATCCTGCAGCTGGCGTTGCGCGGCGTGACGGTCGCGGTGATCGACCCGAAGGGTGACGCGGAGCCGCTGGTCGACCTGCTGGCCCAGCGCGGCCGCAAGGCCCGGGTGCTGCCGCTGGGCGCGGCCGCGCCCGGCCTGCTGGACCCGTTCTCGTTCGGCGACGACCTGGCCGAGAAACGGACGATGGCCACCGAGACGCTGCGCTTGCTGCTGCCGCGGATGAGCGAGGAGCGCGAAAGCGCGATGATCCAGGCGGTGGCCAGCGTGGCCGGCCGGGACCGGCCCAGCCTGGGCAAGGTCATCCGGCACCTGGAGGAGTCCGCCGACCCGGCGTCCAAGAACCTGGGTGCGGTGCTGCGCTCGATGTCGGAGATGCGGCTGGCCCGGCTGTGCTTCGCCCCGTCCGGCGGACAGCAGATCGACACGGCCGGCTGGACCACGGTCTTCACCTTGGCCGGGCTGACCCTCCCGGACAGCGCGGCCGTCCGGGAGGACTACTCCTACGAGCAGCGCCTGTCCGTAGCCCTGCTCTACCTGGTATCCCAGTTCGCCCGCAGGTTGCTTAACGGCCTGGACCGCCGGCTGCCCAAAGCGATCTTCCTGGATGAAGCGTGGGCGATCACGGCGACGCCGCAGGGGGCCAAGCTGGTCCCAGAGGTGTCCCGGATGGGCCGGTCCCGGAACACCGCCCTGATCCTGGTCTCGCAGAACGCGGGAGACCTGCTGAGCGAGCAGGTGACGAACTGTATTTCCAGCGTGTTCGCGTTCCGGTCCTCAGAACGTGTCGAAGTGGCGAACGTCATGGCCCTGCTGGGTGTGGAGGCTTCTGAGGACCACAAGGCCGTGCTGCGCGGGCTGGGCAACGGGGAGTGCATCTTCCGTGATCTGGAAGGCAGGGCGGGCCGGATCGGCATCGACCTGATCTCTGATGACGTACGGCAGTGGCTGGACACCAACCCCACGCGGGCCCGGGCCGCCGGGGAAACACCCGGGCCGGCCAGCGCCCCCGTGCAGGACGCCGGGCCGCCGAGCCCTCCCGTACGGGAGACCGGGCCGCCCAGCCCTCCCGCGCGGGAGGCCGGGCCGCCGAGTGCCGTATCGCCCTCTGGCGAGGCCGCCCGGTGACCGGTGCCGCCCCCATGCCCTATCAGCCTTCCCCCCAAAGGCTTACAGGAGCCGATGATGGCCAGACTCTTCCGGCGGGCAGCCTTGGCTTCCCGCGCCGCCCTGACCGTACCCGGTGTGCTCATCGCGGTAATCGGTGCAGGCGTGCTGGGGTCTCCGGCCATCGCTCAGGCCGCCGTGGACGTGGCCGGGGCCCCGGCCGCCACCGTGCAGCAGGCCGGCCACGCACAGCAGATCAACCACGCACGGCCGGCTGACCACGCGGATCTGGCCAGCGCCGCACAGCGCGGCAGCACCGCCGCGCCCGCCACCGTCGCCGAACCGGTCCGGCCTACCCACCCGGCTGCACCCGGCGGGGTGTGCCAGGTCCCGGGGATCGGGGACATCGGGGGGCTGCTCGGCTTCTGCAACGCCGGGTCCAGTGGCCTGATCGGTGACCTCAACAACATCTGCCAGCCGTCCGTCCCGGCCCCGGAACCCGCGGTCGGCGGCATCGACTCGCTGATCAAGCCGCCCGCGACCGGCGGGAAGCCGCCCGCCACGCTGTACGCCAGCTACGGCATGGCCGGCCAGTCCTGGGCCGCCTACGGGCTGCAGTGCTCGGACATGACATCGCTGATCGGGAACAGCGTCGCGGGCATGGTGTTCGACGCGGCCAAAGCGCTGGACCGGGTGACAATCACCGTGTACCAGTCAGCCGCCGGGGAAGGCATCCTGTCCTGGCTGACCAGCTCGGTGGACCGGCTGATCACCGGCCTGGGCAACGCGATCTACTTCCCCTACCTGGCGCCGGTCGTGATCATCGGCGCGATCTGGCTGGCCTGGCAGGGGCTAATCCGCAAGCGGGCCACCCGGACCATCGAGGGCACGATCTGGATGGTGATCGCGTGCGCCGCGGCCATCTGGCTGATCGGCCGTCCCGCTGACTTCACCGGCCTGGGCAAGACCGTGTCGGACGGCATCACCCAGACCCTCAACGTAGCGTTCTCCGGCCTGCCGAGCCCCGCGCAGAGCCAGTGCGTGCCGGTCGGCGGCAACGACCCGCAGGTGCACACGGCCAACTTCGCCTACACCGGCGGCACGAGCATCGTCGACCAGAACGCCAACGAGCTGTGGACCGTCCTGGTCTGCAAGCCGTGGCTGGACGGCGAGTTCGGCACCACCGCCTACGCCACGACCAAGGGGGCCAAGCCCACCGTGGTCAACCAGTACGGGCGCCAGCTGCTGTGGTCCCAGGCGATCGCAGCCAACGAGAAAGCCACCCCAGACCTGATCACCGCGAAGCAGAACACCTTCGCCGGCATCGCGGCCTCGCTCAAGCAGAACAACCCGGACGTCTACTCGCTGTTCCAGGGCAACCAGTATCCGACCCGGTTGGAGATCGCGTTCGCGTCGCTGTTCGCGGCGCTCGTGGCCGGGGTGCTGGTGCTGCTGATCGCGATCACCCTGATCATCTTGAAACTCGGCTTCCTGCTGTTGCTGGTGGCTGGGCCGTTCTTCCTGATCGTGGGCACCCATCCCGGCTTCGGCCGGGTGGTCGCGCTGCGCTGGGTGGAGATGCTCATCGGTGTGCTGCTCAAGGAGGCCGCCGTCGCCCTGGTGCTGAGCGTCCTGCTGTACACGTATTCGCTGATCATGGGGACCAGCGACGCGGCGCTGCCGTGGGCGCTCAAGATCCTGATGATCGCCCTGGTCACGGTGGCCGTGTTCATCTACCGCAAACCGTTCGTGCACCTGTTCTCCGCGGTGGGCTACGGCATGGTCGGCTCGCGGGATCGCAGCGACACCGAACTGGTCCGCGCGGGCAGCACCGCCCGGCGGAACACTGTCGACGCCGCCACCGTGGGCGTACCCGGGTTCGCCGCCTACCGGGCGGGCCGCTGGGCCCGGCGCAACCCGGGCCAGGCGGCGGGCCTGGCCGCGGCCGCGGCCGGCGGGGCGGCCGGTGCGGCCGCGGGCGCGACGGCCGCCTCCGCGGCGGCGTCCGGCAAGGGGGCGGCGGGAGCCGAGACCCCGGGCACCGAGCAGGCCGCGACCGAGGCCGACAGCGCGTCCGACGATGCTTACCAGGGAGGTTCGGCCCGTTCCGGGCTGGCCGCCCGGGCCCGCGGCCGGACCGCCGCGGGCAGCGACGGCCAGCCCAGATCGGCGCCGCCGCTGGACCTGCCGGACCGGGAGGGCGCCAGCCAGCGCCAGGCGTCCGGCTGGTCGCGGACCGGGACCGGCGACACCGCGTCCGGCCGGGGTGATCCAGGCACCGCGCCGCGGCCGGCCATGCCCGGCAGGACCGGCTCAGCGGCACCGGCCCGCGGTACCGCGGCCGGCAGCGCCGCAGGCGGGGGAGCAGCGGGCAGCGCCCCAGCGGCCGGGCCGCCCCCAGCGCCACGGGCGGCCCCATCCCGGTCGCGGTGGCCCGGAGTGGCCGCCCGTCCGGAGCCGCCCACGCCGCGGCCGGCCGCGGCACCGCCACCCCGGTCATCCGCGGCTCCGCCCGCCCGGCAGTCCGCGGCCCCGGCATCCCGGCCTCCGGGGGGCGCCGCGGCGAGCCCGGCGCAGGCTCCGGCACCGCCGTGGTTCGGCGCCGGGCCGTCGCGCCGCGGACCGGCATCCAGCAGCGGTGGAGTCAGCCCGCCGGCGGGCCCCGGCCCGGCCCCGCGCAGCGGTGGCGCCGGCCCAGCAGCCGGCCCGGGCCCCGCGCGCAGCGCCAGCCCGGCCCAGGGCCCGGCGCGCAGCCCGGCCCCGCCGCTGCGGGCCCGCGGCGGCGGCCGGCCGGCCAACGGCGGCCAGCCCACCGGCAACCAGGACGAGGGCAGCAGCAAGGCGGGCGACGGCGGCCCGCCTATGCCGTTCTGGCTGCGCCCGGTGCGCCGGAAGAAGTAGCAGGCCACCATGGACCTGACCCGTACCCAGCGGGTGCTGGCCTTCCTCGGCATTGTCGTCGTGCTCGGCGGCACCGGTGCCTACCTGCTCATCTCTGGCCGCGGCCACCACGCGGCGGCCACTCCTAGCGCATCGGCGAGCGCCACGACCCGGGGCCCGGTCACGCCCCCGCCGTCGGCACCGAGCACGCCGGCCGGACCGTCCGCGTCCACCGGTCCGGCCCCCAACATCTACCAGTGGCTCCCGTTCAGCCAGGCTGACCTGGGCCGGGCGGCCCGGGTGACCGAGGAGTTCGGCGCGGCTTACGACACCTACTCCTACCGGGAGAGCGCGGCCGCCTACGCGGCCAGCCTGCGCGGCCTGGCCACCAGTGAGCTCGCCACGATCCTGGCCCGGGCGTACAGCACACCGGGAGTGGCCAGCCAGCGGTCCCAGCAGCGCCAGGTGTCCAGCGGCCGGACCGCGATCACCTCGCTGCGCACGTTCGGCGCGTCCAGCCTGACCTTCGTGGCCACCATTTACCAGACCCTGCACACCACGCAGGGCACCGGCCAGCAGAACGCCCAGTGGGCCATCACCGTGGCCAACAACGGAGGCACCTGGCTGGTCAACGACATCGAGCCGGCCTCGGCAGGGAATTCGTGAATTGGCGGGTCTCGGTCAGTGGTGGGCGGCTGGCCGCGCTGATCGCGATCGGCGTGGCCGCGCTGCTGGTCACCGCGGTGGCTGTGGTCCCAATGGCGATGGTCGGCGGGGGCAGCATGCTGTTCGCGGCTGGAGTCGGCTGCCCCAGCCCGGGGGCCAGCGCCAGCAGCCAGCCCGCGGTGACCACGGCCGCGAAGAACTCGATCCCGGCTGACTACCTCACCCTGTTCAAGCAGACCGGGCAGAAGTACGGGGTGCCCTGGGTGCTGCTGGCCGGGATCGGCAAGGTCGAGAGCAATGACGGCCAGTCCAGCCTGCCCGGCGTGCATTCCGGGCAGAACGGGTTCGGCGCCGCCGGGCCGATGCAGATCGGCATCGGCGGCGCGTCTGGCGACAGCTGGGGCGGTGCTCCGGTTCACCCGGCCGCGGAGAAGGTCAGCGGGGTCGCTACCGACGCCAACGGCGACGGCACCGCCAGCGTGTACGAACCGGCGGACGCCATCGCCGGGGCGGCCAGGTACCTGCTCGCGCACGGCGTGCTGAGCGACCCGAGCTCGGCCATCTTCGCCTACAACCACCTGCAGTCCTACGTGCAGGCCGTGCTCAACTGGGCCAGCATGTACAGCCGCGGTGGGTTCTCGGTGAGCAGCGCCACCACGGTGAGCGCACCGGAGTGCCTGACCAGTGTGCAGACCGGCCAGGTACCCAACCAGGTGGCCGCGAGCATCATCGGCTATGCCCGGTCACAGCTGGGCAAGCCGTATCTGTGGGGTGCCACCGGGCCCGACGCGTTCGACTGTTCCGGACTGACGATGATGGCCTACCGGGCGGCTGGCCTCAGCATCCCGCGTACCTCGCAGGAGCAGTGGTCGTGGGGGCCGCAGATCTCCGCCAGCCAGGTCCAGCCGGGCGACCTGGTGTTCTTCGCTGGCTCCGACGGGACGACGGCCTCGCCTGGTCATGTCGGCCTGGTCATCGGCAAGAATACGATGATCGAGGCCTACGCGACCGGTTTCCCGATCCGCATCTCCACGTTCGGTGAGTCCAGCGCCGCACCGGGCGACGCCAACCCGGTCGGCTTCACCCGCCCGTGGGCGCACGCCGGCGTCAAGCTGCCCGCCCAGGCGGCCGGCTAGGACGTGACCGGGCGGTTATTCACCTGGGTGGGTGACGCCGGCAGGAAGGACCGTTGCCAGCATCGCTGTGCGTGCTGCTGTGACTCAGAACGTCAGCGGCGACAGGTATGTGCTGCCTCGCACCCGAGGCCCAGGCAATGATGACGGGGACGGCGACTGTGACCGAGGAGCTGGCCAGCTGGAATGACGGTACCGCCAGGCGGGCGGTCGTGGACTTCGCCCAGCAGACAGTGTCGGCCGGTGTGCCACCCGAGGAGCGCGTGGCGGTCTTCGACAACGACGGCACCTTGTGGTGCGAGAAGCCGATGCCGATCCAGGCCGACTTTATTCTCCGCCGGCTCTATGAGATGGCGCAGGCCGATCCCGGTCTGCGCCGCCGTCAGCCCTGGAAGGCGGCGTACGAGCGCGACTGTGGCTGGCTCGCAACAGTGCTTGCTGAGCACTACGCGGGCAACGACGCTAACTTGCAGACGCTCCTGGCTGGCGTCCTTGCCGCCTACGAGGGGATCAGCGTCGAGGAGTTCGAGGCGAAGTCCGGTGCCTTCCTGCGCAGTGCGCAGCATCCGACCCTCGGCCGCGGTTACCTGCAGACCGCATATGTGCCCATGCTCGAACTGCTCCGCTACCTGGCCGCGAACGGGTTTACGAACTACATCGCCTCCGGCGGCGGTCGCGACTTCATGCGGCCGATCAGCCAAGAGGTGTACGGGATCCCCCGTGACCGGGTAATTGGCAGCGCGACCACGTTCCAGTACACCAGCGACGACCAGGGTGGCACGATCACGCACCAGGCCGAGGCCGACTACCTCGATGATGGCCCGCAGAAGCCGCTCCGGATCTGGAGCCGCACCGGCCGCAGGCGGGTCCTGGCGGCTGGCAACTCGAGCGGCGATATCCCGATGCTCGATTTCGCCCAGCATCGGGACAAGCCGTCCCTTCGACTGCTCGTCCTCCATGACGACGGCCAGCGCGAGTTCGACTACACCAGCGGTGCCGAGCAGGCACTTGAGCAGGCCGCCAAGAGCGGCTGGACGATTGTCAGCATGAAAACCGACTGGGCCACCATCTTCTGACCGGCCAGCGTTGAACGCAGTGGATCTGGAAGTGTCGGCGCCGTTTCTGCGCTGGGTCGCTTACGCCGGCGCGCTGGGTCCACACGGTGAGACCGTCGCGGACGGAAGAGTCCCAGGATCCTCGGGACCGCGCCGGAGCTGCAGCACCGATAGCGGCGCGGCGAACTGATCACTGGCCCCGGCCGTATTCCCGGCCGCACCAGTCGCGCGAGCCGGGTAATGCATCGCGTCCAGAGCCACAGGTGCCGGAGATATGCCTGGCACAAGAGTGCCCTGAACAAGTATGGCGATGGGAAAGGCATGACAACGGTGGCGGGGGCCTGGGTATTTTCGGGTACCTTGCGGGATGATTCGGGTGGGCGAGCAAGGCCGGTGAGCCAGGACAGCGAAGCGCGGGCGTCGGTACCTGGGTCGGCCACGCCACCCGGGGCGAGGGGGAAGACGGCCACGCGCGAGCCTCTGGGCCGGATCGGCCGCGCCCTGACCCCCCTCTTCCCGCAGGCGCCGGAAGCGCCGCGTTCAGGCGTGACCCTCAGGGTCATCCTCGCGCACCTGGCCGCGGTCGGGCTCGGCGCAATTGTCCTGCTCGAACGCCAGGCCGGGGTCCCAGCCTGGGACACGATAGGCGAGGAAGACCGCAAGATCTTCCTCGCCGGAGCATTGCTGCATCCCTGGGCCAGCCTGTTCCGCGGGTACAACGGGTATCTGGAGCTTGTCCCCCGGCTCATCGGCGAGGTCATCGCCCGGCTCCCGTACCAGGATGCCGCCGCGGGTTTCGCGCTAGCCGGAGCGCTGGTAGCGGCGTGCTGTGCCGTGTTCGTGTTCCACGCGTCGGTCGGCCAGATCCGGAGGCCGGGGCTGCGGGCCCTGCTGTTCCTGAGCGTGCTGCTCCTGCCGACGGCCCTCTACGAGATCAATGACAGCGGGGTGAACACCCCCTGGTACCTGCTCTTCGCCCTCTTCTGGGCGCTGGTATGGCGCCCTCGCTCCCGCGCCGGCATGATCCTCGCGTTCCTGATCTGTTTCGCGGCTGCCGCATCGAATGTCCTGGCCGTGGCGTACGCGCCTGTGGTGGTGGCGCGGGTCCTGGCCCTGCCGCGGGTCCGGGAGCAGGCGGCCACTCTCGGCTGGCTGGCGGGCGGCGTCCTGCAGGTCCCGGTGGTCCTGGTGTCGAGCCGGTACAACCAGGTCCCCCCGCTGGCCGGGGCCCTCAGCTT
>Ga0068856_100005626_pt1 | contig 12330 bp, 8 predicted proteins | sample KBSCornC62_FD_66595 | JGI IMG/M metagenome (GOLD analysis project Ga0068856, IMG submission 66595) | Corn rhizosphere microbial communities from Kellogg Biological Station, Michigan, USA - KBS Corn C6-2 | ecosystem: Host-associated > Plants > Roots > Rhizosphere > Soil ...
TGCAATGCAGGCGAGGCGCAGACGACGAGTGATGCGAGGGTAAGGACCTCGCTGATTTTCCGGCGTGTGTAGTCGCGGGAATTCGTGTGCTTGGTTTTCATCTTTGGGGAGAGAATTGTGCCCACTGAGTCGGCGCGTGCGATGCGAGCGATTCGAAAAGCAGGCGGGGCAACCGAGGTATGAGCGATGCTATCGCACGGCGCCCGCAGCCGCCATCACCTAAACGGGTGATTCCATGCCTCAACGGATGAAAACAGAACAGGCCGAAGCGCGTGCGATTCTGCCTTCCGGTGCAGAGCCACCTTTACGCAAAAGGTTCGTCTCTATTGGCCGACAAACCGCTACCGTCGACGCTGGCTCCTGTTTCGCACACGTTTTCAATCCCGCCGGAATTATCGCGTTCGAAAAACAAAAACACGAAAGAAAGCCGGTCGGCTCTTCATCGCTCTATGCACCTCGTTAACCACTCCGACCACGCGGACCTCCGCGCTGAGCATCGCCGCTGGCCATCATTTGTCGGCATCGATGAAAGCGTAAATCGTCTTTTTCTCTGGAATGCCGAATCGCAAATGATCGCGTGGAGCCAACCGCTCAAAACCAAATCGCGCTCGCTCCAGAGGCTTGGTCCGGATCGGCTCTTACTCGCGAGTGATTACGGCTACACGGAATTTTCTCTTTCGACCGGCGAGTTGCTCGCCGAGGTGACGCTGCCCGAAGGCCGGATCGTGAGCGTGCTTCGCCGCGGGGACGGAGATCTATTGGTAGGATGCATGCCAGCCGACAACCACTCCGGAATTTCTTTCACCGTCTACGATTCCTCGTTCCGCCCATCCCGCATCGTCCGCTTCCCCGAAATCGAATATCTGCGCTGCAGCGAGATCACGCCAACAGGCACGCTGCTTTTCACCGCGGACGTCACTGCGTTTGAAGCGGACTGGACCGGAAAAGTTATCCGTGAATTTCGTTCGACGCGTTTTCGTCACGCATGGAAACCCGCCCGTCTCAGTAACGGTCACACCCTCGTCTCCGGCGGATACGGAAACTGTATTGTCGAATTCGATACGGATGGAAATGCGGTGAACGAATGGAAGGCGTCCGAAAATGAAACCGATCTGATTCGTCCGTTCTTCTTTTCCGACTTTCACGCGCGCGCAGATGGTTCGCTGGTTGTGTGCAATTGGCTCGGCCACGATCCGGTTTTCGGCAAGCCGGGATACAGCCTTCTCGAATTCTCGAGCAGCGGAGAACTCCTCTCGGCCTGGCGAGCCGCCGAGCAGATCTCCAGTCTGCAGACGTTTCTGTTGATATAACGGCGGGGTTGGCCGTCGGGGAGCTCGCGCATCGCCGCCGCAAGCTACAGGTCCGAAAAGCTCGCGGTTTATTGTGAAGTACGCCTTCGGCTCGTTAGAGATAGGATGGCGGACAAAATGTCCGCGCTCCTAAGCGCTCCTAACAAGAGAAGATTTCTCCCTCGCACTGCGCAAAAAAAAGGGTCCTGTCGCCCCATTGCGACAGAACCCAGTTTTTCCCTATCTGAGACGCGCGCTCAAAAATTATATCGAATGGTCAATCGCGCATCGAGTGGCTGGCCAGGATACACCGCCATGCGACTGATGCTCGCTGCGAGATACTCTTTATTGAAAAGATTATCGACGTTCAACTGTACGTTCCAGTTCTTGTTGAAGGCATAGGACGCGCTCGCGTTGACCAACGTGCGAGCAGGAAGCCAGAATGTCGGCTCCGGCAAGATCAGGTGATCATTCGTACTCAGGCTGGTCGGAGCGGTGCTTGGTGAATCACCAGGACGTTTCGCCAGATAGTCGACGCCGATGCCTAAGGTGAGTCCTTTCAGCACGCCTGGCCCGAAAGAATACGTGGTCCAAGCGGCGCCGGATTTTTCCGCGATGCCGCGGAAGACTTGGCCGAAGGGCGTGCGATTCTTGAAATCCGAGTAACTGCCGATAATCGACCAACCCTTGGTCAACGACGCATGAAGCTCATATTCCCAGCCCTTCGCAATCCGGTCCATGAAGAGCGGAGGCAGGGGCGGAATCGGCGCCGGGACCACGAGATTGGCCGGATTCGGCACGCTGAAGTTGTTTTGCTTAATATCGAAATGCGAAATCGTCGCATAGAGTTTATTATCCAATACATTCACACGCATCCCGACTTCGTTCTGTTTGCTGGTTTGAAGCTTGTTGGGAATCACCGCGGTGGTCGACGGTCCGATGGCGGTCGATTGCTTCGAATACCCGTAGTAAAACGAAAGCTGCGAAATCGGTCTCACCACGACGCCGTAACTCGGCATGGTCGCCGAGGGATCGTTGTTCGCGGTCAGAGTGCGAAAGCGATCATTGAGATGGATCTGATAATTCGCATGAGCGATCGCGCCATTCAGAATCACGCGATTATCGAGCAATGAAATATTTTCGTTCGCGTAGAGCTGCTCCGTCCGACTGATCTGCTCCGCGTGGCCATTGAGCGCGCCGAGAACCGCCGGCGATTCCGTGTAGCTATCGATATTAAACGGAGCCTTCGTGCCCGTATAGGTAAAGTCGGTCACCTTCGCCTGGGACAGCCAGACACCGGCGGTGGTGTTCGACGTCACGTTTTTGAGACTGAGGCGGTAGTTGAAATCCGTTTGGAAATCATAATCTCGCCGGTCTTGATGATCGTAGCTGTAAGAACGGGTGTAAGTTCTGGAGGCGCCGGGCGCGGCGCTGGTGGTAACCCAATCTCCTGTCGCGGGATCAAGCTTACCCGGATTCGCACCGCTCAAATTCGACTGTGTGCTGATGCCATGCGAAGTAATGAAGTTGCCCGCGATGCGCATGGAAAGGTTTTGCCATAGCGTAGAGGTCAAAAAGAAGCGGCTGTGCAGCGCCTTTTGAAAACGATAGGTGTCGTCGTCGTAAGGATTCAGCCTCCGCGACACTCCGCGGACAGTCACCGCGTCGTCATTCGTGCCGACATAGGGATCAATCGGAATGCCTAGATAGTTCAGCGCCTTGAATTCATACGCTTCGACTTCGACCGTGAGTTCGGTCGATGGACCGATTTTATAGGTCAACTCCGGCATGACTATATTCGAGCGATGGAAGTTGCCATTGCCGGGATAGTCATCCGTCCGCTGCGTCGCGCCGACGACCCGAAAAGCGAGATCGTTTGATAAAACCCGGTTGTAGTCCACCTCCACTCGATTTGAATCATACTCTCCCACTTGCGCGGAAATATAACCCGAATTGGTAAAGGTCGGACGCTTCGATACGACATTCACGGTTCCGCCAGGAACGCCTTGTGGTGCCAAAATCGCATTCGGCCCCTTCACAATCTCAACGCGGTCAATGATGACGGGGTCGAGATTGGCGAAAGAAAAGTACGAGAAATTGTCCATCGTGATTCCGTCCGATTGGAAACCGCGAATGTTGGTTCGATCCTGTGCGTTCGGAATCGTACTTTCGCTTACGCCGGCCACATACTTGGCGGCATCGAGCAAACGATTGGAGGACGTATCTTCGATCAAATCGCGCGTGATCACAGAAACATTCTGGGTAGAATCCATGAGATTCACGCGGACGCGCGTGCCTGACGCCGCTTCGCTCGCTTCATATTTTCCAGTATTTCCGGCAGAAACGGTAAACGGAGATAATACGATTGTCTCGTCCGGTACCGTGGAAGACGCGTCGGGAGCGGCCGACAGGACCAATGATGAGGTCGCTAGGGCCGCAGCCGCGACTACATTGTATACAGCTTTCATAGGGTGTTGGTGTAAAGGTCACGCAAGATGGGTTCTGGCGATGACCTGGGGGATTGCGGTCGAAATCTGGGTTAATCGGTCGCGCACACAATTTCGGGCTGACTGATGCGTAAAGTACCGATAAAGGTTCGTGTATGCCCATGAAACCGAATCGTCCGACCATCCGCGTGATTGCGAAAGCATGCGGACTGAGCGCGACGGCTGTCTCGCTTGCGCTGAGGAACTCAAAAGAAATCTCCCTCCAAGTGCGGACCAAAGTGCAACGCACGGCCAAAGAAATGGGTTACCACCCAGATCCGATTTTGACTCATTTGATGGAGCACCTCCGTTCGAACAGCACGGCGAGCGTGCGGGCTAATATAGCCTTACTCTGCACCTCCGATATGCCGTTCGTGCGGCGCTTGATCCGCGGAGCGACAAAAGGCGCCACTCGGCTCGGCTATTCTTTGGACTCGATCGAACTGCAGCCTTATATTGGAAAACGCGACGCCCTCACGCGCGTGTTGATAGCACGAGGCATTTCTGGAATTCTTTTGGCTCCTGCGGCTGATCCGACGGACTATCGTGAATTGCTGGATTGGACGCAGTTCACTTCGGTCGCGATGACCTATTCGATTTACGCTCCGCAATTGAATCGCGTGCTCACCCACCACTTCGAAAATTCCGCGCGCACTTTCGACCTGCTCATTGCCAAAGGTTTTAAACGAATCGGACTCGCCATGACGAAGGATATGGAGTTCCGCGCGAATCGTTCCTACAGCGGAGCGTATTGCCGAATCGAACAAATGGAACATCAGGTAACGTTTCCCATTTTACTCCTCGAAAAAGGTGAAAACTCGGTCGTGCGGAGTTGGTTCGCAAAACATCGTCCCGATGCGGTCGTCTTGGCCAATCCCAATCAATTCTACGAGTCGATCCTGCCCGCGATCGATCCTGACCTGGCAAGGAAAACGGCCTTTGTGTGCTTGGACCACGATAACCGCTATGCGATGTCCGGAATGGACCAGCTCTTCGAAATTGTGGGCGAACATTCCGTTGAGGCGCTCGTGGGACAGCTCAATCGCAACAATCGAGGACTCCCGCTGCACCCGCGGGTAACAATGGTCGAAGGCGAATGGCTCGATTCTCACGGTTTTTATCCGCTCAATAAAAATCCGAAGCGCCGGGGTTGAGGGGTTTCAACTTGTCCAGGGTGATTCGGAAAAGTCCCGCCTGGTCCCGCGAATATTTTCTCCGCCTACTTTATAGCGGAAGCGAAGCTCGCTCCGGTTGAAACCACCGGCGAGGTTTGCTCGCACCGACCGTTCGTAGAGCCGGCGCAATATCCATCCATGGTGGGAAGCTCCCGTTGTGCCCGTCTCGGAGCCGGGTACTGTACGTATAAGTGACAATGGCTTTGCGCGAATTTTCTGCGGTCTGATTCTGAGGTTCTCCGGTCGGTTCCTGCCCCGCTCAATATAGCGCAGCCCGCCCGTATGAACGACGCCTCCCCTTCCATGCCGATTTCCGAACCCGATCTATCGCCCGCATTGATGACTTGGATCCAAGAGACCTGGAGCAAGGCGTCCGCTCGTGTGATCAAAAATAGTGAACGCATCGGCTCTTCGTTTCCTCACGTCTGCGAGCGCGACCGCTACGACGCCGCCGCTCCTCACTGGTGGACCGCCGGATTTTGGCCCGGCATGCTTTGGCTGGTGTATCGAGAAACCGGTGACAAAGCGCTCAGTTCCATTGCGGAGGCATGCGAGGCCGAACTGGATGACGTGCTGATGGAATACGATCATCTTTGGCACGACGTCGGCTTCATGTGGAGTCTGACGTCGGTGGCGCACTTTCGTTTGCTGAAAAGCGAGAAAGCACGGCGGCGGGCCCTGATCGCCGCGAGCATTCTCTCGGCCCGATTCAATCTGAGAGGCCAATTCATCCGTGCCTGGAATGAATCGCATACCGGCTGGGCGATTATAGATTGTGTGATGAATCTGCCGCTTTTATATTGGGCGAGCGAAATGACCAAAGATCCGCGGTTCGGCTATATAGCCACCGCCCACGCCGACACGGTTCTCGCCCATTTTGCCCGTGAGGACGGATCTTTTCGCCATATCGTTTCGTTCGATCCGAAAACAGGAAAAGCGATCGAAGCCCTCGGCGGCCAAGGTCTCTCGGCCGACTCCGCCTGGGCGCGCGGATGCGCGTGGGCCATCTACGGACTCGCGCTCACCTATGGGTACACGCGTGAGTCGCGCTTTCTGCGCGCGGCGACGAAAGCGGCTCGCTTTTTTCGCACCCACCTCCCCGCTGACCTCGTTCCGTTTTGGGATTTTCGCGCACCTCAGACATCCGATTCACCGCGCGACTCGTCGGCGGCGGCCTGTGCAGCGAGCGGCATGCTCGAACTCGCCCGCCTCACGACCGGTGAAGAGTCCAAGACATTCAGAGCAGATGCCGTTGCCATCCTACGCGCTCTCGATGAGCACTGCACGGACTGGAACTCCGACGCCGAGGCTCTCCTGCACTCCGGTGCCGGCAATGTTCCAGAAGGCCAGAATATCAACGTCGGCCTGATCTACGGCGATTACTTCTTTCTCGAAGCACTCGCTAAGCTCCGTGGATTCACGGAAGTTTTTTGGTAGCGTTCGCGACGTTAGAAATCTGGTCTGGAACCGAACGTCCTGTACTCGCCGTGATCGGTCGTTCAACTGTTACCCACTCTTCAGCGTCGCGCCCCAGTATGCCTCTCCATCCCTTAGCCGAAAACCCGTTGGTGCATCGGCGGGATGTGCAGGAACTCGTGCGTGCTCTGATTGCACCCGTCATTCCTCATTTTTCTCCAGCGGGAGCGCGCGTGAAACTCGGTACGAGCCATGCGTGGTACGGTGAACCCGGCGATTTGATCGAGGGGTTTTCACGAACCCTTTGGGGCATGGTGCCGCTACACGCCGGAGGCGGAGCCGCTGATTTATCTCGCTGGCGCGAAGGGCTCGCAGCGGGAACGGATCCGAACCACGCCGAATTCTGGGGCTGGCCGGGAGACTTCGACCAACGCATCGTTGAAATGGCTCCGGTTGCTTTGGGCATGCTCTTAACGCCTCTCGAACTTTGGGAGTCTCTCGACCCGGAAAATAAAGCTCACGTGGCCCGGTGGCTCGAGCAGGTCAACTCGGTCCGCCCGGTTAACAGCAACTGGCTTTTCTTCCGCATCCTCGTAAATCTAGCGCTGCGGCGGCACGGCCTCAAGTGGTCGATGGAAAACGTGAAAGCCGATCTCGCCGGGATCGACTCGTTTTATCTAGGCGATGGCTGGTACTCCGACGGACTAGAGAGCGCGACGCTCAGAGATGGCCGACAGGGTGATTACTATATCCCCATGGGCATGCATTATTATGGTTTATTATTCGCGAAGTTCGCACCCGATCTCGACCCAGAACATAGTTCCGCCTTCCTTGCTCGCGCGCGACGGTTCGCGACTGACTTTATTCACTACTTCGCCGCAGACGGTTCGGCCGTTCCTTTCGGTCGAAGCTTAACCTACCGGTTTGCCCAAGGCGCTTTTTGGGGCGCGCTTGCCTTTGCAGACGTCGATGCAGTTCCGTGGGGAATCGCGAAAGGTCTCTACTTACGACATCTGCGTTGGTGGATGAAGCGCCCCATCTTGTCAGACTCGGGTCTGCTCACGATCGGATATGGTTACCCGAATATCATTCCGGCAGAAAGCTACAATGGCCCCGGATCTCCTTACTGGGCGCTGAAAACATTTCTGCCTCTCGCCCTGCCGCAGGATCATCCGTTTTGGTCTGCAGATGAAGAACCGTTTCCGAAACGCCGCATGAGTGTGACGTTTCCTCAGGCTAATCTTATCTTAAACACGAAGAGCGACGGCAGCGAAGTCGTCGCCCTCAGCGCGGGTCAAAAGGTAGGAGACTGGCCCCGTCACGCGCCACACAAGTATTCAAAATTTGCTTACTCAACTCGCTTCTCCTTTTCCGTGCCCGTCGGTTCGCCGACCCCGCCAGAAGGAGGATTCGATTCCGTTCTTTCGCTCAGCGATGATCGCCGATGGTATCGGCATCGCGACACGTGTTTCGATGCCGCAGTTGAAAACGGTGTCGCGTTCTCGCGCTGGCGTCCCTGGCCCGATGTCGAAGTCGCAACCTGGCTCCTCGCGGAAAATAACGGCCATCTCCGCGTCCATCGCATCTCGAGCGCGCGGTCGCTGTGGTCCCTGGAGGGCGGATTTGCGATCGGCTACGATGATCGCCGAACCGTGCAAACGAAAAAGGAGGCGTCGCGAGTCGAGGTCATTTCTCCTTGCGCGAGCTCGGGCCTCGTAGACTTTTTCGGCGGTCGCCATACCGACACGGTTGAACTCGGCGTTAATAGTCATCTGCTTTTCCCGCTGAGTATAATGCCGGTACTCACCGGCCAACATGTTCCCGGACAATTTTGGCTCGTCTGCTGGGCAGAGGGAAAAGGACTCGGTCAAAGGGCCGAGAAGACCGGTTCGCCGACTTTCGACGTTAAGATTGATCAATCCGACTGCATCATCACGCGCGACCAAGCTCCGTGGTGGAGGACGTCGGAAAAGGTCTGTGGGGTCTCGAGTCAGTCGAGACTGAGTCTGCTTGAAAGTCTCGTGCCGTGAACGCGCCCAAAAGCGAAGTCACTTCGACAAAGCCACAGGACCGTGTTCCCGCGATAGAGAAATTCGCCATCGGTCTCGGGCAGGCCGCAGCGATGGGCACGCACAACGCGCTCACCACCCTATCAAGCCCAGTCTATAATGTATTGATGGGGATGAACCCGGCTTACCTCAGTGCGTTGACATTTATTCAACGGCTTTGGGACGCATTCCTCGATCCGCTCGTCGGTCAATTCTCGGACAATCTCAGCACGCGTTGGGGAAGGCGAAAACCGCTGATTTTCGCCGCCGCCCTGCCGGCCGCTGCGATGTTCGCTGCGATCTGGTGGTTCCCACGGAACATCAGTGCGAGCGGACTTATTATATACTTCTTCGTCACCTCACTCGCGTTTTACTTTTTCCACTCGTTTCTCTACGTCCCCGTCACCGCGCTGCAAGTCGAAGCGACACCGGATTACCACGAGCGCACGCGGGTCGCGAGTATCGCCGGAATCTGTACATGGGCTTTCTCTATAATCAATCAATGGCTCTACCCGCTGCTGGAATCGAAGTGGTTTTCTAACCCCATCAGCGGCACTCGTTGCATCACCGGCGGAGCCGCAATTCTATACGCTATCATGGCCCTCGCGCCCGCTTGGCTGGTACACGAACGCGCCCCCAAATCGGCCGGCCTACCCCGGCAACGGTTATTCGACGCGCTCCGCGACACCTGCAAAAATCGCGACTTCCTCGTGCTTCTCGGAATTCGATCCGTTTCCCAATTTGGATTCAGCGTCGTCGCGGTTCTCGGCTTCTACCTCAACTGCTATATGATTCACGGCGGAGATCTCGCGGCAGCCAGCACCGTGCAAGGCTGGCTCGGCACTGCCTATGTCGTCGCGTCGGTCTTCGCCTTCTGGTTTTTCCGCGTGGTCGCGATCGCGATTGGCAAGCGTCGTACGCTGCAGGTCGCAGCCGCCTTTCTCGTCATCGGCGCTGCGCTCAAACTCATCGTCTATCAGCCCGGGCTGAAGTGGGCGCAACTTGTCGTGCCAGCGACCAATGGCCTCGCCCTCTCCGGAATCAGTCTCATCACCATCGCGATGCTGGCCGACGTCGTCAGCGCGGACGAACTCGAAACGCGACGGCGCAGAGAAGGGCTCTATTGTTCCGTTCTCAGTTGGTTCGACAAATTCGGCAGTTCAAGTGGCGCTCTGCTCTCGGGCATCCTGCTTGTGCTCACGGGCTTCGATGCCAAATTAGGTGGCGCGCAACCCGCCGCCACGCTCCTTCATATCAAATGGCTATATGCCGCGTTGCCCTGCATCGGCGGCTTAGTTACCGTCGTCCTCGCCCAGCGCTATTCACTCCAAGAAGCGAAGGCTTACGAAATTAAACAGGCTCTGGAGGCACGAAATGCAGAGCAAGCCGCGCAAGTAATCTCTTCGTAATTTGTCCCGCTCCCCGTTTATGATTCTAACACCGCGCCGTTCGATCAACTTTCTCTTCGGACAAACCCTCATACTCTGTGTCCTCGCGCTGCGAATTCACGCCGCGGGAGTTCCGGTCATCCAACTCGGTTCGCCCGATAAAGCTGCGCCATTCGGTGGTTGGGGCACCTCTCTTTGTTGGTTTGCCAATGCCGTAGGCGAGTGGCCCGAGCCTCAACGAAGCCAAATCGCGGATGCGCTTTTTTCTCCGCAAGGCCTTAACTTCACCGTGGTGCGTTATAATATAGGCGGAGGCGAAGAGCCCTCACACCATCACATGCCCTGGTTTCGTCAAATGGATGGATACGAGCCGCGTCGGGGCGACTGGAACTGGAACGCCGACGCCGGTCAGCGGTGGATGTTGCGCGCGGCGATCGAGCGGGGCGCAAACTACTTTGAAGCCTTTTCCAACTCGCCGCCTTACTGGATGACGCGGAGTCAATGCGCCGCCGGTGGCGCTAATCCCAATGAAGACAATTTAGATCCCACGGAAGAAACCGCCTTCGTTCAATATCTCACCATCGTGGTTGAACATTTCCAAAATGATTTCGGCATCCATTTTAATACCATCGATCCGTTCAACGAACCCTATACGGACTACTGGAAATTAAATGGTAAACAAGAAGGCTGCCATTTCGAACGTCCCACTCAATCGCGTATCGTTCAAAACTTACGCACCGCGCTCGACAAAAGCGGACTCGATACCGTGGGAATAGCCGCCGCCGATGAAACAAACTACGAGCGCGCGATCGGCACTTGGCAGTCCTACGACGCAAAGACGAGAGCGTGTGTCGCCGTCATCAGTTCGCATGCTTACGCGACGGAAGGTCGAGCCGAGCTGCGCCAGCTCGCCCGCGCCTCGGGCAAAACCCTCGAGATGTCGGAGGTCGATGGCGCTGGTGCGCCGGGGCACGATCACACGTCGATCGCCGCCGCGCTTCCGCTCGCCCGATCCATCCTCGACGACCTGAAGGACCTGCAGCCGGCGCGCTGGATTTTCTGGCAAGCCGTCGAAGATGAGGCGGGACAATCTTCGACCCAAAAAAACTGGGGTCTGATCCACGCCGACCTCGCGGGGAAGAGTCATCAATGGGCCTTGACGAAGAAATATTACGTGATGGCCAATTTTTCAAAGTTCATTGGACCGGGAGCCCTGATGGTCGCCGTGCCCGACAAAGATACAATCGCCGCATTCGACTCCAAAAATCGGACGCTGGTCCTCGTCATCATCAACACCACGGACGCCGATCAAACGCACAGCTATAATTTTTCCAACGTGATCAAAGGGTACGGAATCGTCGAAATCTATCGCACGTCCGCGAAAGAAAATTTGGCGAAACAGCCGGACGTGGATGCGGAAGCGAGCGGCTTCACGGCCACCGCCAAAGCGCACGCCGTCACGACATTTGTTTTTCACCCCAGAGTTCTTTGACGCACCAGGCCTGTGCGGTCGCTGCGATGAGCTGCAAGGCGCCGGGGTCACTCAAACGTTCTTCGTGAGAAAAAGTTGAAAGTCAGTCGAGTCGGGTGTCGCGTATCTAAAATCCCAGGTAAACGACGGAGCTGCCCCTGATGGCAGGAAGCTTCGCCACCAGGGAAGATGAGTTATCTGAGCAAAAGCGCACCCCATGGAAAAAGAAGAAGAATTTGAAATCGATCGCGGCAGCTCCGAGCTCACGCGGCGCGAGTTTCTCATTGTTGGCGGCAGCGTCGTCGCCTTAGCGATTCTGCCTCGTGCCTACGGAGCGCCGTCCACGCTCGCGCAGTCCGAGCCGATCGAGCTCGTAAAAGTCGCCTTCACCGTCAACGGCCAGCGTCATGAACTCGAACTGGATCCGCGGACCACGCTACTCGACGCGCTCCGCGAACATCTGCACCTGACAGGAAGCAAGAAGGGTTGCGATCACGGCCAGTGTGGCGCTTGCACCGTTCTCGTCGGCGGACGACGAATCAACTCCTGCCTGACGCTCGCGGTCATGCAGCAAGGCGCGGAGGTCACCACGATCGAAGGGCTCGGCACGCCGGAACAGCTTCATCCCTTGCAAGCAGCCTTTGTGAAATGCGATGGCTACCAATGCGGCTATTGCACCTCCGGCCAGATCTGCTCCGCCGTCGCCGTGATGAGTGAGATCAAGGCCGGCATTCCCAGTCATGTCACCGTCGATCTCACGGCGCCGCCGCCGTCGAGCGAGGCGGAAGTGCGCGAACGCATGAGCGGCAATATTTGTCGCTGCGGCGCCTACTCGAATATCTACGAAGCAATCAAACAGGTTGAAGGAGGGCAGGCATGAGAGCGTTCACGTTTGAAAAGGCCACCTCGCCCGCGGCGGCCGCAGCCGCGGCCGCACGTCAACCCAGCGCGAAATTTATCGCCGGTGGAACGAACCTTCTCGATTTGATGAAACTCGAGATCGAGACCCCGACGCATCTCATCGATGTCAACGGCCTCGGGCTCGACAAAATCGAAA
>Ga0068856_100005630_pt1 | contig 12327 bp, 11 predicted proteins | sample KBSCornC62_FD_66595 | JGI IMG/M metagenome (GOLD analysis project Ga0068856, IMG submission 66595) | Corn rhizosphere microbial communities from Kellogg Biological Station, Michigan, USA - KBS Corn C6-2 | ecosystem: Host-associated > Plants > Roots > Rhizosphere > Soil ...
TTGAACGCGATCGACGTCGCCAAGATCTGTTTTCTGGCCGGTCTCACCTTCTGGCTAGGTAATGCCGCGGTGCTTGGGCTCGGCATCGCCTTTCATCCGGAGGCAGCCACCGCGATCGATCAATTGCCGCCCTGGCTGAACCGGCTGGCCGCCTTTGCCATCATCATCGCGCTGGTCGCCTATGTGGTCTGGGTTTCGATCAAGCCGCGCGGGGTCGGGCGCGGGCCATGGACCGTGATCCTGCCGGGCGGCTCGCTGACCCTGCTGCAGATCGCGATCGGCATCGTCGATCTCGGTTTTTGCGCGCTGGCAATGTACGTGCTGGTTCCAGACGAGCCCAATCTGGGCTTTATCGTGGTCGCGGTGATTTTCGTCTCGGCGACCTTGTTGGGCTTCGCCAGCCACTCCCCGGGCGGGCTCGGCGTTTTCGACGCCGCAATGCTGGTCGGCCTGTGGCAGATGGACCGCGAGGACCTCCTGGCCGGGATGCTGCTGTTCCGCCTGCTCTATTATATTACGCCCTTCGTCATATCTGTAATCTTGCTGACGTTTCGCGAGGTTATGCTGGGGGCGCGAAACAAGCGCCTGCGTCAGGTGGCGCGTGGCCTCGAGGTCGAGCCGCATCGCGAAGCCGCTTATGTGCGAAAACGCGGCGACACAGGTAGCTGACGACTTGCGCCTGACCATGCGGACCTGAACCGAGAGCCGGCCTGATGGCACTGGAAGCTCCGACCACCCCTCCATTCTACTCGCCGTGGCCGGACCGGCTGCGGCATTCGGCCATCATCCTGCTGGCGGCGGCTTTCGCGCTGGCGGTCGTCGTCGTGCTCGGCGAGTTGTCGCCGCTGCGGGCGTCGGCGGTTTTCCTCTGCATCGCCGCCGCGGCGCTGGTGCCCTGGCGCTTGCACAACGCGGTCGCCTCGCGCGAAGACGTCCGCGGCATCAATCCGGTCGAGGCCGCGGTCGTCAGCGCGGTTGTCGCCGGCATGCCCGATCCGGCGGTGCTGCTCGACCGCGCCGGCCGCGTGCTGCATCTCAACGCCGCGGCCGCCCAGCTGGCGCCGGCGCTGCGCAAGAACGAACTGGCGCAGTTCGCGCTGCGCTCGCCGGAAATCATCACCGCGCTGCGCGAGGCGATCGCAAGTTCCGAGCCACGCCGCGCGACCTATCTCGATCACGTGCCGGTCGATCGCTGGATGGAGCTGATCGTCACGCCGGTGCCGGTGCCGACCTTGTTCGGCGGCGTCGACAAATGCATGCTGATGACCTTCCACGACCAGACGCCGCTGCGCCGGGTCGAGGAAATGCGCGCCGATTTCGTCGCCAATGCCAGCCATGAATTGCGCACCCCGCTGGCCGCCTTGTCCGGCTTCATCGACACGCTGCAGGGACCGGCCAAGGACGACGCCAAGGCGCGCGAACGCTTTCTCGGCATCATGCACATCCAGGCCACCCGCATGGCGCGGCTGATCGACGATCTGCTGTCGCTGTCGCGGGTCGAATTGTCGGCCCATGTCCGCCCCGACACGCTGGTGGATATCGTGCCGATCATCCGCCAGGTTGCCGACGGGCTGGAGCTTCTGGCAAGCGAGCGTCAGGTGATCATCAATGCCGACCTGCCGGACGAGCCGGTGGAGATCGCCGGCGATCGCGAGGAACTGCTGCGGCTATTCGAGAATTTGGTCGAGAACGCGCTGAAATACGGCGCCTCCGGCGGCAAGGTCGAGGTCTCGCTGCATCAGGCGCTGTCGAGCGATGGCACTCCCGAAGTGCGCGTTATCGTGCGCGACTATGGTCCCGGCATCGCGCCGGAACATCTGCCTCGGCTGACCGAGCGGTTCTATCGGGTCGACGTCGGCGACAGCCGCGCGCAGGGCGGCACGGGGCTCGGATTATCGCTGGTGAAACATATTGTTAACCGCCATCGCGGCCGGCTTTTGATCGAAAGCGCGCTGAAAAAGGGCGCCACTTTCACCGCCTGTTTTCCCCAGGCCCGGGGTCCGTCTGCACCATAAGTATAAGCAAGACCAATTGCTTAGGCCTGTCATCCGACTGTCACGAAACCTTCGTAAAAGCAGCAACGACCGCTCCTAAACGGACCGGCGTGAGCGCTGTCGGGCGTATCAGACGCTTCGCTCACAAATGGAGACCAGCAATGAAATTCATGAAAGCTATCGTCGCGGCCGGCCTCATGGCCGTCTCGACGTCGGCATTCGCTGCCGACATTACCGGCGCGGGTTCGACCTTTATCTTCCCCGTGCTGTCGAAATGGGCCGACGCCTACAAGAAGGACAACGGCGCCGGCGTGAACTATCAGTCGATCGGTTCGGGCGCGGGCATCAAGCAGATCCAGGCCAAGACCGTGACCTTCGGCGCAACCGACGCGCCGCTAAAGGCCGACCAGCTCGAGAAGGACGGCTTTGCTCAGTGGCCGATGATCATGGGCGCGATCGTTCCGGTCGTGAACATCGAGGGCGTCAAGGCCGGCGACATGACCCTCGACGGCGACACGCTCGCCAAGATCTATCTCGGCACCATCACCAAATGGGATGATCCCGGGATCAAGAAGCTCAATCCGAAACTGTCGCTGCCCTCGGCCGCGATCTCGGTCGTGCACCGCGCCGATGGTTCGGGCACCACCTTCAACTTCACCGACTATCTCTCCAAGGTCAGCGCCGACTGGAAGTCCAAGGTCGGCTCCGGCACCGCGGTGGAATGGCCGGTTGGCGTCGGTGCCAAGGGCAACGAAGGCGTTTCCGGCAATATCGGCCAGGCCAAGAACACCATCGGCTACGTCGAATATGCCTATGCCAAGCAGAACAAGCTGGCTTACACCGCCCTCGTCAACAGGGCCGGCAAGACCGTGCAGCCGGAGACCGCTGCCTTCCAGGCGGCCGCTTCCAATGCCGACTGGGCCAACGCTCCCGGCTACTATCTGATCCTGACCGACCAGCCTGGCGAAAAGTCGTGGCCGATCGTCGCCTCGACCTTCATCCTGATGCACAAGGATGCGACCGACAAGGCGTCGTCGCAGGAAGCGATCAAGTTCTTCAGGTTCGCTTTCGAGAAGGGCGCCAAGATGGCCGAAGATCTCGACTACATCCCGATGCCGGACTCGGTCATCAAGCAGATCGAGAAGACCTGGTCGGCCGAGATCAAGAGCTAAGGCAGACTTCGCTGCTCTCATCATCCAGCCCGGGCCAAAACCCGGGCTGGTCTTGCCGGACCGTCGCGGCCGGTCATTTCAAGTGCACCAAAGTGGGCGGCCGCGCGAATCCCGGTCAATTCGGGGAAGCGGATTTTCTGGCCATTGGGTGATAGAGTACAGGGGATTGGCGTGGCAGACATGGCTGTTCAGAGCGATGTAATGGAAGCCGCCGGACCTTACGATCGCGCCAAGGCGCTCAACGCGTTCAAGCTCGGCGACATCACATTTTACTGGATCACGCGGATCTGCGCGATCTCGGTGCTGCTGATCCTCGGCGGCATCATCCTGTCCCTGATCGCGGGCGCATGGCCGGCGATGAAGGAATACGGCTTCGCCTTCCTGTGGACGCAGCGCTGGGCGCCGTCGGCCGATCCGCCGGTCTTGGGCGCGCTCGGCCCGATCTACGGCACGCTGGTGACCTCGTTCATCGCGATGCTGATCGCGATCCCGGTCGGGCTCGGGATTGCGATCTTCCTCACCGAATTGTGCCCGCAATGGCTAAGGCGTCCGATCGGCATTGCGATCGAGCTGCTCGCCGGCATTCCCTCGATCATCTACGGCATGTGGGGCTTCTTCGTGCTCGGGCCGTTTTTGGCCTACACCTTCCAGCCGTTCATGATTTCGGTGTTCGATGGCGTTCCGGTGCTCGGCGCGATCTTCGGCGGGCCACCGTCCTATCTCAGCCTGTTCAACGCGGCGCTGATCCTCGCCATCATGGTGCTGCCGTTCATCTCCGCGATTTCGGTCGACGTGTTCAAGACCGTGCCGCCGGTGCTGAAGGAAGCCGCCTATGGCGTCGGCTGCACCACCTGGGAAGTCGTCCGCAACGTCGTGATCCCCTATACGCGCGTCGGCGTGATCGGCGGCATCATGCTGGCGCTCGGCCGCGCGCTCGGCGAGACCATGGCGGTCACCTTCATCATCGGCAATTCGTTCCGCATCTCCTCGTCGATCTTCGGGCCGGGCACCACGATCTCGGCGGCGATCGCCTCCGAATTCGCCGAAAGCGACGGGCTGCATCAATCCGGCCTGATCCTGCTCGGCCTGCTGCTGTTCGTGCTGACGTTCTTCGTGCTGGCTGCCGCGCGGCTGATGCTGCTGCGGCTGGAAAAGAAGGCGGGGAAATAGCATGAACCCGATTTATTCCAGACGCCGCCGCAAGGACATCGTGATCCGCGCGCTCTGCTTCGGCGCCGCTTTGTTCGGCGTCACCTGGCTGGCGCTGATCCTGTTCACACTGCTGGTTAACGGCGTCGCGGGCCTCAGCGTGCAGCTGTTCACCCAAAACACCCCGCCGCCGGGCTCGACCGAAGGCGGCCTGCTCAACGCCATCGTCGGCTCGGTCATCATGACGGTGATTGGCGTCGGCATCGGCGCGCCGCTGGGCCTGTTCGCCGGCACGTATCTGGCCGAATACGGCAAGCATGACCGGCTCACCTCGGTGATCCGCTTCATCAACGACATCCTGCTCAGCGCGCCCTCGATCATCATCGGCCTGTTCATCTATGGCGCGGTGGTGGTGCCGATGGGCGGCTTCTCGGCGATCGCAGGCTCGCTGGCGCTCGCGGTGATCGTGATCCCCGTGGTGCTGCGCACCACCGAAGACATGCTGGGTCTGGTGCCCAATCCGCTGCGCGAGGCGGCTTCGGCGCTCGGCCTGCCGCGCTCGCTGGTAATCAAAAGGATCGCCTACCGCGCCGCGCGAAGCGGCCTGATCACCGGCGTGTTGCTCTCGACCGCCCGCGTCGCCGGCGAAACCGCGCCTTTGTTGTTCACCGCTTTGTCGAACCAGTTCTTCAGCCTCGATCTGACAAAAACCATGGCGAACCTGCCGGTGACCATCAACAATTTCGTGCAGAGCCCCTACGCCTACTGGAAGGAACTCGCCTGGAGCGGGGCGCTGATCATTACGCTTACCGTGCTTGCCTTGAACATTGGCGCCCGCATCATTGGCGCCGAGAGGACCGCAAAATGAACGACCTGTCTGTTTCCAATCTGTCTGTGTCGATGAGTAGTGCCGGCGGCCCGCCGCCCGCGGCGATCCTGCCGGAGGCCGCGCCGAAGGTCAGCGTGCGCAACCTCAACTTCTATTACGGCGAGCACCACGCGCTGAAGAACATCAACATCACGCTCGGCACCAACCGCGTCACCGCCTTCATCGGCCCGTCCGGCTGCGGCAAGTCGACTTTGCTGCGGATCTTCAACCGGATGTACGACCTTTATCCCGGTCAGCGCGCCACCGGGCAATTGATGCTGGACCAGACCAACATCCTCGACCCCAAGCTCGACCTCAATCTGCTGCGCGCCCGGGTCGGCATGGTGTTCCAGAAGCCGACGCCGTTCCCGATGACGATCTACGAGAACATCGCCTTCGGCATCCGGCTCTACGAGAAGATTTCCAAATCCGAGATGGACGGCCGGGTCGAGAAGGCGCTGCGCGGCGGCGCGCTGTGGAACGAGGTCAAGGACAAGCTCAACGCGTCGGGCCTGAGCCTGTCCGGCGGCCAGCAGCAGCGGCTGTGCATCGCACGCACGGTGGCGGTGCGGCCCGAGGTGATCCTGTTCGACGAGCCGTGCTCGGCGCTCGATCCGATCTCGACCGCCAAGGTCGAGGAACTGATCCAGGAACTGGCCGAGGACTACACTATCGCCATCGTCACCCACAACATGCAGCAGGCCGCGCGCGTCTCCGACAAGACCGCCTTCATGTATCTCGGCGAACTGATCGAGTTCGACGACACCAACAAGATATTCACCTCGCCGAGCGATCGGCGTACCCAGGATTACATCACGGGGCGGTTCGGCTAGCGGATCGATATGGAGAGAAACATGGCCACTGAACATACCGCCAAGGCGTTCGACAGCGATTTGCAGGAACTGACCCGGCTGGTCGCCGAGATGGGCGGCCTTGCCGAGCGCATGATCGTGGAGTCCGTCGACGCGCTGATCCGCCGCGATGTCGCGCTGGGCAAGCGCGTGGTGGCGGCGGATGCCGAGATCGACAGCCTGCAGCATCTGATCGAGGAGCGCGCGGTCTTGACCATCGCCCGCCGCCAGCCGATGGCGGTGGATTTGCGCGAGATCGTCGGCGCGATGCGGGTGGCGACCGATCTGGAGCGGATCGGCGACCTCGCCAAGAACATGGGCAAGCGGGTCGCGGCGCTGGAGAGCGATTTCCAGCCCTTAAAACTGATCCGCGGCCTCGAGCACATGACGGATCTGGTGCAGTCGCAGGTCAAGTCGGTTCTGGACGCCTATGCCGCGCACGATCTGCCGGCGGCGATGGCGGTGTGGAAGGGCGACGAGGAGGTCGACGCGATCTGCACCTCGCTGTTCCGCGAACTCCTGACCTACATGATGGAGGATCCGCGCAACATCAGCTTCTGTATTCACCTGATGTTCTGCGCCAAGAACATCGAGCGGATCGGCGACCACGCCACCAACATCGCGGAAACCGTGTTCTACATGATCGAAGGCCAGCAGATTCTCGACAAGCGCCCGAAGGGCGACATGACGACCTTTGCCACGACCGTACCCGGAACCTGACAAACCCGTTGATCCATCCCCCAACGAAGGGAAGCCAAAGAGATGAGCGCGCGCATTCTGGTGGTTGAAGACGAGGAGGCGTTGACCACGCTCTTGCGTTACAACCTTGATGCCGAGGGCTATGACGTCGAAACCGTGGGACGCGGCGACGACGCCGATACGCGGCTGAAGGAGCGCGTTCCCGACCTGATCGTGCTCGACTGGATGCTGCCGGGCCTGTCCGGCATCGAACTGTGCCGGCGCCTGAGGGCGCGGCCGGAGACGCGGCAATTGCCGATCATCATGCTGACCGCGCGCGGCGAGGAGAGCGAGCGGGTGCGTGGGCTCGCCACCGGCGCCGACGACTACATCGTCAAGCCGTTCTCGGTGCCGGAGCTTCTGGCGCGCGTCAAAGGCCTGCTGCGCCGCGCCAGTCCCGAGCGTCTCGCCACGATATTGACCTATGGCGATATCGAGCTCGACCGCGAAAAGCGCCGCGTCGCGCGCTCGGGCCGTCCGGTCGATCTCGGCCCGACCGAATATCGCCTCCTGGAATTTTTCCTCGAGCATCCCGGCCGGGTGTTTTCCCGCGAGCAACTGCTCGACAGCGTCTGGGGCCGCGACATCTATATCGACGAGCGCACCGTCGACGTGCACATCGGCCGCCTGCGCAAGCTTTTGAATCCCGGCCGCGAGCAGGACCCGATCCGCACCGTGCGCGGCGCCGGCTACGCGCTGGACGATCGCTTCATGAAGGTGGAGTGAGGTCGGCGGTGGATTGAATCTACACCGTCGTCCCCGCGAACGCGCTAGGGCATGCACACATCTTCTGGAGTCTTCTCAAGGGCTTGGCTCGATACGGCGGAGAAACACGCACTTTTTGCCGAGCGGTACTCGCGGAATCTTGTCATCGAGCAGTCGCCAAGTCCTTGATCGGGATTCATTTTCTCGGCTCGAAAAGATGTGTGCATGCACTAGCGCGTGCGCGGGGACGACGCCGATATTTTTGGCGGCCGCTTGCCTTACCGCGTCGTCTTCGGCGGCTGGCGGCGGCGGTCGGACGCGGGCTGGTAGGCGATGCGCGAGTGATAGGCGCAGTAGGGCAGGCTGGTCAGCGCCTTGCCGCCGCAGAAGAAGAATTCGGAGCTGGCGGGGTCGCCGATCGGCCAGTGGCAGGTCGCTTCATTGAGTTCAAGCAGCGACAGCCGCTGGCTCATCGGCACCACATTGTCGAACGCGACCGGATCCGGCTCCATCTCGACGTCGAAGGCATGCGCAAGCGCGGTGTTGCCGCGCGACACCGGACGCGCCACCCGCATCATCTGCGCGGCGGGACGCGCCTTGCGCTGCCTTGGCGCGGCCGAAGAGGGCGCCTTGGCGCGGCCGGACAGGCCCAGCCGATGGACTTTGCCAATCACGGCGTTACGCGTCACATTTCCGAGTTCCGCGGCGATCTGGCTGGCGGAAAGGCCGCCTTCCCAGAGTTTCTTCAGTAGCTCGACGCGATCGTCGGACCAGGTCAATACCGTCATCGCTTCTTCCTTTCGCGTCGCGCGGGGCCAACCGGGGACAGGCGCTGCGATCTCAAGCCCAAAAACCCTGCGGCAAATCCTTGAGCGCTCAGAATCCCTTAGCCCTCGCCGGGCGCGGAAAGCGCGCCGAACGTGTACGCAAAGCCACCAGGACTTCAGAGGATCAGAACTGCCGCACGAGATGTCGTACCCGACAGCCAAAACGCTACAATATGCCGTGACTCCGGCGCAAGAGTCAGCGGCCTCGCGTCCACATGTTCCGTCATTTATGTATTGCTTTTCTGTTTTTCCAATGCACCGGAACCCTACGGGGGATTCGTGCAACCCAAAGCTGTCCAGGGGTGCCGCGCCAGGCGCCCCTGACGCCTTTCGGAGGCCCTGTGGCATGTTGACAGCGGTCAATGGGGGCCTAGAATGCCTGTCACGTGCCGCCCCTAAAAGGCGGCACGTTTTGTTTTCGAGCTGGTTTTTGCTGCATTGCGCCAATCCGAAGACGTTCCAAGACCTTGAGTTCCAAAGCCCCAACCATCAGTGATCGCCATGACCAACAGCGCCGCGTCGCATTTGCTCCCCGTATTCGCCCGGGTCGATCTCGGCTTCGAGCGCGGCGAGGGCGCGTGGCTGATCGCAACCAATGGCGAGCGCTACCTCGACTTCACCTCCGGCGTCGCGGTCAACGCGCTCGGCCATGCGCATCCGCATCTGGTCGCAGCCCTGCAGGAGCAGGCGACAAAGCTCTGGCACATGTCGAACCTGTTCAAGAGCCCGGACGGCGAACGGCTCGCCGCGCGGCTCTGCGAGCAGAGCTTTGCGGACTTTGTGTTCTTCGCCAATTCCGGCGCCGAGGCGATGGAATGCGCCATCAAGATCGCGCGCCGCTATCACGCCTCAAAGGGCCATCCCGAGCGCTATCGCCTCGTCACCTTCGAGGGCGCGTTCCACGGCCGCACGCTGGGCACGCTGGCGGCGACCGGCTCCGCGAAATATCTCGAAGGCTTTGGGCCGCCGCTCGACGGCTTTGACCAGGTGCCGCATGGCGATCTCGAAGCGGTCAAGAAGGCGATCGGCCCGCACACCGCCGGCATCGTGATCGAGCCGGTGCAGGGCGAGGGCGGCGTGCGCTCGGCGCCGCACGCGTTCTTCCGCACGTTGCGCCAGCTCTGCGACGACAACCATATTCTGCTCATTTTCGACGAGGTGCAGACCGGCATGGGCCGCACCGGTGATCTCTTTGCCTACAAACGGCTCGGCGTCACGCCCGACATCATGCCGCTGGCAAAGGCGCTCGGCGGCGGCTTTCCGATCGGCGCGTGCCTTGCGACCGCGGAAGCGGCCTCCGGCATGACCCCGGGTTCGCACGGCTCGACCTTCGGCGGCAATCCGCTGGCGATCGCGGCGGCGAACGCCGTGCTCGACGTCATGTTAAAGCCCGGCTTCTTCGAGCACGCGCAAAAAATGTCGCTGCTGCTCAAGCAGAAACTTGCCTCCGTGGTCGACCGCCATCCCGACGTGCTCGCGGAAGTACGAGGTGAGGGGCTTTTGGTCGGGCTGAAGGCCGTGGTGCCCTCGGGCGACCTCGTCAACGCGCTGCGCGATCAAAAGCTGCTCACGGTCGGCGCCGGCGACAACGTCGTGCGCTTCCTGCCGCCGCTGATCGTGACCGAATCCGAGATCGAGGAGTCCGTGCAGCGGCTCGAGCGCGCCTGCGGGGCATTGTCAGGTGCGAAGTCGAAGCGGGCGGCAAGCTGATGAGCAAGTCGCTACGCCACTTCCTGGACATCAACGAGCTTCCAGTCGGCGAGCTGCGCAACATGCTGGCGGCCGGCGCCGCCATGAAAGCCAAACTCAAGGCGCAAAAGAAGCAGGGCGGCTCGCTGGCAAAACCGCTCGACGGCAAGACGCTCGCGATGATCTTCGAAAAACCGTCGACCCGCACGCGCGTTTCGTTCGACGTCGGCATGCGCCAGCTCGGCGGCGAGGCGATCATGCTGACCGGCGCGGAGATGCAGCTCGGCCGCGGCGAGACCATCGCCGACACCGCGCGCGTGCTGTCGCGCTTTGTCGATGCCATCATGATCCGCATCCTCAGCCATGAAGCGCTGCTGGAATTGGCCGCGCACGCCACCGTGCCCGTGATCAACGGGCTGACGCGGCGCTCGCATCCCTGCCAGGTGATGGCTGATGTGATGACGTTCGAGGAGCATCGCGGCCCGATCGAGGGCCGCACCATTGCGTGGAGCGGCGACGACAACAACGTGCTGGCGTCGTGGGCGCATGCGGCCGAGCGGTTCAAGTTCAATTTGAACGTCGCAACCCCGCCGCAGCTCGCGCCCAACAAAGTCATGAAGGACTGGATCAAGGCGACCGGCGCCTCCGTGATGCTCGGCAACGATCCCGAGCAAGCCGTGAGCGGCGCCGATTGCGTGGTGACGGACACCTGGGTCTCGATGGGCGACAAGGACGGTGAAAATCGGCACAATTTGCTGAAGCCGTATCAGGTGAATGCAAAACTGATGTCGTTGGCCAAGCCCGACGCGATCTTCATGCATTGCCTGCCCGCCCATCGCGGCGAGGAAGTCACCGATGACGTGATCGACGGTCCGCAATCGGTGGTGTTCGACGAAGCCGAAAACCGCCTCCACGCGCAAAAGGGCATTTTGGCCTGGTGTCTGGAGACGGTGGCGTAGCCTCGTCGCGGCAATAAACAATCGTCATCCCGCGCACGCGAGGACTCATACGCCGTGTGTTCTCCGTTGAGCAGTGAGGCAGTCACTTATGGGTCCCCGCGTTCGCGGGGGACGACCCAATTGAAACCTCCCGCGTTCGACCCCAAATAAGCCGCCATGACCCCAACATCCCCCGACATCAAAATCTCCACCCAAACACCCGTCCGCGCGCCATCCGCCGTTCCGGTCGATGATGCTGCGCTGCCGTTCGAGGTCGGCTCCCTCGATCTGCGCGGTCGCTTGACCCGGCTCGGTCCCGCGCTAGACGAGATATTGACAAAACACGATTATCCCGCGCCGGTCGGCAAGCTGCTTGGGGAAGCCATCGTGCTTACCACGCTGCTCGGCTCGTCCTTGAAATTCGACGGCCGCTTCATCCTGCAGACCCAGACCGACGGCCCGGTGTCGTTCCTGATCGTCGACTTCCAGGCGCCGGATCGCCTGCGCGCCTATGCGCGCTACGATGCCACGCGGCTGAAGCCGGGCCAGGATTCCGGCGCGCTGCTCGGCAAGGGGCATCTGGCGATGACCATCGACCAGGGTCCCGACATGAGCCGCTATCAGGGCCTCGTTGCGCTCGACGGCGGCAACCTGGAAGAGGCCGCGCATGAATATTTCCTGCGCTCCGAGCAGATCCCGACCCGGGTTCGCATCGCGGTCGGCGAGGAATGGCGCGGCGGCCAAGAACCTGGACACGGCCCCAAGCACCGCTGGCGCGCCGGCGGCATGCTGCTGCAATTCCTGCCGAAGTCGCCGGAGCGCGCGCGGCAGGCCGATCTGCATCCCGGCGACGCGCCGGAGGGTACCGTCACGCACTCGGTCGCCGAGGACGACGCCTGGATCGAAGGCCAGTCGCTGATCGCGACCGTCGAGGACGTCGAACTGATCGATCCCGATCTGTCCGGCGAGCGGCTGCTCTACCGCCTGTTCCACGAACGCGGCGTCCGCGTCTTCGCGCCGTTGCCGCTGCGCGCCCAATGCTCCTGCTCGCGCGATGCCGTCTCCGCGATGCTGAAGAGTTTTGCGCCGGGCGACCGCGCCGACATGGTGAAGGACGGCAAGGTGGTGGTGACCTGCGAGTTTTGTTCGTCGGTGTATGAGTTCACGCCGGATGAGGCCGGGGTGGCGTGACTACCGCGGCCGCCACTTAATCCCAGTCCTGCGCCAAGCCCGTAGGTAGGCGGCGTGGCCGCCGCAACGCCGGTCGCGCGAATGCGCGCCCGGTGACAGGACGCCGGCATCAAGCCCGAGAGAAGCGAAGCTTCTCGGCGGTGACGGTGGCAAGAGGCGTGTCCCGGAATGACGGGCGTCTAATTCAACACGCGCTTGCTGTCGG